>Ga0065711_1031280_pt1 | contig 30092 bp, 15 predicted proteins | sample Hoacrofraction12_FD_59098 | JGI IMG/M metagenome (GOLD analysis project Ga0065711, IMG submission 59098) | Hoatzin crop microbial communities from Cojedes, Venezuela - Epithelial fraction 12 v2 (version 2) | ecosystem: Host-associated > Birds > Digestive system > Esophagus > Crop | place...
CCATCCTCGTAGCCCTCCGCTGGACTCTCTCAAGTAGCTCTTCATCTTTCTTGAACTGGGGAGCCCAGAACTGGACACAGTAGATTACGCTTACATCGGATAGGCTACAGACATAAATCACACACTGTTCACACGAACCACATTCCCTTATGATTGGTAACCATGCACTAACGCCAATAGCAACAGACCGCCTCCACGTCCTTGAAAACATCTTGTTTTTGCTATCAATTGCTATTCTTAGCTGCCTTTTCCAGCAGCCTATTAAATCATGCTGTTTTGCTTAAGCTGCCTAGTCATGCTAATTCTCAAGCTACATCAACTCCAACATAGAAGAGTTATGAAAAGTTTATGGTAGAAATCTCAAGTGTAATATTTTTCAAACACTAAGTTATATAAAAAAGTAATATTCTATTATTGTGGAAAACTCCAGATATAATTAAAAAAACAGGTTTTATTCATTACTAACCTAATCCAAGTGATGGAACCTATAGAGCCCACAGCTGCAACCTGAAGACAGAACAGAGAAAGGAGTTTAGCTTAAATTTTTTCCCCAAGAAGAAATACTGCAGGTTCACAAGCCATATCTAATAAAGCGGAAGCGAATTCCAGCACCATCACTGCAGCCTAGATCTGGAAGTACTACAAACACTCCTGATCTAACAGGGATGCTTAACTGTTAAGTTTGTAAGTATCTCTATAAATTCTACAAGCTTTCAGAATTCAGATTACTGGCCATCAAAGTTTGAGTCTCTGTAATTACTGCAGCGAGGCTTTTTAAATTAGGTTAACTTGTCTTTAGTTCTCTAGTCATGTGTGTTCCAAAATACCACTTCTGGGACCACTGGTCACTCCAAAAATAATTTGACAGCCTTAAAATGGAGTCACCAATTCTACTCAATCTGTATTCAGACACTTATGACAAAGCCATAGTAGTTCTCTCATATAGATTGTACTGTTAATTAGGTAATGGAGGGGAAAGGTTAACATTGTCCTGTACGTGGAATCATACAATCATTTAAGCTGGAAAAGACCCTTTATGATCATCGAGTCCAACCATGAACCTAACACTACCAAGTTCACCATTAAAGCATGTACCTCAGTGCCATGTCTACATATTTTACGTGGTTTTGTTCTTCTTTGACGCAAAGGCAAATCACAACTCCGGTCATAACACAAGTGGAATTTTCTTTCTTTCATTCCCTCCATTTTCAGTGGTATCCTAACATAGTTCTCTCATTTATTCTACAAAAATTTTAGTATTTTCCAGTTCTTCAATGTTTTTCCCAAAACAAAATCTTTTTAGCTATGTTGCGGAAGGTAACACAAGCAAACCAAAAACTTGCAAAAAATAAATTTTTTACATTAATCTCCTCAAAACAAAGTTGACAAAAATTAGTATAAAATCCCTTCAAACAATTTTGCTGCATACCACTATGCAAAATATCTTAGCAAATATTTTCTGTTTATCAAGTCTAAAAGGGGTTATTTACCCACTTATGCTATCACAAACCACTTTACATACCGTCAATTGACAACCCATGAAAGTCATAGAGATTCCTGTGTGATCCCAACAGAAGAACATTGTTCATACATCATTCATAAAAGTGGTTCACAGCTACTGTGCTAGACCCAAAGTTAATTAATATAGTGCAGCAGGATACATTTGGAGAAGAATATTGCCTGTAATGTAAAGATCAGTACCAATATGAAAAAAAAAAACAACAAAAAAACCCAGAATAATTCTGCACATTGTCTGATTTCTGATTCAGCTCCATAGCATGAGCATATTTTTTTTAGAAATTTTTCTGGTTGGGATATTGGTTGTTTTTAGATTAATGCATTCCCTACATTGAGAAGTGCAACATCACTCCTCCACAAAACTAGCAAAAAACACATTATGAAATGTACACTCATTCAGGCCCTTACTCTGCCAATTTGTGCAAGCTATATTTGAAGTTCCATGATTTTAAGAGGCCTGGATTCTAGCTGATGCTTTCACACCTTTCAATGACTGTTTCCAGTGTTACCTGAACATGCAAATGAAAACATTTCGATCCTTATACATCTACTGGGAACATGGTTCACTTTGCACTTGCAAATAATTGTGGATGCAAAATTAGTCTACAATTGTTGTTTATAATTGGCAGTAGCAAGAGATCTCATTCAAAGGCTTGGGCTCTCTTGGACTAGATTCTATAAATATGTTGAATGAAAATATGTATTTGCTTACTGTAACTAAATAAAACACAAGGCAAAATCATTCTTACAAGGTTCTTATGATACTCAAAATGTCAAAGCACTTCCATTTATCACAATTGAGATACTCTAAAAACCCTCAAGGAAGAGACAATATGCTAGATATTGTTATTCTCTACAACCTATAAAGGCTGAGATACTTTGAACAGAAATTCTGTATCATTTATCTTTTAATAGAGATGATGAAACTTTGACCCAGAGAGGTAAATGGAGTTGCCTGAAACAACCCAAAAAGCAACTGGCAAAGGGAGGGAACAAGTTCAACACACTCCAGTTCCACATCCCATTGAATGTGAATGGAGTGTTATACTACAAGAGTACTGAAAACTTCTCAGTAGCTTTGGTTATAATTACCACTATACATAGTATTAGGATATAGAACATGTAATATTATTTTGCATAACATATATAACTATTTACAAAACATTACTTCAGACCCCCTCATTTTAAAATGGGAATCAAACCAATATATGTTCTCGCAAGTGATGTGCAGGACAAATGGATGTATCCCAAATGGTGTGAAATTATTCCTTGCCTGAACAGGTAACTATGACACTTCATTAAGGGTTATGAACACAGAGTTTAAAGTCAGTTTTCTGTTTTTTTAATAAGAATTAATAACATATAATGGATTATAAAATTAAAGATAGAAATAATGTTTTTAACTATCATGATGTCTCACAAAAGATTTCTTAAACCTTAATAAAAGTAATTTTAATGAGAGGAGAATTTAATGTATTTACAAAAATGCACTAATAAATTTGGACCCGAAGCACTAAAATAACTTAGTTTTCTTATTTAATTTTTGCTATTTTTACTGACTAGTTGTCTGTTGAATTCTTGCTAAATACATGCCCAGCTCAAAGTTGGCACATATGCCAAAAACCAGTAAGCTAAATCATAATACCAATCACATTTATAAATTGAGATTTGCTCACCTAACAGAGCTAAAAAGCACTCACAGCCCTCTAGTGGCATCTGCTGTCACCGTGTTCAACATGAGACTGAACTAGGCTCTGAATGGCTACACTGACTCATTCAATGAATTTCTTGCTAAGGCCTCTTACCTCTAATTACTGTTGCTAGGCAGGATGGGAGAACAGGCACGTACAGCACTCCGATAATTACATTTATTATACAGCTTTCTTTTGCCATCCTACAGCTTGCTTTCTTCCCGCATGTCAGAGATTTTTCTATGCCCTCATAAAATGTATTTATTACTTTGCTCTAAAGATCTCCAACGGGCAAAAAGTAGGTGGATTGGTACTTATGAACTAGTCTACTTATGAACAGTGCTCTTTTGCCTCCCTAGATCTGGTAGAGAGTCACAACTACTTTTATAATTCTCTCATTGAGTAGGATGTAAGAAATGATGACTAAACTATGTAGATTCAGTGGTGAACAATGTTTTGACAGATTTCTTCTTTACTGACAATATGTAGCATCTGAGTATCTCCTCGAGTTTGCTGAGGTTAGCCTCATGACACTACTGCAAAGCAGAGGCATGCTGCTTCCATTTTATTCATGGGGACTGAAGCTTGAAGCTGTTGAGAGACTTACAAAGTCAATTACTGAAAGAGACATTATTTCTGACACCTTGTCCACCACATGAAGTACTGAGGCCTACAGTTCCCTACTTCATCCAAATCATACAAATTTGAAGTTAAATAGTCTTCCATCTGCATATATTTGCTACTCACGTCAAATTATCTTATCCAAGTCTATTTTACATTATATCTCCCAAAACATTGTCTTTATCTATCATGCTTGGAGTTTCAGTGTTGTGATATGTAACTCACACATCTGATTTTGTTGGTTTGTGTTTTTCTCTTTTGTGTTTCAGTCTAAGGCTACAAGAAAACCAAAACTACTGTTTTTTGAAGGGATGGTATATGTGAGTCAAAGTAATTGGAAGGATCTTATCCATCTGACAAATTAAAAGACATGTATACAGAAAAAACAGTAAAACACTAAAATCCTCTTCCAAAAGAAAGCGATGGCTATGGGGATTTTTTCCGCTCCTTGTCTGTTTTTTTCTTTATTGTATGTATTAAAGCTCATATAATACTAATAGTATGACTTTATAAATTAATATATAATATCTTTTATAGCTTGAAATATCTATAGTTTAGGCATTTAATTTCTTCCATAAATGTCTAGATACTGACACAATTAGATTTTGATATATAGATATTTCTGCTTACTGGAAATCTGGTAGCAAAAAAACTACATTTTGAATGGGCTCATAAATATATATTGAATTTAATTTTTTAATACACAAAATCCATTTTCCTATTTTCTCATTGGTTTGGTGGCTGCTTGAGAGAAATATTTTCTATAAATATTTTTGGTTTGTACAACTAATTAGTCCATAAATCAGTACATTGTAATATGGCAGATTACCCTCAAGCCAATAGAGAGCAACTGATTGAATATACTTACCTTCTTCATAATTCATCTATCATCTCCAATGTCTCCACATTTTCTTCTGTTGCTTTCAAACATTAGCTTGCTCCTTTGTTCTCTCTTCCCAGTCTTCAGATATATACACCAGTTTAACCAATAAGCATACTTTCTATTAAACACCAGATTTTTCCTGTGTTTTGAACCAAGCACAGTGGGCTGATGATGTACATAAATAATAACCACATAATCATAGATTAATCAGTGTGATTCTGTAGCAGGAATTTTTACATGCTTTCTATTTCCACATTGTTTATTACGACCACTTACTGATATTAAAAATGTGCCAACTATCAAGCAAAAACACATCTCTAAAAGAGAGGAGAGGAAAACTACAAATGTAAAATTCCCATAACAAATGTCAAAGACCACTTTAGAAATCAGTTCAGGATGGCAACCGTGTTTTAAAAAAAGCAGAAGCACATGCTGAACTTGGAGTATGTACTTTAGTAACAACAAAGCCCCCTGCAGTGTGTTTTTTTCTTCCTAATCTATAATGCCCACTTTATTTTCCTCGAATAGCTTGCAACGGCTAAGAAGAGGTAGGATTGTTCTGAAGCCGCATCACTTGTGAGTTGCATGCTATCAGTCATCCAGCCCTCTACAACTTTAAAACAAAACAAAACAAAAAAACAAACCACAAAGACAGGCATGGCTTTGTCGTTATTTCTGCTGACTTGAGATCCTGAGTGGTAATTCTTGTGTGGCAATTAGCTGGCAATCTTAGTACAGCTGCTAATGGGGATGTGCACACTGATTAAGAAAAGCTATCAGTGTTTTTTCCCTAGCTGTCAATCTTAGCAAAGGAAGCCAAACGGAAGTGGAATAAAGATGAGGTAGCCTTTTATGTCTCAAAACCAGGCCTCAGAGAAAGAGGAAATAGATTGACAAAACAGTATTAGAAAACATAGAACTTCAGTGTACATGATGAATCTATTCTGTGGACACTCACCAAGGACTGACCAATTTACACTCATTAATGACCTGCTCAAGAATCCACTAAATGCAAAGGAAAGCCTTACCTTGATCGCAACAAAACAGAATCAGGTTTTCAATTCAATCGAAAAATAATTTCAGGAAAGGTAAAAGTAATCTCTTAGACATTATCTCTGATCCTACTATAATCTGCAACATTTGTATGGTTCCATGTACTATTTATTGTGCATTATTCTATTGCAGCGCTTCTTCTCATTTGAATGTTTCCACAGACTCAGCAGTTGTGGTGACAAATGTCTTAATTTTAAAAGCTGCTCTGCATGGCAGGCACCATTTCTATCTAACAGAGAAAGGAACTCCCTAGCTGAAGCCGTTTTCACCAACAATTTGTTTGCCAGCAGCATGTTTTCCTGTTTAATCCGTGTTAACATTGTGTTCAGAGTTATCCTAACTGGCATATATTCTATCTGATAAACATCTCCTCTTTTCCCTCACAGAAACATTATTTATTTATGACATTGTTGTTACAGACAACTAAACAGCCAAGAGGGAAATACATTTGCTTTTCTACAAATACCTGCACATGCTGTTAAACCTGCATCATTTTTCTTATAGAAACATCTAAAACTCGATAAAAGGCTTCCTGGCATGTCTTTGGTATTCACTGAGAACAAGGAACAGGGATAGACACATGCAGCAGTATAAAATCAGCACGGGTTCAGGAGAAAAGGAGAAAAAGAACAACATTTCGGGTTGTTAGGCTGATACATTAAACTTTCTCCTTTCCAGCCCAATTTGTCATGACTCCATGACAAAATGAACTAAATGGACCTAGTGTAAAATGACTCAAGAGCTGCTTTCATTCATGTTCTCTGTATCTTTGCCAGCATGGGAACTATCTACTGTATTATTAGGAAGTCAGTACACAAACATACACAAAGTGAGCTAACACCAAATAATCTGTGTTGGAGGTCAAGGTACCCCCCCAGACTGCTTCATTACTGAGGCTGAATTAAGGAGGAGGAAATAGTATAAATCAAAATTACCAAAGTGCCTGAGAAACAAACACCCTTAAATTCTTTGTCACTTCACCAGTTAGTATCACATGTGGTATCCTTGGTGACAGTAACACATATCCATTTACAAAAGGACTCAAAGACTTACATCTGTTTCATGAATGACACTGAAAGTTGTAATGGGTCATCAACTAAGTCACTACACTGCACCAGATTGAGACTGGCAATCTCTGACATCTTTGAAGATTCTGTTCTATCCAGGGTCTGTACTTTTATCAATATATAAAGATTTTAGTGTGTCTACTGGTAGGTTTCCCATTCTTTCTGTATGATCTTTGTCTCAAAGTGTGAGTTTCTTTAGCACATACATGTCTTCAAACTGTGACACAGCTCAAGACATAGCACGTATCCTCAATTATTATTAACTGACATATTCTTGAATCTTTTCACACTCAGCTCAGAATTTTTCAGATACAGAAAGGATATTCTCTGCAAAAGGGCTCAAGTCAAAGAAGCAAAAAGAAAAACTGGAAGAAATGGATTGCACTGACTTTTGACAGCAGGAAAAAGGCAACCTTTAAAGATAGACTCAACTGTAGGTGTATTATTTAAGTAATACATACTTAAACATATTGGAATTATGTAGGTGAACACACATACATGCTCATGTGCTTATACTATTTGCTAACCAAAGATTTTATAGGGCTTTACAAATATTTCAATTCTGTTACATAGGAAAGTATTTGCATTTTATATGAACGTACACAGGTAATAACTGTGTGTGAATATCTACCCACCTGCTCATTTGCAAATCTCTTTGTAAGTTAAATCAACCCTATCCTCTGTACTTTCTCCTCAGCTAAAGGATGCTTTTCTGCCTGTTATGTGCTTCTTAGTATATAAAACTTAGAGACCTTCTGGAGTCCCTCATCAACAGAATCTGTGTTTCATCGATATGGTCCTTTGCAGCAAAAACGCAATGCTCCCTGGGAATATTAAATACAAGATTCACCAAATACTCTTTTCCACCCAAAATTATAGCCACAGCACATAAAGGCACAATGGCACCAAGTGTAAGATGAAGTTCTGTGCAAAACCTGAGCACATACCCATGGTCTGTAACAGTATGAACTGATGTCTCTGTCACTCTGAGCCTGTACCTTGACTATAGTTACCCACATTAATTAAAACAGAGCAAGAAAGGGGTGCCAATCTGTGTAACCAAAGCTGCACTCCTCAGAGACTGAGCCTGTATGGTCAGAGGAGCGCCTGCAACACCTCTCAGCCAGTGACTGCAGGGATCACCACCAGCAGCGTGGAGCAAGGAGGAGGGAGGCAGGGGGAGCAAGGACATAGACAGAGGGCAGGTGATAGGGTCAGTAATGTGGACAGCAGAAATAATGGTCATTGGCAGGTCAAGGGGAAAGAGGTATACTTTTCAAAAATGTCACAAGCATCATTGACTAATGCAGAAAATTTTTAGTTTAGCCCCTAATTAAAATTTTTTGCTGCACACCATTACTTCTGACAGCAGGTCAGGTTGCCGATTATTAAGTCTTGCCTGCTTAATGTTTCCCTGCTAAGTCAGAAGAGCCATAGAGCAGGTCTTAAAAAAAACTCACACACGCACGCCCAAAAGAACAGCCACACACCCCCAATCTTGAAAAATCCATCTTTTTTCTAATACAGATTAGAACTTTCTAAACTTCTTACAACAATGCTGAGCAAGTGGGGAGTGAAGGGGTGAAATGGTGTTTATAAAGCCTTCTTAGAACCATGTGTTGACTGCATTTCTAGACTCATTATTCACATAACTCCACTCCGAGCTGAAGTCACTGGGCCCACTGACCCAAAAGACAAACTCAAAATCCTTGCATTCAGTTCACAGAACTTGGCACTATGTAGGCTTTCTACCTAATTGTGTCTTAGCACAAAACAGTAAGGGCTGAGAGTTTTAAATCATTCTAAAGAAAGTGAGTATCAAAGTCTTTGGGCTTTAGAAATAACTGATTGTCCGGCTTCTTTAGATGCCCTTAAAAATGCCAGATTTAATCATTATCTTCATCTTAATTTCTACTTTTATATATACACACGTATATATAAATACTTACGCACACTTAGACACGCAGAGTAAACCCCCGAGCATTGCTCCTTACTCAGAGTAGCCTGACATCTTGTGGCTACAAGGAACATAACACTCCGTTTAACTAAACTTCTGAATACCATGCGGATGAACATAAGCATACTAATGCCTGTATAATTTCAGCAAATACAAAACAGCTCTTGAGCAATGCAAGAAAATTATTTCACTCAATTAGATGTAACATGGTATCAGCTTCATGTTCTGGATTAGACAAGCTGGCATAGAATTGTAAAGGCAAACCACAATTACAAATAATGCACTTTTGGTTAACTGGACTACAGCAGATAATATTTTGCTCAAAACTATATACCTATCTAATCTGAATAAGAATTGCCAGGATATCTGCAGTTGTTGTTCTAATATTGCCATGTTAAATATTACTTTGATTTTTGTCGCAGGAATCAAACCACTCCTGCTGCAAGAGCACATTAGTGCATCAGACTACATGCGGAAAAAAAAAGGTCTCCTCAAACAGGAAGATAAATGACTAACAAAGGGTGGTTTTGCCTATATACACAGGCATAGCACAGGTACATGTGTGGCAGGTGGGAAGGGGAAACGCCCATCCTATGAAGAGTAGCTGCTTTTACTTTGCCTAAAAAAAGGTGGTCTATTGATTCATTTTCAGGAAAAATAACTTGAGAATAAATAAATTCTTCATTTTAGGAGGATTTGCTGCACTGTCTGAAGAGGTTTGACACTCACCTCCTTTTCTTCTTTTTGGCATGGAGAAGAACAATCAAGCAGTAGAACAGAGCAGATAATTGGTGCAGTTTGATTAATTTCCACACCAGATGTTCCCACATATATTCAGATCTCCCCAACTCTCTTTCTGCAGCCAAGAGTGTGCATAGCTGCTACTTCTGTCAACATCAAAGCTATTTAACAGAGCTATTAGCAATGGGGGTTTACAATATGGATCCCACCACTCTTCTCTGGGGGCCTGCTCCTGTTCCCACTGAAGTGAAAGCATCATAAGCCTTGTTGTCTTCAGAGAGAGCCAGAAAAGGTTACTGGAAAAAATTTTACAGCTCTGTTACATACCTGTACTTTCACCTCTTCGAGCCTATGATTTCCATTTCATTTTCATGCTGGTACCATAAAGCACAGCAGCCATTCACTGACCAGCTCTGCGTTTTCATTCTTTGTGAAGCAGATTCCAATAGTGAACAATTTTAAAAAGAATCACAACAGATAAGAACTGTTCCCTGTTAATTAAGTTTTAATGACCACAGATTTCAAGAAATGGCAGCTACAAAGTTGCATCTCATTAATGTACCAGTGACTGAATAAACTTCAAAGATGGACCTCAAAGATGAGTGTTCCCAGACGAAAAGAACAGTCATGGGTTCAGGCAAACTCCTCTAGGGTAAGGACTTGCTGGAAAACCAGCACACAGCTTTCAAATGGCCACTTTACAAGAAATTCTAAATTCCTAAATCAGCTCTGGTTCATTTAAAAAAAAAAAGTAAAAAAATTTCTTACTTAATATTGACACAAATGCTGCCATAGCCTTGGAGCTTTGGGGTTTGTGCTAATTGCTCTGGTTGCAAGTGAGAGGTTTACTGTAATATGCAGAATGGAAAAATTCACTACACCTTCGTATCTTATTAAGAAGGAAATTATAAGATTATGTACGTCTGCACCTCTAGGAACTCAATATCTGTGCAAATTTTGCAGCCACTTTGTCTTCACAACTTCTGTGACCTGTTGCAAAAGACACACATGGGATTGTCTCATGAAGGATTTATGCTTTCTTGATGCAAATTAAAGGTGATCCAAGGTGGAAACATGCTGGTGGAAGCACTGCAGTAACAGCTGGGAAGAAATCATCCTGTCTATCCACAGTGCTGTCCATAGGGATTTTTTTGTCACTAGGTTCTCAGTGTGTGCGCCCAAGGACCAGTCTTTTCCATGTGGATGATGACTTGGAAAATAATGTTAAAGACAACTGAAGGGCTCTGGTTATCAGCTGAAAGCTGCTACTCTCCAAAACAAACATTTTAAATGTTTAGGTGCCAGGTTAACTAGATTACCTTAGATAACTAAAAGCATAAATAAGGAACACTGCTTTTAGAAGACAAGGGACTGCAGGAACTGGTCGGTAAAAAGTATGTGATTTGAGAAGAAGAAATGGTCCATACCTACCCCTGAAGTCCCTGTAAAGAAACAAGATGCGGTACTGCACTACACCAACACAGTAAGACTGGGTGAGTGCTGACAACAGACTGTTAAAGGACAGTATGGCCTGAGCAGGTACTACTGGGAAGTAGGAGGGTACATAAAAATAGCACACACTGATAAAGTAGTCAGAGGCGTCTGGGACATGCTTCACTCAAGCAGCACAGGGAGATGAAGAAAGGAAGATTAGCAAACCCACCTTCTCATTCCGAAAGGGACAAACTGATGAGCAGAGGATCTCTTCCGAACAAAGAGGGTGGTGGGCATCATATTGGTCTCCTGAAGCCTTAAAGGGAAGTTATAGGTACAACTTGCTCAGGTAATCGGATATAAATGATCCTACTATTTCATTGCTGGTTTGGACTTGAAATGTCACAATATTTAAACACTCTCCTCTAGTGACTGCTACTCCAGTATAGAAGTCTTGTGTAAAACCAGGCAGAAAATGAAAAGGATCCAAAAAGTAAAATAATCCATTCTTTTCCTTTTCCTTGTTGAATGAGGTGAAGAAGGGCAAAACAGCACAATATTAAAGGCAAATTAGATGACTAACAATGTCTGTATACTAAACATTTAAAGTAGAATTATCAAACACAGGCATCTGTATTTAGCATGTGAAATCCCATTTCCTGAATTTCGCCAAGTTCTGTCACTGATTTCAATGTAGCCACAATTTCATACAGAAAAAGTATCAAGTCAAACTCTGTGAGAAAATGGAGGCCTGCCAGTGTGTTAAGACGTGAGGAACACTGCACACCTCAGTCTTAGGTCTTTGCCATGAGAATTTTTCTCTTCATAGGGAAATATATTTGCATCACACCAGCACAGCAGCTTATTCCCCTCCCTCATGCACAGCTGATGCAAACTCCTACTCTTCTTGTTTCAACAGAAAAAACACCTGGGCCTCTTTCAGCCGTATTAGTTGAACCTGATCTTTAAAAGCTCCAAAGATGCAAATATGACATGGGATTCCCAAGTGAATCTGAATAGGCTAAAATCTGGCCCCCAGGTCCACTAGCAATGAAACAAGACACAGGATGTTTTATCATGTTCCAAAAACATTCCTGAGAGGTAACAAGTGAAAGCAAACATAACATGAGCAGTAGAGTCTGGCAAAGCAAAGGGTATCTTGCACAAGCTGAAACAGTGCCAGAAAATATCATTCAGTCCCTTCCTCCCAGTAATCAGAAAGCTTTGTCATCACAAATGCTTAGAGAGACTATACAGCAACCAAATGCTCCCCCTCACACCTCCTTCCACAAGCTCATTTCAGTTGCAATTATAAAGCACGAACGTGAAAAGACTTCAGTGAACCCAGGAGAGAGCAGATGTTAATTATAGCAAGATGGTATCAAAGCAAAACTGAAATTTGTTTTGATTTGGTTTTGCATGATTAGTTCGACAGTGCTCCCATATAGTGTAAACTACAGGGTATGCAAACCCTGACCACTTGACAAAGATATATGTAGACGTGCTCATCCTATGTAACTGAACATCACCTATGCAGTTATTAGCAATTGCCCTTAAGCTAATGCATCATATATCTTTTTGACAAGAGTAATGGCTGGGTTCTGACAAAGAATAATTGCTATTGCAATTGAAAATGTTAAAATATAATCAAAAATCAAACATGAAATTATTAGTGAAAAATTTAGGAGAGATGAGAGAAGTGTGTAACTTCACTGGAATTATCAGTAGCTTGACTGACCTCAGTTTAGTTCTAATAAGCATTCAATGCAGTATAAGCCACAAAAGCAAATGGAAATGGTAGTTACAGCACTTTGAGACTAGTGTGCCCTCAGTGCCCAAGGAGCTTCAGCGCTAACCAGAGAACAGCAGTGCTCCTAGAGAGTTTCCGTTCCCACCAAATCTAGGGCTTAGTGGCCAAATGCTCCAGTTTTAAACTAATTTTAAACTGTCAAGCTATTGAAAACACTGAAGCTATATAGTGTACCAAAATGAGGAATAAGTCTATGTCCTCCAGGGTCAGCTGCTGTGCTCCTCCAGCACACCTTTTCTGGGAAGTAATGAAGAGGTCTGAACAGTAAGTACTGCAAGTCTTTCCTTCCAAAACTCAGACTTTTGCAGTATGCCATTGTCTCACTTTCAGCAATTGAAATTAAGCTCTCTAAATTTTCCATTCAATTACTTCTTGATTTACTGCCATCCACGGCATTTTCCTCTTTCATTTATTGGTGCACTTGACTTGTATTTCCTATGGAGACAGTGCATTCTAGAATCATATGTCATTCTTTTAAAATGTCTCTTTCCTTCTGGTACAAGTTTAAACTGTACCCTATAGGGTTCCCCTGAACTAACCACTTCTCCCCCCAGTCCCAGCAGAGATCTCTGTCTCTCCAGGTAGCAGTTTTTCTCACCACAACAATGATTAGAATATTGATCAAAAGCTTCCCCTGAATCCTGTCTCTATAGGACTGCACTAAGCATAACAAGTTAACAGACTTAAACATCTTCCAGCATGCATTTATAACATAGTAGCGTCTGATTTCCTACATTCAAATACACTGGTGGTAGTCCTTTCTTCCTTCTGAGGAATAATGAATACAAATCATTGGTGGACTTTGCCCACATATCTGTAGTACTGGGCAATCCAGACTTTGGGATTGTTCTTTTCATGCTGGCCACTAATCATTGCCAAACAATTCAGAAGATCCTTGTGCCAGCTGTGGGGCCAAATGTGTGATGGAAATAGCATTAGAGCAGCTCTCCACAACACCCTGACATATGCATCACCTTACTGATCAACTGTTATTTGTTTTGCAGTACTTGGAAGCTTAGGTGTTTTCCTAGAAGTGAATTTAAAATATCCCTTTGCCATTTACCCAGCCTTCAAAATACTCTGTCATTCAGGCCCGTTGCTTTGTCATTGTCACTCATGTAGCTCATTTTTCTTGCACACACACAGCCCTCACCCCACCCCTCACAAACATTACACTTTTCTTCAGCAATAGAATTCTCAAACTCTCGAAATCAATCCATTTCCAACATTATTATGAAGAGGGAGACCTTAAAAAAGAAAAAGCCTTTGGGATAGTAATCTCTTCGTTATAAGTATCCATTCTTCCCCATGTATAAACATAGCAAAAGAAATCCTTAAGTCTATGTGTGATGTTACTTGTTCTTACAGTACCAGAAACTAATAAGGAAACCATAGCTACACTGTATTGATAATTCACAAGGCTACAGAAAGAGACAGGGTGGGGATTTTCTGAAATTTTAATTAACCTAAGAGAATCAATAAAACCATTTGTTTAGTTCTAGCACCTGTTTTTAGGCAATATCTTCATGCTGCTGCTTGTTTAGTTATATTAGAAACCACATGATCTGCTCAGCTGCAAAAAGACTATTATTTGTATACAAAAACAGGCAAAAGTACCAGTTGTTTACAAGCGATTCATAGTTACTGTGAATAGTGTCTGTACACAGTCATCTGACTCCAGTGTAACACACCAGCATGCCTCAAAGGAAGCAAACTCAACAAATCAACATTTCATATAGCACATAGGACCCACGAAGCCACTTTGTCAAGTAAGAAACTTTCCAAGTCTGACAATACAAATAACACAAAAGAACACATGCTTTTCAACAGCTCCTAAGAGAAAGATTAGGGAAGGGGAAATAAAAGAGGAAAATAAAACAAATTTGATAAACATGGTCACTTAGCATTCAGGCAGCTTTCTGCTATATTGTCCTTTCTGTATACCTACTAGGAATTCTTGGGTATATGCAGAATTCTAAAAACATGAAAACACTTATCTAGCTAGTAGTGACTAACTACTAACCAGTGAGCACTCACTGGTCTAAGGCACTCCAGCAAGCAGCACTCACTGGTCAAAGTTTTTTTTGCCACTGAAAGAACAATTAGTCTGCCTGTGAGCATTTCTGCCCATACTAGAGGAAGGAAACACAGTCAATGCAAGTGGAATCTTTGTCACAGCCATTACCCTGGACAGTCTACAACTTTTTCTCTGTGGGATTTGTTGACCATTTCTGCAATACCCATAAATTACAAATTCCCAGAAATATTCACTGTCTTTAAAAGCAAACATTGTCTTGTCTGAGACTACTGTAACTGCAGTATCATAAAGAAATCCCAGTTCCATTCAAGTCAGCAAATTGCCTGAACACCTGTAAATTTCATTTGTCAAGTTTCATACTTCTGTTCACCTGGTTACTGCATAACATTTCTATGAACATACTTACAGCTCTTTACTACTGTTAACTGCATGTTTTTCATTTTAGTATGTTCAGATTGATGTGAAAGCTTAATGTGAACCTCCTGACTACGTCACATGTAGGACAGTTGTTGACCATCTTTTATTATTAGGAAAGTAGATAAATGAAGGGTTGCTTTATTTTTTTTTTAATTCATAACACTAACACGTGTAGTAAGGATAACATTAGTTTCTCAGTCCCAAGAATTCAAGAACAGAGACGGAGCAGTTTCTTTTCAGCTAACAGGGCTTTGCTGCCCCCTGGATAAATTGTAACCGAATCCAACAGATGTGGAAATACTTGGGTTTCTTCTGCATTTACATTTGTTGCAATCAGAAACCTCAAGCAACACTAAACAGGAAGGAGGCAGTCACAATTAATGCTTCTCAAACTTTCTTCAGCAGATTCTTCCTCCTAGAAAGCTTTATCAAAAATATCACGCATCCAAATTGCAAAAAGCTGTTCTCAAATCATCTCCGTTAATGGACAACAGAGATGGGTAAAAGCAAAAGATCTTGAGTTTATTTCTGACACTCTAGGATTACTGTAGCTTTCAGACTCGGGCTTCGGAATGCTTAGCTCCCACTGCAGAAATTGAAGTTGAGGCTTCTGTGCAACTTTGGGGTTATGTCTTTAACCTCAGCTTTTATGCATGTGATGCAAGGATGCTGACGTGTTCCTCCCTCTGCACTGAAGATCAGTTTGCTTGAGATAAGGTTGGAATATAATTTTCTGGACTGTTATTTTATGTGATTGCCAGAGAACTATGACTTACTCTAAGACATCTCCTCAGGCTCCATCACTACTAAAACTCATGCAGCTGAACAAGTCTCAAGAGCACACACCTGACCTGATCCAAATGCCTTCAGTTTGCACCAGTCTGTGTCCTTTTGACAATGAAAGGTCCACAGTTTCAATTGAACTTCTCAGTTCTGGTCAAGCTTGAGCTGTTTCTGAGGCTGTTGGCTGTGTTCTACCTCCCCCATGGTCTGGGCTTCAGACATTATTTTCATCTTAGAAGCTTAAAGAAAATATGATTCTTGTGTTATGCTAGAAAGTGTAATAGTGAATTCTGATCTTGAACACAACCCAATCTATCTAAAGGATATTTCAGTTTAGAGTTTTCCCCCTCCTTATAACAAGCTATTCTGTTGCACGATCACAACAGATCACTTAAACAGAAGAACTGTACAAAAATATTCTGTTCTTCCTAAAGCCACATATTACACTACTGAAATAAAAAAACAGTTCTGAAAGAAGCAAACCAGCCTCATGCCCCTTGGCAAATAGCCACCCCCGAACCTGCCGCTCATTGTAACTATGAGTTTACTTCAGGTCAGACTGCAACATTTTAAAATGAACTCACATATTTTCTGAAAAGCACATTACCAGGTAAAAAAAATTGTAACCCAGAAAAAGTCACCAGTAAGTCAAACATTTCAGGACGCTTATTAAATAAAATCTAACTTTACAGTCAAGTAAGCAGCAGAGATCCTTATAACGAATGGGCAGAATACACTACAGCAGATCAGGAATTATAAAATTAAATTAGAACCCCAAATCTCATTTACTATAAAAACAAATTGCTCTTTGTTCTTGAAAAGGAAGTTGCTCACATAATGTGATTCATCACCCTTCTGCAGTAAATTCCTGATGTTTGATCCTTTCTGTATTTCTATTAGCTAATTATAGATGCATCATACATTTCAGTGTTTTGTGAAAAAGTGAATGTCATTAACATCTCACAGCTTTATGAAGTTAAAGTTACTCAAAACTACCCTTCCTCCATATAATGGACACCTAGGTAAGAGCTAAAATTCCACGGCACGTTTCAAAAAAGACTAAGGAATGTATTAACTTCTTTTTCTTCAATTAATACATTCCAAGATTCAAAGTTGCATGCCAGTGATGATCCTAACTCAATTTGATGAGAACAGATACTACTGTGGCTTGCTAAAGCAATGTGCATTACATACACATACAGCATCTCTGTCTGTCATTTTACCTTTATGCCTGCTGTACTGTGTCTAGCTGAGGTGGCATTAACATTCTTCATACCAGCTGTTACAGTGCTGTGTTTTAGATCTGCAACAAAAACAGTGCTGACAACACTCTGGTATTTTAGCTGTTGCTTAACAGTGCTGCACAGCATTAAGGCCTTCCCTGTTTCTTACTCTGTGCCCTCCCCCTGCCAGTGAATAGAAGTTGGGGGGGGAACACAATCAGGTACATGACCCAAACTAATCAAAGAGATATTCCACGTCATGTAATGTCATGCTCAACAATAAAACTGAGAGGAGAGAGCGCTTCTTCTGTCACTCAAATGGAATAAGCAGTGCTCTCAACACAAGAACTTGTAATTCAGACAAAATAGTAATATAAGGCTCTCAGCAGCCCAGTTTGTAGCAAAGAGACAAGAGTTAATTTACAGTAGTGTCAATACAGTTGGCGAAACTATGACAGTATAGTGCATAAATTATATCTGCCATTGAAGGTTTTTTTCCAAAGTGTTGGCAATATTGATATTGATCATGAAACAGAAACAAGCATTTTTGCACAGAACATCAAAGTCAACAGAACAAAACCCGGGTCTGAGGCTAGGTATTTTGTATAAACAAGCCCCACTTTTTTCCTAGAGAGCACCTCTCTCTAACCTTAATGAACTGCTAAAACCGTGAGAATCGATGTTTTCTCTTCCTTCACAGAACATCTAGAGTTTGCCTGTGAGGCAAAGGAGAAAGGTATCCTGTTTGGCATAATTTTCATTGTTCAAGTTAGATTTTTTTCAAGATGAGATTTTTAAATAAGCTCCCAAGCCTTACAACTGAAAAAATTATTCAGAACGTAATCATAAGTGGTTCTTACGCCCTAATTACAGTGCTTTCTCAATTTCTCAACCATCACACACATCTTGCATATAAGGGGAAGAAGAATGTCTGTGACTGAATGTGAGATTGTTAACAAGAGAATTTAACTAAGAAACATTTTTGCATCTTGTGTTAGGTGTGATACTTAGTTATGCAATATGTTCATAGGAGACAGGAAAACTATGCCTTACATCTGCAGAGATGAGTAAATGCCTCATTAAGTTTAATAATTATCTGTTAGAAGGGCAGTTCCACAAGAAAATCTCTGTTACTGAAAAACAGAAGGGACACAATGAAACAACACTGCAATTGTATCATCACCGACCTTGCTGACAATTCACCTGTCCAGAAATATTTCTATAAGCATATTAATAATTAATGTTTTATTGTAAAAGTGCATGAATGGGTTACATCATTAAAAGGTTACCAAGCAGCCCATGAAATTGGACACAGACTATATTTTCAGATTTGAGCTCAATTCAACCTGAGTTTATACGTTAATTCACATGACAGAGGGAGAAAGCAGAAGGTGGAAGAGAAAGGACATTGCTATGAAACATGACACATAAAAGGAAACTTTTTCAGAACGACTTTTTTTTCAATCAAAATACTACAAGTGTCATCTCTGAGGGACAAAAATCAATAGTATATGACTGATTCCACAATGTTCTCTATAGCTAAAAAGCTAAACAAAAACCCCCACCACCTTCCTGGATGTGGCAGAAGGCAAAGCATCCCAACAACAAAAAGTCTCAAGGAAAGCTATACTATCGCATTTCCATTGACAACTCAGTTTTACAGCTAAACAAGAATTATACAAATCTGGGAAACCAAAACAGAATGTTACCAACTTCTGCTCACAATGGGAAGGTGGATAGACAAATAAAGCACAATCTTCATACTAGCCAGCTATGCATTTTGACACATACCATTAAACAAAAAATTAACCAGTTTATTGTATTTAACATATTTACAAAATAGTACAAATTAAAGCACTGTAGCTCCATTATTGCATGACAACAAAACCTCCATAGAGGCAAAAGCAGCACATGAAAGAGACACTCCAGAATATTTAGGGAGTCTTTGGTACTCAAAATATAGTTTAAGATGCAGCGTTAACTCAATTGATACACAGCATTAATCAGACAACGACAAGTAGATTTATGTCACAAAACTAAGTTTAGCTATGGCTTTCATTCTTCTCAAAGGCTGATTACTGGACTCAGGAATTGCTTAAAAGATTTACAGCAACTGTAGGAGGAGAGACTACTCAAAGTGATACTGAAACCAAGCTGCTGAAAATGACTGATGTATTTCTGAACTCACATTGAATTAAGCTCCCTCTTATCAGAACTGTATGACAGCAAAGCACTAAACTCTTCAAAGGCCTAGAGCCTATTTCTCTACCCCTTGAGCAGGCAAAACTGTGAAAGAATCAGCTTTATCTACTTAAGGAATATAGGCTCACGCTCACAACAGACAACAAAACAGCATGGCAAAACATGATCAAAGACTGTATACCCTAGTCTACACTGCTGTACACATCATTTACAAAATATGTTTTATGCATCATCTACATATTTACAAATGCTCCCAATTGTTCCATCAAGTAATATACTCAACACAATCACAGATTACGTAATTGAGGTAAACCCTTGAAAAGTTAGAGCATCAGCAGAGTTTCATCTGCAAGGCTGAATCTCACATGTGCAGGATTTCGAACTAGAAGATCCTCTCTTTCACCCAGTCACACAGCAGTGTATGCTAGGTGTAGCAGATGGGTAAGGTGGTTGCAGAGACGAAGGGAATTACTGTGAATCCTCTGTGCTGTGCTCAGTTCTTCCTGATGGCCTGAAAGAAGCTAAAAAGCAGCAAAGAACACTGGGGACAGCCAAAAAGAATCTGAAGTATGTACTAGTAGATTCTGCTCTGTGGACAAACAGTGGATATATGTCACTTGTAGAGTGGGAAAAACTGCACTGTTAAATCGTGCAGTGTCTATGCACACTAATTGCAAGATGCCTATGTGAAAAAAGGACCGGGAAAAGCAAAAGAGAGGATGTGGGACAGGATGAATTAACCTACTTGATTGGTCAACGTTACCCTAGAAAGAAAATGCATTTAAGAGCTTTCTTTTCCTAGAAGTTTACAAGCCAGGTTAGACATTATCTAACTATTCAAAACTGCACATCACCCACATTTATTTTACCTTGTAACTACAGCACTTCTGACCCTCCATAAATATACTACAACACTGCCTCACCAAGGGATGGACATCAGTTTACAAGGCCTGATGTTTCAAGCTTGCTAACCTAGACACATTTTTCCTTGGGGATGTCCGTAATACTGCAACAAGACCACTCACTCACTGAATTGCCATTAATGTCCGAGGGAACAAAAGATGAAAGGGCAAAGTTGTCTGCAATTTCTCTTTGAATTACCTTATGAAAGCCCAAAAGGTGATAGAAACTCCTGTCTAACTAGGAAGATAGCTCAGAGTTGGAAGCATCAAAGTTCACCTGAATCAATCAAGAGGTTAAGACAAACAGTTTTGATCTTGAGAAGTGACATCATTTTGCATTACTATATTCTCCTACAGAATAGGTCTACAATATTTATGTAATCTTAATGCTGAAAATTTTAAAACTCATCTTTTCATGACTATCCTCCGTTGTACTTTTATAGTCAGCTGATTAAATGAAAAAACGTCACACAAAAAGACTCGGGATGACAAAGAAAGGATCCCAAAATTCCACTTTGTGGACACTTTTTCAAGCAATACCACATCACTACACCTTTTAAAAATGTTGTCTTTAAACAAATTGTTAGAAGATTTAGACAGGACCTCAAAGCAGTCAGTTAGCTAACTATATATGCATGAATGCTACTCATGTTTACTACATTCATATTTCCTTCAGAATGCTTTTGTGAGTGTAAAACTTTGTAAGGTTCTAAGTAGTTGGATGTTTCAAGACAATTCTACAGACTATGCCCACTGGAATGACTGAACTCTGTTTTCTGCATATAGGGATAAGGAATAATAAGCCTTCATCTCCTTGTATCATCACAGATATCAGCTAGAAGAAGAGAGACTTATTAAGTATTCAGCCATAGCTAGTATTCATGGTGTAGTACAGGGCAAAATGAAAAGGAGCATAAAGAAATTTGTTTTCCAGAGATCTTCTAGGAAGGTGAGAGTTGGACTTTGTACTGATCTCCAGTGATGGCAAACCAACAGGTTGTTTCTTGCACAAGATAATAATCTGTCAGCACAAGCTTCTTTATAAAATGCAACATTAAGACTGGAAGGTTCAAACAGACAAAAATGCTGCTGTTTAGATACTTAACAAGACCAATAACACTTTGAAGATATTAAACTTTTACAATCCCTGAAACTGCTTGTCAGCAGAGTAAAGTTTCTAATTCATTCGTCCTCTTCAACGTAAGTTGATGGAAACCAGCCCACCTACAAAGGGGAAAAGCAGAACAAAATCATACATGAGATGCACATTTTTTTAAGATGGCAGAACTAGGCAAAACAAGGATGGGTCTGTTCGGTAAATATAAGATTACAAAGATAAACTTGACTGACCTGCCACAGTTAGAGTAACACCCTAAATGAAAGAATAACTTGCAGATATGATGACCTGGGGACTAAATCCTTCCCATACCCCCAAAAAGACTCTTTTGCCCAAATTGGAAGTCTAAGCATTCAGAAAAAAGTCTAGAAATGCCAAGAGCAGCAGTAGTTTTACTGCAGGCAGGATGCTGCTGTTTTTTGAACAATCAGTTAAATATTTAATGGGCTTCAGTTAGGTCCACGGAATCCTCTTACAAATGAAATAGTAACTGATTTGATTGCATTACATGGAGTTAAATTCCATTGCCACCAACAGGAGTTTTAAATAAGACAGAACTGGAAAGCAGAGTCCAGTGCTTTACACTTAATATGTTATAATCTCCATTCTGAAATTAATGATGTGTCAAATAAGGATTATATAAGACACACAGGGAAGCAATGTCATGTATTTCTTATTGTCTTACCTATTCGCTTTAGGTTTTTCACTGACTTCTTTACACCTTAGTCAATTTAACACTTGTGAAAGACCTCAAAACCAAACCTAGAGCATGACTGAAAGGAGTAACTGCATAAACTTTGTTTTAGACTACCTTGCAAAATATCTCCAGAGGTGAGCTTATGATCTCTAGTGCAGGCTGTGACAGCTATCAGAAAGAATGTTAGTATATAACTGGGTGTCTTTTAGGATATGGATAGCTGCATTAGAATGAGACGCTCAGTTTTCTTCAGATGTAAAATGTATGTAGGATGGCTGCTATTTCTTGTGCTTCCCTATTTCTTTTCTAATTGATCATTTCACTTGAAGGCTGTAACCAGGCTTGTGTACATAAAAAAGTTCTCCAAATTGCATAAAGCAGTAAATATGGACATCTGCTTCAACCATACCTTTCATTTCCAGCTTCCAGCCAATCTACTTTCTTCCACCTTGCATTCCTTGATCCTGCATCTCAGCTCTTTAGGCATGGAAACAGCAGCCTTAAAACACTTCTGACTAATCTGCACTAAAGAGCAGTACACCAAGATTGAAAAAATACAGCCTTTATAGATCAAAACTGCAACTTTACTTCCAAGCAAGTCTCAGAGGGCAGTGTAAAGTGACTTTGTAAAAATGCCTGCTAAATATGCCACTCCATATAAGCCACTTTTTTAGAGATCAAAGAAGCAGCCTCCTATAAAAAATGGTGTCTGATTTCATTGTATTGTAGTCTTGCAGAAAGGTGTGGAAATCATTCTGTTGAACTGCTAAACAGACTTTCACAGCACCACGAACCCGAGCTTTTGACCCCAAATACATGTTTACAATACAGCTTAAGAACATTCAACTGTAGCTGTACTATTAATCCTGGTTATTTTCCAACCATATAATCTGCCTATATATTCAGCCTGGTAGGTCACTTTAAATAACCAATTAATTTTAGATGCTAGGAAAGCTCTGGCAAGAGTTCTGCTGGTTCCCATGGAACAGAGATGAGAACATGTTATAACTTGTGAATTTAAATATACAAAGAAGGTTTATGATGCAGGAACATACTTTATTTTTTCTTTCCAGAATCACTGTCAGTGAAGGCAGAAATGAGGCCAAGGGGGGATAGGGGGAAAACAACCAAAAAAAACAAAAAACCCACAAACACCAAAACTCCCTTACCCTTCCATTGACTTCACCTCTCCACCAGCCATTCGCACTCATCTTTGTATAAATTTTTACGACATCCCCTTTCAACAAGGACAGTTCTCTCATGTCTCTTGCACAGAAGTCATACCTGGCTATGGCAATGCCTATCACTTTCGGGCTTAGCACTGAAATGAAACAGATGTTGATTATTATATGAGCTTGTTAAAGGCTACTAAAATAATGTAAATAGCAATACTATAAAACATAAAACAATGATTTCACAACAGCATACACTGGCATTAACTTTATGCAAATATGAAAGCATCTCCACTACACAGATCAAGAAGGTTTAAACATAGGTGAATGGTGTAAAAGTTGAAGGGATTTTATGTGATTTTTTTAATAGTTCTTTTTATTTTTAGAAAGAAGTCAAACTAGATGAACCGCAATAAAATATTCCCCACCCCAAACTTGCTAAATACATTTGCAATTATGTATTTTTGTACTTCACAATAAAACTTGCTGCCAGTTACGTGCATCAATGTATTTTACAGGTCACTAGTTTCTTTCCAAAAGAATTATTAGCATTTACAGTTGATTTAAATTTGTACCTCTAATGAAGCAAAGCAAACAGAATAAGCTGCTGTTCTTTCAAAAACAACTCCCAAGTTAAATATTAATACACTTAAAATCGGAAGCTAACATCAGCATGAGCAAAACAGTAAAGAGTTTCCACAGGAAATCTGTATGGATCATTTGTTACAATGTGCGTGAACACTGGCTGACGTAAATCTACTGTTTTCAGGAGTTTATTCTGTAAATCACCAAAGAATTTGTTCTACAATACTTCTCATGAAGAAAAAAAATCCTTACAAATTTTTTCCTAAGTTTCAGTGAAATTAATACTTAAAAATTTTAAGCTACATTAGTATGTACACATTTTGCCAACGTAAAGCCATTTTAAGCAATAAAAAGGTATTAAATATTTTTAAATAACAAATGTGGAAAAAAGCTTGATTTCAAAAACCAGCCCCCGTCTCCCAAATAATTTTACAGGAAATTATGTTTTTAACCCTGATGTAGAAAGTCCAAACTTGCAAAAGAAACCCTTGACTCTTCCAGTGAAAGGAAAGTGGGCATGGAACCTAAGAGATAAAGGACTTTGGACTGAGCAGTTTAGAAAAAACATCTACTACTCTATTGCATTTTGTAGTTGAATTATTTGGCCAAAGCTTCCCCGCCCACCACCATTAATACCATTTTCTGTTGCCATTGTTTTCCTATGTAAGTCACTGTAGATAGGAATTTACAAGCACAAGCAAGCTTCCTACTGAGAAGATTTCAGAAGAATTCCTCATATGATCATGATAGATAACTTATGATGTACATATAAACACCTTTTTTCTCAGAACCCTTTCCATTTTCTTAGAAATTCCCAGTGGTCCTTAGGAAATACCATTAATATTCTAGTTTTAGCAATGCCTTCAACAATGTTAATACCAAAAGTTAATAGCTAGTTGCCTTTCATTAAATCAGAAACACAAAACATGGCAAATGAGCCTGAAAACCTTGACAGTTTCAGCTCTGCTTGTATTTAAGATTTCTTCTGACCCCACTAGGGACATTTCACAGAAACAGAGGGTTTTGTGTAATAGTGTTAAATATATTAAAAATTATTACATACTTCAATATTTTTGGCTTATGGAGACAATACAAACAATTTGTTTTAAAGTAACAACGAATACTATGTTTAGAGTATTATTAGACATATCACAAAACCGGAATGCCTAAAAACCTGGCAACAGATTATGCTCTCTTTTATATCATGCCATTAAAGTTTAGTCCAACATTTCAGACTGCTTATGTAGAGTATGCTTATCAGATACTTGATAAGGATGTACAGGATGCCATATAAGAGAGAATCAGCATCTCAATTTATTGCTTATATTTACAATATGAAGATGCTGTAAAAATCTAGGTGATATACTAAGTATATTAAAGTTCAAACAGACTTTTCCCCCCTCTAAGCAAGTCAGATGTAGATGCTATTTGTTTAGATCCTTACATAAATGTTATGTTCTATAACTTAACAGCATTTCAGTAATCAATTTTACAGGGAAAGAGCACATCATGGGCAGCAATTGTTTTAGAGAAAAAAAAACAAAAACAAAAAGAGAAGTTATTGATTGTAAGGTCAGTAACCATTTATAGGTGTGCAGCAGTATCACTGGCAGATTTGGGGAAGCATCGCAGGATGGAAGGAGTGATTCTGGGGAGCAAGGTATCACTTCAGATTCTAGAAAGGAGATAAAGGGGCAAGGAAGAAGATTACACGAGGCAAAGATGAACAAATTTAGGAAAACATGGAAAAAAATAACTAAGGAGGGAAGAAAAGCATGGAAAAATAATAAAGAGGGAAAATACTGAGGAAAATTACGATGGGAAGAAATGGGCAGATCTGGGGGAAAGGAGGACTTTAACTCTTTTTCAAGTTGTGAAGCCAGAGAGGAAAAGGAGAAAGAAGCAAGAGAAATCAAAACCATATACCTCCAAAAGTCTGGAGGCAGAAACTAGCAGAATTTAGACTAATTTAGAATCCAACATCCATATTTTCAATAAAAGTGATGCTCGTGATAGGAAATATACAAAAGGAAGCCAGATGAGTGATGAAATACAGGAAAATAATGGTGCTAATTTTGGAAAAAATATTAACCATATCTCTCTGGTGACATTGTAACAAAAACAACTTGAGTAGAGACTATCAGCCCTGAATTCCCAATCACAGCTGTCTCTGGATAAATGAAACTTGAGAGAAGACAGTCAGCATGTGGGATGGACAACTGTACAGATGGGAGAGAAAAGAAACACCAACTGAAGGACAGAAAGAGGATACTACAGGGAGAATGAGTGAGGAGACGGAGAGTGGGATTAACAGTAGATATTGATGGAAAGAAAATGCCCAACAGGAGAAATGTGAATGAGAGAGAGTGGGAATAAAGAAAAAGTGAGAAAAAAGAAACAAAGCTATTGAGAAAGCAGTAAATAAACCTCGTGTATTAGGAGGGAGATACTCAGAGGATTAACAGGAAAAAGGGTGACAAATCTAAGGGAGGTGAATAAAAGGTACATGTGTGAATAAGTAAAACACACTTCTGCTTAACCTAGCCTTTCCTTCCTCCGAGAGAAGAAAATACAGTGTAGTCAGCTTTGATTCACACTAGAGTATGTTGGAAAAGTTTCTCATTGACAATGAGACAGATGTGCTGCAAATGAATTTTAGTACTAGTTTGGGTCACTGGTGAAGGAACTAGGGTGCAAACAAAAGAGGCTCCATGTGATCACAGCAGGCTGGTCTAGCTCAAGTTTCTGCCTGTGCTTAAATGCCACAAGGGTCACTGTACCATTACAAAAGCGGTGAGTAATTGTTTCTCTCCTGCACCCATATCCCTTCAGGGTTGCTCCCGTGTATTAGTTTCCATGCTTCTTGAAACAACATATATTTACTTGCACTGTTTAACTAAACCTCATCTGTATTATACAAGCATGGGCAGCACCTCTAGCAGCCCTCATTAGTCAGGTTAACCCCTCTCCTGTGTTACCAACTTCTGCATCAGCATAACTAAGCCAGCTCTGCAGATGCTTTTGAAAAAAATACTTGTAATATCATTAAATAAGTATTTCTTTATTTAATGTAAGCAAATTTTTTGGCTACTTTAAAAAAAAGATGATTTTACTAATCTATGAAGTAATGTAGCCTATGAGAATATGAAATCCCATTCAAACAGGCAGATACGCTTAAAAGAAGAATTACTTATCAATATTTTCCTTTAATATTTTGTACTTGTACAAAGAAATACTTTACACAGCATATTGTGATATGCAAGACATTCAATCCTTACTTATTGTTACAATCACTTAAGAATTTTCTGATACAGCAGTTTTTCACAGGAAAAAATGAATATAATTATCATTTGTTGAAACCATATATGGGAATATATGGGAATGTGTGATAGGCTAAAAGTAACCCTGAGTCTTGATTACTATTCTGTCACTGTCGGCCACTTCACAATTTTGTTTCCATGGAACAGATACCAGTTTCAGTAAGAACAGACTTTACAATCAAGTACTGTGAAGCTGAATGAAAGAGGTGATCTTCTATCCTAAAACAGCTACACCAGAATGCTATCCTAAACAGCTATACCAGGATGGCTTTCTATTCATCTTTTCTACAGATGTGTCCCTTGATATAAGTAAATGTCAACTGGAAGAGTGCCTTAAAGCTTGGCTTCTCAGTCAATGTTGTGACTACCGAAAGGAAGTAAAAGTATCATCCCCTCCCCCAAAAAAATCTGTATGTAAGGAGATATAAATGGAAGAAACAGACTCCAAAACAATGTACAACTGAGGGGCAAAACATTCAAGAGCAGTATAGGACATTGAGATTGAAATCCCTAGCACGAATTGAGGGAGGGCTCATCAGAGACACTCTCAGAACATGTAAGTACACTGGCCATTCTACTACTGAGCTATCACCTACATCCTTTTCCCCTCAAGAATCCATGGAAAGCCTTAAGAATTCACCTCAGAGCACTAAGCAATTTTGCTGACCTCTGTGGGGCAGGTGTAAAACATACATCTTACTCAGATCTCCTAGTCAGATTATGACATCCACATTTGTGCATGCTGGTCACCTCCCTTTCCCTAGCACAAAAGCCAGCTTTAATCCTGACTTGCACAACCTAGTCCAAGTCCTGCACCCCCTGTACACAGAGGTGTGTCAGTGTCACATGAGTGAACACTGCATTCTCAACAGTAGGTGCTCCTTGCATACACTCCTCGAAGGCAAAATTCTATTAGCAAAATTCTTCTTGAATTGTCCAGCAGTGCAGTTCACCTCTGAAGACTAGGTCTTAGAGACCAGAGCAAGTCACAGTCATACTGATGCACTAATTGAGACTACCACTGCTACTACTATAAGCATTTCTACACTCTTAGTTTAAAATGTTTGCATTTATTAAAGCCAGAGATGGTTAAATGAGAAAAAAAAGCAAGCAATATTTAGAAAACAGATGGCCAAAATTAATTAACAATGTTAATGCAAAAATTAAAGAAAGTATTGTCTACAAAAACACTACTGTACTCTAAGATGCTGCTGCATTATGGTTTGCTGCAGGGATGGGACGAACACATTATTTATCTACAAAGGGTGAAATTTTCAGGTATGTGCATTTGAATAAATTCATTAAAATATACATAGCTCTAGATGTCAACTACATAGCAAATAAAACAGTCAATTGATCATAGACTGAATCTGCTGCAACTATTGAGATTTGCAACACCTCTTCAAACTGCTGACTGTAACACGCTTTTTTTCAAAAGTTAAGAGTTCGATTTTTGTTACACTCCAAGAATAACACGTAATAACTCAGTTTCTGGAGTCAGAAAAGAACTGAAGCATCAGATTCGTCCATTCCCTCGCTTGCTGCATGCAGAAACAACAGAAGCACATTTAGAAAGAATATAAAAGCAGTAAAGCAGTACCTGACCAGAAAGGAGTGGAGGAAGGGGGAACAAAGCTGTAGTCTGGAGGAGTTACAAAAGAAAACCCACAGAACAAAGAAGGGTCTTAAGAGAAAGAAAGAGAAAAAGAGAAAAGCAAGAGAACATTGAAATATTGGCACAAGATTTAAATAATAGCTTTTTAACTACATAATTCATTGATAATAAGGAAACTAAGGTTCCCTACTAAGGATGTCTGGAAGGAAATTGACTATAATAACTAGAAAATTTGGATCTATGATTTCATGTTTAATAATTGCGTTTTTCAAAGAGTAGAAAGATGACACCAATTCAGGGTTCAGAGAAGCAAATTAAAACTGCAGGCTCTTACAAATATTTTCAGATCTCACAGAATTTTTTGTCGTCTTTAAATTTGTTGCCCCACTTCCTAACAGTACAAAACCAGGAACTCACACATACGTAAGAATTCCTCTTGAGCCCAGGAAGACTAGTCACACCCCCTTAATTAGGAATACAGTCTAAGAACTGGGATCTCATAATACTCATGGGAAAAAGTATGCACTGTGCCCTGGTAATCATTAACATCAACAGGAATTCCACAGCTAAACTACATCCTCTAAGGCCCAAACAGTACTGCTTGCCTTTGCAGTTTTCCCTGACTTCAAAGAAAACACTTGAGCAAGCAAAAAGAGCGTAAGTTTGGCCTAGGCAGAACCAGCACATCATCCTAGTCCGTATAACACCTTCCTCAGGTGAAAGGTTAGAGGTGCACTTCCTCTGTTGCCAACAAACCTAAAGTCAATATATTTCTAAATACAAAATCAGATGAAATGAACAAAAACACTTCAAATGGGACAACAGTTTGTTAGCATGTTCTCACATTTTGTCCCTCTTCTGAAGAGGCAATGAAGATACATAGTGTACAAAAATCTAATAAAGTTGGATCTTTGCTCCCAGCTGTGACTTGGAAAGGGAGGTCCATCCTCAACTTGACAAATGATAATGCAGCCTCTAAATAATGCCTAATAATATCTATAATCACTGACCAAGAGTGTTCCTTAAAAGTGTAGCAGCATTATATTCATCACAGAATCATAGAATGGTAAGGATTGGAAGGGACCTTAAAGATCATCTGGTTCCAACCGCCCTGCCATGTGCAGGGACATCTGCTACCAGACCAGGTTGCTCATAGCTCCATCCAACCTGGCCTTGAACACTTCCAGGGAGGGGGCAGTCACAGCTTCTCTGGGCAACCTGTGCCAGTGTTTCACCATCCCCATGG
>Ga0065711_1031281_pt1 | contig 30088 bp, 22 predicted proteins | sample Hoacrofraction12_FD_59098 | JGI IMG/M metagenome (GOLD analysis project Ga0065711, IMG submission 59098) | Hoatzin crop microbial communities from Cojedes, Venezuela - Epithelial fraction 12 v2 (version 2) | ecosystem: Host-associated > Birds > Digestive system > Esophagus > Crop | place...
CGATCCAGCCTGTCCAGATCCCTCTGCAGAGCCTTCCTACCCTCAAGCAGATCGACACTCCCACCCAACTTGGTGTCATCTGCAAACTTACTGAGGGAGCACTCAATCCCCTCATCCAGATCATTGATACAGATATTAAAGAAGACTGGCCCCCAAACTGAGCCCTGGGGAACACCACTCATGACCGGCCACCAGCTGGATTTAACTCCATTCACCACCACTCTCTGGGCTCGGCCATCCAGCCAGTTTTTTACCCAGGAAAGTGTACACCCATCAAACCATGGCAGCTAGTTTCTCAAGGAGGATGCTGTGGGGAACAGTGTCAAAGGCCTTACTAAAGTCCAGGAAGACAACATCCACAGCCTTCCCTCATCCACGAGGCGGGTCACCTGGTCATAGAAGGAGGTCAGGTTAGTCAAGCAGGACCTGCCTTTTGTGAACCCGTGCTGGCTGGGCCTGATCCCCTGGTTGTCCTTCACATGCCCATTGAGCATGCTCAGGATGAACCGCTCCATAATCTTGCCCTGCACCGAGGTCAGGCTGACAGGCCTGTAGCTCCCAGGATCCTCCTTACAGCCCTTCTTGTAGATGGGCGTCACACTGGCGATCCTCCAGTCATCTGGGACCTCCCCTGTTAGCCAGGACTGCTGATAGGTGATGGAGAGTGGCTTGACCAGCTCCTCCGTCAGCTCCCTCAGTACTCTCGGGTGGATCCCATCCAGCCCCATGGACTTGTAAGTGTCCAGGTGGCATAACTGGTCTGACTGAGGCAAAAGAAGGCATTAAGTACCTCAGCCTTTTCCTCATCCTTGGTGACAGCATTCCCCCTTGCATCCAATAAGGGATGGAGATTCTCCTTGGCCCTCTTTTTGTTGTTAATGTATTTATGAAAATATTTTTTGTTGTCCCTTACAACAGTGGCCAGCCTGAGTTCTAGCTGGGCTTTTGCCTTGCTAATTTTATCTCTGTACGACCTAACAAGACCCCTGTACTCCCCTTGAGTCACCTGCCCTTTCTTCGATAAATGGAAGATCCTCCTTTTTTTCTGAGTCCCAACAAGAACTCCCTGTTCAGCCAGGCCGGTCATCTTCCCCGCTGGTTCATCTTGCGGCACATGAGGACGGCCTGCTCCTGTGCCTTTAAGATTTACTCCTTGAAGAATGTCCAGCCTGCCTGGACCCCTTTGCCCTTCAGGACTCTCTCCAAAGGGACTCTCTCAACAAGCTTCCTGAACAGGCCAAAGTCTGCCCTCCAAAAGTCCAAGGTGGTGATTTTTCTGACCCCCCTCTTTACTTCACCAGGAATTGAGAACTCTGTCATTTCGTTTTTGCTAAGCCCAAGATGGCCTCCAACCACCACATCTCCCACCAGTCCTTCTCTGTTAGTAAGCATCAGGTCATGCAAGGCATCTCCCTTGGTAGGCTCACTCACCAGCTGTGTCAGGAAGTTATCATCTTCCACACACTCCAGGAACCTCCTAGATTGTTTCCTCTATGCTGTGTTGTACTTCCAGCAGATGTCTGGCAAGTTAAACTAGTCTCAGAAGTAATCATCGCACATGCAAACTAGTTTTCTGAGATACAAGCCGCTTAGACTGGTCTGAAAGGTATCAAACTAAACAACAACAGAAGGGAATGGTGGCAAAGGAGAGACAAAGCAGAAAATTCAAGATACCCAGAACAAAATCAATCAAGGTGCAGAGACCTGAAGAAAAGTCTCTAACTGCCTTCAATGGTTGCAAGGACACCAGTAATAAGCAAAAGGAAATGGATTTACTCACTGATTAGTGCACACACACTCCAGTTGGTATTAGAAGCCACTGGAAGGAAAATCGGCATGACTGGAATGTTAAAATCAGTGGTATGAACCTTTTTTTTCAAGGACTGCTTGAATTAGGGTTAAAGGACAGAGAATGGTAGTCTACATTGAAAATGGCATAAGCTTTCTCTGAATCGTTGCCAAGTTCTCTTAAATTCTTATGGTCTGTTGCTGCAAAGCACGAAGAAGAAGATGGGGGTTGCTGGTTGCTGCAGGACGGCTGGCTGCCTAAACATCCATTATACCAGAAGTAGAAAAAGAAAAGCTGTGCTATCACAGAGGATTTCAGTTCGAATGACGTGTGTCGGAAGTCTCGTGCTCCCAAGTATTAAAATATCATTGGAATTTTGCAAAATTATAGACGACAAATTTCTAGCTCAGAAAGGGTGGCAATCAGCACAGGACAATTCTAGGTTGGACCTCATCTTGACAGATAGATAGAAACTGAGCAGAGAACTAGAAGTCAGCAATTGTTTAGACTCAGATTGACTGCGTCTGTTTCTGCAAACCACATAAACTTCCCATCAGTAATGTATTTACTTGTAGTTTCTAAGTGTCCAGTTTTACAAAACTAGAATAATTAAGACATGAGTCATCTTGGAAGAACTGAAATGGTAAAATGTGAAAGACTGAACTTTTTTATTACATTTTATAAATTATCCAAGAGCTAAAAACGTAAAGTCAAGAAAAAAGGCTTAAAAATAGCCAAGTGCGTATGGGAAGAGAATGCATGTATAGCAGTTAAAAAACAGTATATGGAAAAAAGAAAGGTTGATAGCTGTAAGGGTAAATTATGAAATTAAGAGAATGGATGAGAGAATAAAAAGCATCCAAAGGGAAAGTTATAGCCAGCAGAATGTAAGGCAGTGGAAGGAGTATCTGAGTACCTAAAGAGCAAAAGTAATCTCAGTAAAACTGTTGTTTCACTAACTAGTTAGACATGACAGAACTGTCAATAAGAGGCTGAAATATTAAATAAACCTCTCTATACCATGGCTGGAGGAAGAGAGAAGGAGAAAACATATAATGTATTTAAGTTGTGCAATGATGATAAAATATATCCCCCTTCCACAGTGACTAAAGATGGTGTTAAATTACAGATACCAAAATAGGACCTTTTCAGATCATCATGTCTGAGAGTTTCAGACTATGAGCTGAGAAGCGTGGTCGATCATGAATGCTGCATTTCAGTAAATTCTGGAAACTAGGAATACTTCACAAAAAAAAGCGCAGATGCACCTGTATTTAGAAAAACCAGAAGAGACACCTCAGGCAACCAAAATCAATGGAGAGTATTCCCTGAAAAAGTAGCAGAATAGCAGGCAGGGGACCACATTAACAATGATTTAAAGAAAGGAAAATTCATTAATAATAATTTATAGAAGAATTTTTTCAGACTAGCTGAGTATAGATTTTAATGTGATTACAACTTTGGTTGATAGAAGCAATAGTATTTGCAATGTAATAAAACTCTGACATTATTGCATACGGGACCACACATCTTGAATAACAAAGCAGTACGTTATAAAATCAATGTCACACATTAAATAGAATGACACTGAGTTCAATGGTACATCCAAATCTGATTATAGATAGGGAGCCTCCATCAAGAAGATGCACTCCTTGTTTAGTTTTAATTTGTTTTCTGTTTCCCATTTTCAGCAATAACTTTAGGGGCAAAGATGGAACTCCTCACAGTTGAGACAGGAATGTGGGGATAGTCACTGATACAGAGGGAAAACATTGGACCTAGTGAAAAGAGAAGTGTTCTGGGGTGGCTGAATGTGAAATGACATGTCTGGGAACACCACATGCAGATTGCACTTGCAGGGGGTCTCTGTAGAGAGAAGTTGAAAATTTGAGAAACGGTACTTCTGGTCAGGATGAAAATCACCTGAGCACGAGCTCCCAGCATGGCACTATGGCCACAAGGGCTAATTCAGTTCCTGGAGGTATAACAAACCAGAATAGGGAGTGGGGCTATTTCCACTCTTCTTGGTACTGGCACCGTGCTCAGTAGGGTCCTACGTCCAGATCCGGTGCCCAAAATTCAACAAGGATGCAAAAAAATTGGCATGAGTTCAGAGAGGAGCTCTGAGAATAATTAAAGGATAACTAATAGGAAAAGATTTAAGTAACTTCTAACAGAGAAGGTTAACAGTGACTTGATCATAGCCCATAAGTACCTCCACAAGGAAAAGATTTAGGTAATACAGGGCTTTTCAGTCTGGCAGACAAAGATACAGTGACTAATAAGACCAATGGCTGGAAACTGAAGCGAGGCAGATTCAGACCAAAAAAGAAGGTGCATATTCTTAACAGCAAGGATAATTAATCATTTGCAATGATTTACACAGGATTGTGCTGGATTCTCCATTAAAGGAGATTTTTAAATCAAAATGAAACACTTTTTTTAAAGAGCTGCTCTACTGCAAGCACAGCTTTTAATCTTGAAGCACAAATTAACGCAGGGAAGTTCCAGGGGCTTGATTATATGGAAAGTAGTGAGATAATCACAACAGTCCTTCTTGGCTCTAAAACTGGTCAGTTTAGGAATCTGCATCAGTCACAGGTTTATATGTTTCTTTGTATAACACTTTGAGGATTTCATTTTGGTTTTGTGATGAAATTTGGTTTCCTACTTATTCACAGAATTCCAGGTGTCAAGGCTTTGAAAACCACAGTACAACAAGAGCAAATGTAAGTATTTTCAAAAGCAGAAAAAGTTGGGATTAGTCACAGGATGAGATTCGGTTTTAAAAACACAGCAATGAAGAGAGGAAGCACTTGTTACAGCTTTTCATTTTACAATTTTATTAGTTCAGACCCCTTAGGAAAGAATATTCCTCATGGACCTGATAAAAATTCATAGCAACAAAGTTAATAAAATGTCTAGTCACCTGATGAATCTAGTAGGAAGTATTTTAAAAATCTGTTTCACAAAGTAATCCCCCAAGTCCTGGTGTCAAAGAGTTAACTTTAAATAGTCAGAGGCAGTGAACTGTCATCCTCTGTGCCAAAAGAGGACCTGTTAGCCTTCAGACCAAAGTCAAGAAAAAAGCTGGGAAAATGGTTGCTGAGAAATGAAATAACAAGAGAAACTCTGTGCCTCCAGTTCTCTGAATCTATGAACTATTATTGTCTAGAAATCTGTTGGCTTTCACCAGTACTTTTTAGACAAAGTATTTCCTAATTTGAATGCTGTCACCAAAGGCCAGATGCTACTGTCAGTTCCATGTTGTCTGTATCCCGAATTTGTCTTACATTAAGTCTGCCCTCTCTTTCGGTGTTTGCACCCAAGCACCTTTACCAGCAGTGGCAGGTGACAACATGCTCCAGCATGCAAATTGTTCCCTCGCTGCTCTGATGGGTACTAAGCGACCTGCGTGGTTGAGATCTTTGTGGAAGAGGCTCGGTCATATGTTACAGGCAAAAAATTGGTCTACAGCATAGCCCAAACCAGGATGGCTGATCGCCTTTCAACAGGCACGGTGTTTTCATGAAAGCAAGTAAGTTAGTGGCTGATCTCTTTGGTCTCTGGCCACAGCTATACTCTCTTCAGTAAGGAAGTGGACTAGAATATTTTTGTATGTTGTCAGAAGAGTTGGCTAAGGATTCATGGTTTGAAGCCAGTGCTAACTACTTTTAAATAACTTTTAATACATCATTTATTCATAAAGGGGAGGAACATCTACACTTTCCAAACATTATTATGAACCTGCACACCTACGTTTACATGTGCAAATCCTGCAAATTCACAGTCATGCTGAGTCACTCAATATATCTCCGGCCCCAGGCTGATGTCTCACCTGTACGCTGCAGAGATGGATTACAAGAACGCCAGCGGTACTTCAGTGCATGTTTCCCAAAACAAGTGGGCCTTAAATAACACGGCTCCTCACATCTTGCTTTGCATGTAGGACAACGAAGCATGATGAACAGAGGGTTTATGACATGCTGGTCTGCAAAGCACTTTCGTCTAGATGTGTTCATATTTATACCACCCTTCACTGGCAAGCATTTCTTCTCAGCTGGGGTTGTGATGCTCTGGCAGCTTGTGCACAGAGGAGGCTCACAGCAATTTTCAGCCTGAGCTGAAATTTTCTTCCTTGCAAAAAACAGCATCTGGCTGAAGAACACCAAAGTATTTCAGGTCTAGTACTATGCATAAATTGCCTTTTTCTGAAGATCATTTTGCTTCATTCTGTGCTGCACTGTAGTGACTCATGCGTATCCATTAGTCTTTGTTCATTTTTTTGTAATACACAAGTGATTGTGTAATTAACTTTACAACATCTGGGAGTAAAAAAAAAACTATACCAAGAAAAAAATTTGCAAATGGGAAATAACCATGAGCATGAGATCATCTCTGTATCACTGCAGACTTTTATTAATGTTTGACTCAAAGGGATAATTTTCTCTAGATTCCTTGGAATCCACCTCATTTTCATCGATATTCTGGCGATATATTAAACACTTTCATGCATCTAATTCTAAAGTTTGCTGGGTTTTTTTTTGAGTTGTGACCCTTGCTTAAAGTAGAAGAGCAGATTCTTCTTCCTTTCGCCTCTGTACACAGGGCCTCGGATGCGACCCCAGGGAGCGTTAACTGGGGCTTGGCATCATTCTCAGCTGGTGCAGAGCGGTGCTGCTGGTTCCCTGCCACATCTACTCCTCCTTGGGTGGAAGTAAGAAGAAGAATAAGAAAAGGCATTTGGGGACAGGGTGGGGCACACCTGTGCTTGGCTAGCCCTCAGCTGGCATGGGGTTTCTTATAGTCTGAAGCCATCTGGTATAAATTAGAGCTGTCCTTCCTTGAGTACAGGAGGGGATCTGTGTCAAGAGGTCCAGATTTTGTGGTATATTAAATTATATGATCTGATGGTTGATGGAGATCATCACAAGAAGAAGGAGGAAACAGAACGTGTCCTAGGGTAGCACAGAGTTTTGATTTGTGTGGGTTTGGGATGGCCACTTCACTCTCGAGTGGTGAAATCACGGTAAAGCTATGAAGCTCATCTCATCAAGTGTTTATACCATATGAGGACATGATTTGCTCATGCCGCAGTCTCAGAAAAGACACTGATTCATTTTTCTAATGAGGTGTTGAAATTTCTCCTTGTATATTCTGTATCTCTGTAGATAGAGCCCTGCTCTCCTGATTAACGAGGCTCTGTCAACATGTGAAAATCTGCTTTGCCACATAATCAAACACATTTGTTAGCCATTTGAAAGGATGAGGAGTTCAGAGCTTTTCAATAGGAAGGTTTACTGCATGCTCCAGAGCATGAAGGAGATGGTGGATTGATAACAGGGGCCTGTGTATCTCCATAAGGTCTCTGCTGACTCCAGCAGCACGCTTAGCTTGGAATTATTCAGCCTCGGACCCTCACCGAGCAGCAAATGGCCTCTCTAGCTGCCCCTGGAAATTCCTGGACCTCACTGGCTTTGCACACCCTGCAGCCATCCTTATCCCCCTCGACAGGAGCAAGGCCACCAAGGAGTCATGGGGGAGCTGCAGGGGAATGGGTGCGTCTCAGTGCAGCTGCAGGCAGACCCCAGCAGAGTCCCCCTGTCCCAGGAGCTAACCTTGCTGCTGCCTTGTCTCAGTGGTCTCTATGCTTTCTTCAAGGCAGAGGGCAGCTGTTTGCAACAAATATTGTGGCTGGTGCTGGGTCCTCCTTTCGTACCCAAAGGACACAGTTTTTTCTGCTTCCCAAGCCTCTTTGTGCAGGACAGACCTAAAAATGAGCAGACTCCAAGATACTGTAACGAGACTGAAAACTATGAATTTTTTTCTACTTAACTACAAAGTCGTTGGAGCAACTGAGAAGTGGTGGGCCAGATTGCACAGCTGGGGTGGCTGTGACGGACAGGTACTGGCTCTCCAGGTGAGACTGGCAGGGAAGATGAGGGGGCAAGGGCCTTGCTGTCTCATGAAGGAGCAGCCCAGATACAAGGAGGTCTTCATTGAGATGGATGATGGGCTCGTGGAGAGCCTGTGGGTCAAGGGAGAGGCCTGTAAGGAGGATATAATGATGAGAGGGTGTTGCAGACATCCCATCAGGGTGAGCAAGTGGATGAAGCCTTCTCTGAAGCACTAGAGGAAGTCTCTGAAGCACAGACCTGGTCCTCAAGGGAGAGTTTAACCTCCCTGAAATGTGCTAGAAGGGCAGCTTGGCAGGACACCAGCAATCCATGTTTCTTGATGGTGTCAGGGATAATGTCTTGAAACTGATATTAGATGGGCCAACCAGGGATGACCCATAGCTGCATTTGCTGTTCACTGTCAAGGAAGAACAGGTTGCTGATGCGGAAATCAGCAACCGCCTTTGCTGCAGTTACTATGAAATGGTGGCGTGTGAGATCCTGGGAGGAGAGAGGAAGGAGAGTAGCAGAAGGCAGACCCTAGACTTCGGAAGAGAAGATTCCAGCACATTGAGGAAACCGGTAGGGGGGATCCCAGGGGAGGAAGCTCTGAAGGGCAAAGGAGCTGAAATAAGCTGACAGGCCTTCAAGTTCAGCACGCTCCAAGTATGAGAACAGTGTGGCACTCACGAAGACAAGCAGACGTATCAGGAGATTGCTATGGGTAAGCAGAGAGCTCATGGTAGAGCTCCAGTGTGAAAAGACATCATACAGGAGGTGGAAGCAGGGATGTGCTATGAAAGCAGAAATTAGAAATATTGCCCAGGCATGTAGGCACGGTGTCAGGGAAATCAAAGCTTGCCTAGAGCTGATGCTTCCAAGTGACATCACGGGTAACAGGAAGCATTTCTATGGCTACATTGATGGTAAAAGGTTGTACAAGAAGAACATGGGCCCATTGCTGAGTGGGAGGGGTGGCTTAGTGACAGTGGACACAGACAAGGCTGAGGTAGGTGCCTTCTTTGCCTCTTTGCTGAATCTGACCCTTGTGCTACTATCTGTATGCTAATAAAATAGGTTGCTATGAAGTAATCTGTCACATTCATGAATTGTTTTATTGTAAAATTGTTTATATTTTCCATTTTTAAAAAGTCTTATGTACTCACGCCTGCAACATCTGGAAGCGTGAGGGTAGGAAGAGGAAAAAATAAATATCTGTTAGTTATATTTTTACTACAGTTTTCATTCTCTCAACATAGTTAATAATAGGAGTGGAGCTCAGGAGCATTTCTATACCAGTAGAAAAAAAATCCACAAGCACACAGTGGCTTCCCAGCGATCGCTATGAAGCTCTCCTGCTTGTGGAGATCTGTTTTCCACTGAAATAATTTATTGGGGGCAGAACTCTTTTACACAACTGCACCTAATTGTTTCTCTGCTGAGATCCAACTCTCCAGTCGTAGGCGACCGAAAGCCTGAATTCCTTCCACAGAGTTCGGTGGGCTTGATGCAGGCCCTGGAGCCCTCAGGAACTGAAGCTGGATATCCTGAAAAGTTGGATGCTCCTCTTCCCCTCTCCGAGCCTCTGACTTCTACGCAAGCATTGGAGGCTCCCAGTTCAAGCACTGTGGGCTTGTCCTGAAAATAAGAGAGGCATGCTCCGGGATAATGTGAGAGGCTCTCATCCTGGCTGCAGGGTGTCATCCACCAAGTCACCGTGCATCTGTGCACGTCTCCCAGGTTTGGTGGGGTGACCGCAGGGTGTGCGCGCTGGCCGCCTGGCTTTCTCCCCTGAGAGTCAGAGCTTCAGCGTGGGAGAAAGGGGGCCCCAGGTCCAAGAAGTAAAGAGCAAGTGAGTTAGTGAGTTAAGGAGGAATTTGAAATTAAGGGAAAATATTCGGCAGATAGAAAGAGGCCAAAATGTTCCAGGTGTAAGATACAGTATGAGAGGTGATGAAGAAATAAATAGGAGGGGAAGAAGTCTGAGAGGAGGGGAGCATTGTAAGTTGTGCACTCTCTGAAGTCCAAGCAATGTGCCTTGCTTTTAAATTTCCTACTACTTTTTTGTGGAGTGAGGTCACTTTCTCAGAAGATTTTGTAGGACTGTGGCCCAACACATGAAAATCCTGTTAAAGTATACAGGCTTGTTGCACTAAGCCTGTAATTTTAACAGGTCGGTTATTTTAACAAGACCTATTTCAGAGTGCAGCCCTGTTTCTGAAATATGGTTTGGATTAGTGCAATGGAAATGCGTTGGTTTTATAGGTCAATTCTCTACTGTAAATTGCTTCTCACTTGTAATGGATTTTTATACCCTAGCAAGTTTAGTCTTCTAACAGGAATTCATAGGGTGGACACACAAGTAGTTCAGTCTCAAAATAAAAGCTGCTTCAAGATGCTCACTGTAACAGTGGACCTTGCTCTAACAGCTGGATCCTCAGCATCACTGGAGGGGTTATTTATGCTGCATTGCCACCCCACTGCCAGTCCTGAGCCAAGTCAGTGGCCAGTAAAACCTTTAGAACCGGCTGTTTTAAATTAAAGTTATCTGGAGAAGCCCTTGGAGGAGGTGGTCTGCATCAGGAGATAGCAGGAACACCATTGTCCATGGCACTTTCTTCACAGTATAGCCGTAGTCAGACCTTGTACAGCTCTGGAAGCTTTCCCTGTGCCCAGAGGCTCCCCGCCTTGCTGCTCACAGCAGCTCCACGCTGCAGGAATTGGGTTAAGCAAGCTTGATGGAGCTTCACCCTAAATATTTAGCTCTGGGCTAGTGCAGTCCTTGCTAACATTTCCCAGGACAGGTGGAAGGGATTCACCAACCTAACTCAACTTGCACACATACGCGTCGTCTGGTCTGGGCACGCTACCCGGGCTCTCGCAGCACCGGGGATGGCAGCAGGGAGCCTGGCCAGCGAGTCACCCTCCTCACCCACCTCCGACTCCTGCCCTGCCATGGGCCGTGACTCGGTCTCAGGTGGAGCTTTAGCTTTCTCACTTGGCTACAAAAGCACAGCCTGATGTGGACATCCGACTTTAAGAAGCCTAATATTACTGGAAATGAATGTCAACCTCTGCTGATCACTTCTGTCTTCCCTTTTTCGCTAGGGACAGAGGCATCTGCCATACAAGTGGTGGATATTTGTGGCCATGGCAGAAATGCAGCTGGGAATCAGCAGAGGGACAATGTCAGATGGTTAAATGCTTCACAGACTTGTCCTTTACCTCTCAAAAACTGTTGCAACATCGATGTTTTGATATGGTTACATTTTATGCAGTTATTTTTCAGTTATGTCTTTAGCCCTTTACATTCTGCTTACTATTTGTCACTAATATTTTCCTCCAAATATGGGTACCTGGTGTGAGTGGAATGTTTTCATGGACTAGTGAAATTATTTCCTGAGTCCTGAGGAAGGAGGTTGAAACTGTTTAATAAATTAAGACAAAGCAAACAACCTCCCTGTCCCACAAATATCAAGTGCTGGTTTCTATTCCTTTGGAAGAAAAATATTTCAGCTTCTCGTTAGGAAAAGATGTTTTGAATGTTGGCTAATATTTTTTAAGAATGAAAGAAAAAAAGGGCTTAAGAACCAGGAAAAACAGTTTTAATTACAGGTTAAATGAAGCATTCTGCATTGATGCAAAGTAAGCTTTCTGGTCTGACCAGAAGACTTTTTTCCTCTCTCATTTCTTTTTTTTTTTGGTTTGGCCACTAAACTAAAAAAAATTCAGCTGTACCCTGAGCTCAAGTTTATGTGTTTTGAATGCTAATGGCCACAGGAAGAATAGCTTAAAGTAAATAAGTTACATTTTCAAAATTAATGAGGTCTGCTAATTGAGTTTATCCAGGTAATAAAATCCATCTAATAAAATGTATCCATCAAATATAATTCTTCCAGTTCTATAAAAAATATATGTTTCTTTGCCTGTATATCATCTGTGTGGAGATAATGAATACCTTGTGACATTGGGGTCATAGGTCAAATCCCAGACCTTATTACAAATCTAGGGAAAATTACTTTTTCGCTGACCTATAGTACGACCTAATAGTCTAGGAGGAGTTAAAGGCCAATTGTTCATTCAGCATCGCCAAATAATATATATATAAGTGCATATATATATTTAATAACATTGATGCAATGAAAACTTACTGCTGTAGATATGGATTTACAGCACGTCCACAGGGATTTCTCATGCAGATCTCAAGATGTCAAAAAACAACATAACAGCAACACTCTGAAGTGCATGTTTGAAATGAATGATGACAGACCTTGGTGTGTGGGGTAGGGTTTTATTGTTCCTCCAGTGATTTGCCGTAGCCCCGGTTAGTGCATCTTTAACAACTCTAGATGACAAGCCTTTCTCATACTTTTAAGGAGGTCGGTTAATTGTGGCTGCTTTTGCTGGCTGCAAAGAGACAAGTTGTTTGAGGGTGTCACTCCACGAGACAGCACCGCTGGTGCCAAAACCTCTCTGGGAGGTGCCAACCCTCTCTTGCTGCGGTTTCAGAAAGTGCCACGGTGTGCGGGTCTGGGCTCCGAAATTGAGCCAGGGCAATGATCCAGGTCCTCAGAAAAGCCTTTGGAAAGGGGTGCATGGGGTTGTGGGGAGTTTTTTCTTGCTCAGCTCTACAGCACAGCCCCTCACGTGACTGCACTGGGAGGGAAGGATGGATGACCCACGTGGTGTGCAGGACCAGCACCGGAGATCAGGGCTGGGGGAGTGGCATGGCCACACAAGATCCTGTAAGGTCTTGAAATTACACCCTAAGAGGTTACACCAGCAGAAGGTGCTGGCACTCCTAAGAGAGCAGTTCCGATGTGAAGAGGAGGCTGCTGCCTTTTCCGTGGATGAAGATGTTGTCCAGCACCAGTGACTATCAGGCTTTTTGTAAGAGCCTCATGCGGTCAGAATGAGGGAGCCTTAAATAATCACACATGTTTTCCACATTCATTTGCTCCATTCTTTCAAGGCTCAGCCACATTCTCAGCATGCAGGTCAGTCACACACGTCTTTTCAGCGAACTTTTCTCCCGACTCCCTTCCAGCCTGCTGCACAATAACATCTCCCATGTTTCCTTCAATGGCCTTGTTGAACAGGATCCTGTGCATTTGAGCCTGCCTTGATTTGCAGGTCTGCTGCCCTGTAATGACTGACAAACAGACCACAGATTACTTCCATTTTATGACTTGAGTTTAGGGAAATTGAGCATCCTAATTAAGCACAGATGTAAGGTTAAAGTGTAGAACAATCTGGACTGGTTTTCATTTAAGTCCCTTTCTGATTCATTTGGTTCCATAAGAGAGTCACAATTAGAAAAAAATATTTTGTCAATGTTGAAAGACATGTGATGTAGAACTGATTGGATTAAATCTGAGTTCATGTGAATTTTGGCAAATTCAATTAGGAGAGGCCCTTGCAAGTACTCTGTGGAAAACCTCCAATGGCTTTGCAAACTCCACTTGGATTTTCCAGTCCGTAACGCTGCATGTGTTGACAGCGAACCATCCCGGAGTAATGTGTGAGCATTACAAACAAGTTTCTTCACTTTACAGGAACTGTAAGGTCAGAAGTAGATCAAAACTGCAGACCTGGGCTCATTTGAAGATTCCCAGAGCATGTAAAAGACCGGGTGAGCGTGGGTTAAGGGGCAACACAAGGAAAGAACTTGGTGAACTTCTTCGGACTTCTTGTGGTGGTACAGAAGCCGTAGGCCAGGTGGGACAGCTTTCTGAAGGAGGGTGGCTTTTTGTCCAATTATTTGCCTCATGGCTGGAACAAAAGGACCGTAATTTCTGGCTGCAAAGTCTACATGCCACCACCGTGAAAAAGTTTTAATACCTGATATTAAAATGTCTTATGAAATGTGTTTCTGGGTCTGAAGAAGACAGCTCCAACCCTGCTACTTTTTGACAGTCGTCTGGTTGCTCTTGGCTACAGTCCATAACATTTTTGTGGGGAAAATATTTTCAGAAGTGCCTCTGTCAAGCTGGATCTGCTTTGGGGGAGAACTGACTGAGTTTTGTCCACACCAAACCTTGCTCTCCCCAACCTCTCCTCCCCAAGCAGACAGAAAGAAATACCTCCCTGTTAGAGGTAGTAAGACTGAAATGGTTTGCTTTTATTTTCTGACATTGTTAAAGACAAAATCCAGCTCCTGGCTTCCCCTACTCTACGCAGGAATGTGCATCAATTTCAATACCAGTAACATATGTCATTGGTTTATATTATTTTTAATAATCTTTTGTTCTGTCTGTGCTGGCAAAACATGGTCACCAGGACTCCTTTGGCTTGATAACCATTCTGTATGAACCAGCAAACAAACAGTCACAGCCTTGTTTTTAAAAGTGGTTGTTTTCCTTCCTTTAGAAATGTGATGTTTTGTTATTGATGCAAAATGGATTCGCCTTTCTTGAGTCTTGTTCTCTTCTCCTGTCAGGCATTGGATAGCACTGCAAATAAAAAACAAAACAATACATTAAAACCAGGATGTTAAAATGGACCCCCGCAATACAGTCAAAATAGAAAGCGAGGAGAAGGCTTGGTAAAAGAACCACAGAACTCATTAGTCGTTTCCCATCTCTCCCCATGGTGGGGGACTGTCACGTGTGCCTGATGGGGGTAAAGTCCCCTTTTGCTGTGGCTTTCTAAGGAGCCTCTAGCTGTGTTAGCTTTGCCTAAGCGCTTGAACTGATTTCAGAAGCTTTAGAAATGCTCTTTGTTTTTTGATTCAATCTACAGACTTCTTCTTTTCTTTTTCTTTTGTAAAATATGGGAGGGGGAAGTCACTTCATGCTTTTCCTGAAAACAAACAAGGCAAAGCTCGCTGCAATGAACACCCCCCAAAACGAGCAGCCAAAGATAGCTCTGTTCTGACGGAGCAGCTATTTGGACCGGAGCAGCTGTGGCTGCAGGTCTGGTTCCTCTGTGTTGAACACAAGTTTCAGCCATGCCCAGATCAATGGCTGAGGCTCCCAAGCAAGCTGGGTCCCTTCGCAACGTTACCTCGCAGCTCCTTCACTCCTGTCAGCCTACAGCGAGGACAAGCTTATGCCTAGCCTGCATCCAGAGTCCCCCAAATCAAAGCCGTTTCTGTTTTCACCTTTTATCAAAATTTTGTATTTGGTGATTCTGCCAGCAGCAAGAGTTGTTTACATTGACCCACTGCAGCTCCCTTCTCCTGTGCATCTACCAGTATTGGCTCGTGGCACTCAGTTTTGTACTAAATCATGGCAATTCAGCTTGCTGATGTATCTCAGACTCCTGCTTTTTTTTGACAGTTCTCCCTCGCAGCACAATTTTCCCTCCTGGAGCAAACTCTGGACTCCACTGAGTCAGTGGGAATTTATCCTTTTCCTTTCATCAGGCCACAATTTCCTCTGTCATCTTCAGATACCGTCGTGAATTTGCTCCCCTTTTATCCTCTCTGCCTGCTCTGAAACTTGCTTCCTATGCTCCTTAAATACTCTGTTTCTGTTTCTTTCAATGCCCTTCCCCTTAAATGCTGTACTGTGGTCAAAAGTCCTTGTAGGGAAGCCCAAGGAATTTTCTCTGGAGAACCTTAGAATAATACATGCAATCTTCTGCAATCTTGTATACCACAAGGCAGAAGAGGAAATTACACTCAGATCTTTTGTACCATTAGAATTGACATAGAGATTAATCCTTCAGACTTAGGTGGAACCTGAGCTGGCTCTTCCACCTCTCTAAGTTTTGAACAAGTAATTATGTTTCTGTGGGGAGAACATGGATAGATTGTATGACACAATTATTCTTCCCGTTGTCTGCCCATCATGAACAATGAGGCCAACTTTTTCGATACTTCTTTGGAAGGGTGCACGCAAATCCCATTAACAAATTAAATGCTATGAGGAAAATCTTCTTTAAACCTTTCTGTAGTTGTTGGGAAGCCAAGAAGGGTCATATTGCAAACTTGAAAAGAAAATGACTAACCTAGTGATCTCTGTTTTGGAAAGAAACTTTTCCTTGGAGGTGCTTTGGAGGCATGTGGGACTGTTTATTTGTCTGGTATATGTGAATTATTTGGTTATGTTTTAGTGAACTGTGGATTATTAAGTTATTTTTTTTTTATTGAAATACCTTTTCAAATCCTCTGTAGCCAAACCAATTCATACTGGTATAGTTTTAGTATGTTATTGTTAAAATAGTGCCTTAAATGTTACACAATATTTTTTTCTTTTTCTATAGTGCTGTTGTGGGATTCTGTAGAACTAGCAAATGTGAAGCCACTGCTTGCCTCTTCTTGCAACTCAAGGAGAAAGATTCTGAAGTTACTTGCCTAAAATGGCAACAACGCTACCGTTTCTATCAAAATCAGTTTCTGCATCGGTTGCCTGGCTTTGATGAACCTGATTTTTGTTGAGTTGTTGGCTTGTAGGACATCACTTTCTGAAGCAAGGCTGAGTCATTCAGGGGATACTGACAACATCTACTTTTCAGCACCAGCTTAATCATGTAACTTTAAAACTGAGCATCAGAGAGGGACCTTAGGTGAGCGGGACGAGCCCCTGAAGCACAGCTCTGTTAAGCAGCATGTGGGATCACACCTAAGTCAAGAACCTTTTCTCCCTCCCCGTAAGCTATTACATGCTACTCTCTAAATATCTTTTATCTGGCTCTGTCTTCCTTCACTGTACAGAACACGGTTTCTGGAAAATGTGCCTTTCAGAGACACTGAGGCAGCTATCCATCCAACTTATGCTGATTTTGTACGGGCACGAAGACCACAAGCAAAATTTGTTCAGGAGGAGGGGATTTCAGTCCTGTTTGGAAATGACAGAGGAAAAAAAATAACCACTCTTATTATCATAAACACGCAAAACCTGTGCCACAGCTGACGTGGCAACAGATTTCAACACGTTTGGTGTTGAATCCTTGTTTATTTGGCTTGTTCACTTATTCATGCACAAATCTGGGTCCTAGCCATGCATCTCCCAGCCCATAGTGTGACTCTGTGCAATTTAGTTATAGTAATTTCAAACTCGTCAGGAAAAAATCCGAGCATCATATTACTCTCTGCGTTGCACACGTACCTGGAAGCAGCTAATAAGGTCCATGCTCGTGCCAGGCAGGAAGGGGAAATTTGCAGCCTTGTTAACACTTTTGAAATGAGAGGGAGAAAAATCTCAACTGGACCCGTGGATCTGTCTTCTTACCACTATAAGATGGATTCTGTCTTGTGCCTTTGCAGCCACACAAAGGAGGAAGACCAAAAGCACTCCTAAAGATGGTTTGGATTAACTAGCTTGGAGATGCATCAACCTTGTCATTTCCAGGGAGCTGGCTAGAAAGTTTCCATCTAAATCGGAAATGACCTGGACGGAAAGAAGACGTTGCCAAACTGTTAGTGAATTATTCATGCCCGCCCTGTGTTTTCCCACAGTTCTCCTTCAGCTTGACTCATCTCCTCCTGGAATCACTGGGCATCCCTCCCCTGGGTTTGTTGGAAGATTCTCTGGTCCTTTGCTTTTTATCTAGAATTTCTGAGAAATTTATGTACAATTTTCTGAGTTGGTTTAGAACTAAGCATTTATTGTACAGAGAAAAAATACTGAAGAACAATATGGTTTTATGTAAAAATCATTCTGCTGTGGACACTGTGCACACAATCTAATAAAACTCTTAGGAACACGTAAGAGAAATGTGGGGTCCTTCACTTTGGGGTGAATTTGACATGCAAGACCTTAGCTACACTGAGATCACATTATGAAACAACCTATTGTATACATCTTGCATTGAAAACAAAAGGTAGAACTTCACTGAAATAATCATAAAACTATTTTTCCTATACTAACTACAGCTGTGGGGCATGTTTCTATGGAAACAGTTTTCCTTATGTGCTTCTCTATAGCTAAAGGTCTCAAATGGACCTTCTGTCTACTCATTGCCTGTATAAACTGCAGATTCTGTACAATAATCTCTAACACAGATCAGCTGAATCTCCTGATATGTGTCAGAAAACATTATCAGGAGGCAAACACCAGTTATTGCAGGTTCCCATAAATTTATAGATAATCAGGTCCTTAGTGGCAAGTTGGCATCTTAAGTGTAAGGACAGTATTGAGGAGTTTTGATTAGAGGTCATTGTCCTATCCAAAGCTGTAACACACAGCGATGAATTCTGTGGCTTCACCTTTCCTGTACAAAGATTTATGTTGCTTTGATTTGAATAATTTATGCTGTGTACTGCATTCTAGATAGCAGACGCTAAAAACAGTTTGTTCTTTGTTGATGTGAGTAAAACATTTGTGTAATAGCTGATTAAATGAGCCATGCACCTTTAACATTTTTCTTCTTATAAACCATCTCTGTAAAAATAGAAGGCATAAGTAAAGCTGATACTCAATCAGTGATACCTGGCAGTACAAGCTAGTTGGTACATAAAGTCACGTAGATAGAGAAACAGCTGTTATTTAAAAATACAAGATAAATTACCTACCTTTCTAGATATCCTCAAATTATATGCCACTAGCCCGTACTGTGCAAGTTGCCTTTTTATTATTCACATTCAGAGACACTTTAACGTAAAGATACACAAATATAACCATTTTTTTAATATGCTTATATACACATAGTAATCTGTGTATGAATAATACAGAAGTGGTTAGGGTTGTAGAGGCTGTTACGTACATGAGCCTGTCTTACTTGGTGCAATAGAAGGTAATAGGTATATTTACATTCAGTACAACAACTTGAAGGGGTTAGTATTCAAACTGCGGGATGTTATCACTGGTGGAGCATGGGCCACAGCCATGCACGTGGCTACCAGAATAAAAATTTGTATAACAAACTCCTAATAAAGCAACTCCTAATAAATTACAAAGATGGCAGGCAATGATTTTTGAGTCCATGGTATTGCATAGGAGGGTGAAACTCATTGTATTCTGCTTTAGAGTTAAGGATGAATCTGAGAGAGCTGCTTGGGGTTCTTTTGGAGTCAGCAAAGAAGGAACTTCAGAAAGTGGATGTACGCCATCCCTCTGGGGCAGGCAGCATGGGCTGAGATGGGTGAGACAAATGAAACGGAACAAATTCCCCCTTCGGGCGGATAGCCTCTTTGTGCAGTATAGGAGAGGAAGTCCCCACCACCATCTTTAATTGGACACCTAACTTTTAGATGAGTACATTTAAGTGACATGAATGCAGTTCTACTTCTCATCACCCAGTAGCTGCAATGTTACATTTTCAAATGTGATTATTTTATGCATTTAATTTAAAATCAACCTGACTTTTCATCAGCTACATTCTCAGTTTGCTCTTTATACTTTGCTCAGTTCAGGAAAAATAAACAGACAAGTCTGATATTTTATGTAATAATTTCCTCTTTCTGGTTCCACACAGTGGCACAGTGTTCCTTGGACTTTCTTTAGTGGGAGGATTTTACAGCTTATATTTTACATCTTGTACATAGCTGATCCGTGTACATCCTTTGTGAGCAAGTGTGCTTGGGTCAACCTGCCTGGGCGGACATGCTGAGTTTGGGTGATGGGTGACGGAGGACAGTGAGCAAGGAGAAGCGCACTGTGCACTCAAACGCTGTTCTGCCGTGTTTAAGGGACATCTGGAGGTTGAGGACAAAGTCCTGGTTTAATACTGCGGGGAAACAGTGTGTGTGTTCCATATACCCAGTCCCTGATGCCACCACTGGGTGTTACCAATCAGCCTCGTGCTGGGAGGAAAAGTCCAAGCTATAAAAATGGCTACAGATTTCCCGAACTTGCTGCTATTATGACCGTTTCTACCAGGGCAGCATGTGCCCAGAATAACCGAGAGTTCCTCTAACCATTCTGGGATCAGGCTGTGGTCTCCTGGAGGGGTCTGTATGTGGAGTAATTCCACCTATTCCTGTGGAATTTCATTACATCTTTCCCTGGGTGCTCAGAAGAGGAGTTTTGCTTGGTTTTTTGTTACACCTCTCTTACATAAATTTAACTTCATGGCTTTTGCTATTGTTCAAATATCTAGGACTTTTATTTCCCCCAGATGAGCAGCTGGAAATGTGTGTAACGCTGAAAGCTTTGTAAGAACACATTCAGCATAGAGAAACGTTGCAGAGAGAATAAGGGGCTGTGGATGACATCGGACCAAATAAGGGAAACCTGCGCAAAAAGAGGTCTCTGAAAGAGATGAGTTTTGTCAGAAGGACAGAAAAGACCTAAATTAATTGACGTACACACAAAAAAATACCCTAAAATCCTTCTTGCCTTGTTTATGCTTTTGAATTACTACCAGACACTTATCAACTGGTTTATTTGTATCAGCCATCTGAGAATACCTCAGGCCACCGAAATATCTCAGAAGAACATTACAGGCAGACTTTACTGAAATTTTAAATATTTTTTTTTAATTAAGAATTACTATTGAGTCACAAGTACAAAAACATTACAGACAATCATTAAAAATAAAAGCACTTATTCTATTGCTAGTTCTCACTTGTTTCTCTGTCAGGCTCAGTATCTCAGTACTCTTATGTCCAGACTGCTTCCAGAAACTTACGCGAAAAATAGTTTTTTAAAGGACATATGACCAAACCCTAAAAAATCTGCTAGCCTGCATTTTTTTGCAATTTCTTTTTTTCCATTTTTGCTAACATACTCATATATATCCTAGCTTATCGAAGCTGTAGTTAAGCCCCCTGCACCTGCTTGAGCTTAGTCCTCTTCTCCCAATAGTCAAAACAAATCTCTGTTAAGATTAAACACAAAGAAAATGAATAAGCCAGGAAAACTGCATTAAAAAGAAGGCTCCCTGGAGCTGAGCAGAGCAGTGGGAGACAGAAACACCTCTGGTCTGTAGCCTTCTTAGTCCCTGACAGAAGCCAGTTGTGCAGGAAAAGCTTCCAAATTTGAATGCCAGCATCTGCAAGTCCTGGAGCACCAAGTGCTCACTCCTGGCCCTGGATGCTCTGGCTGCCTGAACCCGTGCCGATGGTCTGAAACCTCCTCAGCTATTGAATGAATTCTCTTCAGGTTCCCATTGCCTTTAACACCAGTGTTTCACTAGCTAGATATGGTTCTGCATTTTCCACTCAGGTGAAGAGCCACTGTGGAAACTGTTTGTTTTCATAACTTATAAATGCTCCTTTCCACTGTCACTTTAGTGCGCTCCGTGTCAGTGTGCGTTTAAGCTATCAACACCTGTATCTCAACTTACCCTTTGAATTATGTAAGAGTTGTAAGGGCTGCCTGTCGTAACGTCATCTTCATTGATTAGCCTTTTAATATTGTGCTGTATTGTTGCTAGGAGTGAAGAAATGCCTTATATGCGTTTGGCTTTCACTGTAGCTGTTTGCTTCCACACTCTAGTCAGTACTTTCTGTGGGATGCAGGAACCTGAATAAAATTCCCTTTAGAACCTTTATGCCAAATGGTGCTCTCTTTGTTCCCCTGTCCATTAATTAAGGTAGTATACTGCTGCAGCCTTGCCGCAGCAATGTAGCAGAGCTCAAGATGAGAAGGAAGGTAATTTTATTTTACAGCAGAGCTGGTCTGCCTGATTCATGCTCTCACACCCACAGGCTCCCAGGCCCCAGGTCTTGGGACACGGTCTCCACAGTCCCAAGTCTCCAGACAGCCCGGACAGTGTTCCTGGATTCCCAGTTCCCTGACAGGCAGAACAAGAGGCACTGCCTGGTGACTCATCTATACATCTCTTGGGGTTTTAGACTGGTGGTCATGTTCTGGGTTTGGACGTATCCCCTTTTAGGAATTGTCAATGATTACCTTCTTTCCTCTCTCATTCCTTCCTATCCCACCTCTGGCACCATTGGGATTTATTCTTTCTCCTTTGCCTCTGCTTCTGGATGTTTTGAGGCTCCAGTCCCATTCTGCTCCCCTGTGGTTTTGGCACTCCTTTGTTTTCCAGAATTGAGAAGTTTTATGTAGATCTGGCAGGACTCTGATGACCTGCTAGATTAGGTGCTAAAAACATATATCCCTTCTACCTTTTCTCTCATCTGGTTCTTCCACACTCAACCATTTCCATTCGTTCTACATTTAGACTGATTTTAATGTTTGTGTTACAGGTTTCTACACATTCAGGATGATAGATAAATGTAGGAGACCTTGATGGTCTCCATGAGGGATTTATACAGATCTCTGGAGAACTATTTCTTCTTTGATCTTTTTAGTGGAGCTCTGAGCTTTGAAACACTGTCACAGAAATCTCTGCTCGATTGTGCTAGGAGCACTTATCTGACACTCGGCAAATCTACGCCAGTCCGTCTGCTTGTTCCTTTGCACCCTTTCCAACAGCTGAAGGCTTTTGGAAGTAGGTTTTCAGCTCTATCAATAACAAGGCTGGCAAACCTATTGGCTTATTTTCACATTTCCGCTCAGGCCACATATCCTTGGTGGCCTCTGCTTCTTTCTGCAGGAAAGGAGACCTGAGTATAAAATATATTTGGCATCAGTGGAAGAGCTGTGTGTTTGGCCTAGAAGGTCTGCTTGCACAATGTTTTATTTACTGTGCTCCACAGTCCTACCACCTTAATCCTATCAAAGAAATAGCAATTATTAGTGCAACTGTCATTTTAGTGTAGATGTTACATTGGCAAAAGGTATGTATAGTTAATTGCTTGCTTTTAAAATGTTTATCAGTCAGCTGTTCCCACGTCTGGTATCTCCCCACAGGCTTCAGTTTCTCACTTTTGAGGAGTTCAAAGTTACGCTGCATCTTGCTTTGGGGTAAGGAAACTTTGTTCCTGACTGACGTCATCTGTGTGCTTTATATAGGGGACAACTAGTTAGTTTTTACACAATGTAGCACTGCGTGGTGTCTTCAGTTGCCTTTAGCATGAGAAGTCATTGCTCACTGGATTCACTGAAAGGCATGTCAAGTACAGTTGTAGAGAGCACAATGTCTGAATAAACAAAGATATTCCTGTAGTTTTCTGGGAGGTGACAGATCTGTTTTTCAGCACTTCATCCAGAAACTCTGGGAAGCCATCTCACCTCTATCTGCCACTAGTGACATGACAGAGATAGCTATAAGAGCACACCAGGGCAGTGTATTCTGCCTATACCTACATTACCAATAGATCATCCTGGCAGGAGCTGGTCTCTAGAGCGAGATAGTGCTGCGAACCCAACACCCATGTCATTTGCATTTTGAGGGGTTTACTTTGGTCTATATCTAGTCAGGTCCTGGGGAATGAACTCCCACTACTGACTGGTATGCACCAGGTCAGCTCCTGGCACCCAGCTTTCATTGGTGCCTGAAAGTCAGCAGGTTTATGTGATGAGCACACTCCTTGTCTGAGCCAAAAGGCTGGTGTGAACACATGGCTGTGCCCTGTATGGACTGGCTGCAGTGTCCTCTTCTTTCAGAGCAATCAGGAGAAGGGGAGAGGGACTGTAACTAGAGGAGGTGGAGAGGAGCTGTGTATATGGGCTATAGTAGACACATAGTTTAAGTATTGACGTTAGAAGACTGATAGTTATAGGCCATCTGGGAAGTTCAGAAAAAGACCCCAAATTAGATGCTTTGAATAGACCCTTTGAGGGACCTGCTCTTGGCCCTGGGTGATGCAGAGAGACCAGCCTCACAAATGAAAAACATAAGCATGGTGACACACTCAGCAGTGTGGATGTATGTCCAGGCTCCGAGCTAAATATAAATGGGGGGACTGGCATCTGAACCCACCTCAAAATTAATTCCCAAGGTCAGGCCCTTAAAAACATCTAGTGAAGAAGGCAGGCAATTACTAAGCATTTCAAGTGTGGTGATGCATTTAAATTGATTTCCCATTGACAAGTGTTGGGCAGTACCACCATGAGCATCTCACTCAGGGTTAGAGTGTACTCTGCTGTTCTGGTCTGGGGGTGGTGGTGGTGCTGGCGGCTTGCAAATTTTACATCAGGAATTTACGGCCTGCATGTGCATCAGAAGCACGGCTAATAGTGAGCTGTGATTTTTAGGATCATAGGATAATTCAGGTAGAAGAGGACCTCAGTAAGTCACCTAGTCCAGCTACAAATGGGATCAGCTCTGCAACTGACCCGTTATGCATTTACAGCTGTGTATGCCGTGTAATTCCTACTGAATATGGATTTTTTTCCTCTCTACAATACACTCGGTTTAATACTGAGGGTAGATGTAGATAAAGGAGTCTGTATTACTTATTATTTGTAAAAGTGTAGTTTTAACATATTGAGAAATCATTGTCAATAGTCTATAAACAGTTTTGCTTGGCAAACAAATTTCAGAATTTTTGATAATAATTTTGGAATGTCATTACTTTGTCATTCTTCACATTGAAAATGGCTTCCAGTAGCAGACCTAACTCAGACATCTTCTGTTCAACTTGGCAAGAGGGAGAACCACATGAAGTCACCTGGTTTGCATCACACATCTAACTCAGTGACAGGACAAACTGGTTACTGTTGAGCCTTGTTACTGATCGATTGTCTAATAAAAAAAAAACAAAAGCAAAGCACCATTAAGAAATGTCTGTCCAGCCACTCCTGCCAAAAGTCTTTCTTGAAGTACAATTTAGGATTAGCAAATATACTTACACAATTGTTCTCCCAATGGGCCTGTTTTATTTTAAAATCACTTCAGAAGTAATAGAATTTTGAAGCATGTACAATTTACATTTCACATTTCATCCAATCTATCTGTTATATAAGGATGATATATCTGAATATGAAGGATCTTGAGGTATAGGAAGGTTGCCTGGTAATGCACAAATAGACCACAAAGGGAGTTTTCTTTTCTCTCATTCACGTTATAATTCTCTGAAGGACAGCACCATTTTTATATCTCCTCCTTCAAGCAGCATGAAGTCTGTGTCCAGAGAGCCTGAATATTTGCTGTTGGAAAACAAAACAACAAAGAGAAAAAAAAAATAGTTTAAAAATCTTAGAAAGTAAGGGACAAAAAACACAGCCATGTTTAGCGGTTGCTACTAGTAAGTTATTTTTAAAATTAATTGCATCTGTGTGCTTCTGGAAAAACAATCACATGAGCTATTACTCCAAAATTTAAATAAGGAAAATTATTCAGAACACTCCAATGCATTTTACTCACGTATTCATAAAAAGTAGGAATTAGCCAGTCCCCCCAGATGTTTACACATGCATTTGACTGTCCAAACTATGAATATAGTAGTCCTCGACACTTACTCCCTGCATGCCATTTTTCATAGGCAGACAAAGGGAAAGCAAGTCCGAGCTAAGGTGCTGGCCGGTGCATAGCAGTGGCAGAGGTCTACGCTCACTCCGCTCTTTCAGTGGGTAGAAGGAGGTAACCTCTGGCAGTGGAACAGCAATAAACAGCTGGTGACAGTAACTTCTTAAACTGTTCCAGCTAGGTCTGCCAGATTTAATCTGATCATATCCCTCTTTTGCTGTAATGGAAAAAAAAAAAGGCAAGCCAATTTGTAATTGCTTAAACCTACCCTCTTGAATGCACTCCCTAATTTGAGGTGCCTCACCTTTTGGTGATTTAGGAGATGTGCGGGGCATGACTTTCTGAAGAGCGTGGCACGTAACAACCTCTTAGGGTTGAATACAACAAAAATTGACAACACACTCCATGGTTTTAGATCTGGACATGATGTCTCAAATTAGAGAGGGAACAGAGATGCATAAATGACTGGCCACTTTTAAAGCTTGGGCTCTGGTCTTCCCAACCACCCCAGTGAAGGATTTGCGCATCTTCATCGTGCAAGAGCGAGGTCTACATCCTGAGCTCGTCCTCTCTTTCCATTAATTATCCTTTGAAAAAGCACGGGAACCACTCTGCTGTTTGGTGTTTCAGTCTTAAGAAAAGCAGTTATTATCAGGAGACTGGTGGTCTGGACCAATCTGGCAAATAGAACAGATGATATGGGTCAGTCTAGTGGACAGCAGCAATTATTAATTATTATTTCCTTGTAATCTGGTAAGACCTTGTTTAGTGAGGGGTAGAGACCCCAGAGAGATACTGTGAAGAAATTTTCCTGCGTTTGGCTCATGAGAACAAGATGTGATGAGCTCTACGGCCAAAGGCAGAAAAAAAAAAAAAAAGAGAGAGAGCCTGTTAAAATGGTTATCTGTGTTATGGAAAATGCCTGAGGGTCTCAAGGAACGTGGAACCGTCAAGCAGTAGACACAACAAAAATTAAAGCAATGCTCTAAACTTCATAGACTGCATAGATAAGGCAGGCAAAGGAAGGGAAGGCAAAATGTTCTGTTGTAATTCCTGTCTTGCAGGTGGGAAATTGAGGCAGAGAAAGACTGAAAAGTGACTCGACAGTACAACGGGAAATCCATGGCAGAGGCAGAGATCTCTGTCAGGTCACAAACCCCAGATATTCCCTGGACTTCAGCAGCGTAATCACCAAACCCTCTTCTGTATCCAGACTCTCCTCCTTCTGGCTTTCACTAGTGGTTTTTATCTCCACCAAGACTTTCATGTTACTGCAGAGCTGGCCTCCTGATTTCTTTCCTTCTGTACAGAAGTTTTTATATATATATATATATATATATATATATAACTATGCGTTGTGCTTGATGCCACACCTTAGATCAAAGAGTGCCTCCTTTCAAAGGCAAGCAGTTAAACTTCAGGCGGGTTGAGCTGACCCTGCTGCTTCCCCAGCGTGACCCTCCCGAATACTTGATCGAGTCACGGGAAGGACAGGGATGGCTCGGAGAAAGGCCGTGATGACCTCTGCTAATACTAACAAGTTTCACTCCCCGTGAGCGCAGCAAGGATTCATTAGCGCAGGGAAGATCCAAAAATATATAGGATGAAGAAAATTAGGCAAATTAAAGATGCACTCGGTTTTGCCTCCTCTAAAACGGATTCCCAGAGGAGCGCAGTCAGTTTAACTAGTTTAAAAGGCTGCGGTGTCTAGAGGCGATGTACTTAACTGTTCCCTTCCTCCTCGCACTATTAGCACCCAGCTCCTTGTCTTTTTCTAGTTGCCAGAAGGGTTTGTGCAGGGTTTGTTTTTTTTATCCCATACAGCCCAACATGGGCTCTGTGCACGTTTTCCCGAGACCTTTGGCTCCCGCCCCCAGGCTTGCCTCCTCCACGAGCGGCCGGCCAGCCCTCACCAACCCACGGCGGTGCAGCTGCGGCAAGCTGCTTTCTGGGTTACCCGAGCCTGGAAAGGCACTCAGGGTCTCCAAAGCCTTTCATATCCCTCCAGTTGCTCTTTAATGCGGAAAGCAGGAGTGTCCCACCGTAGTAATCAGTTGACTCTCTCCTTGAGCGCGGTCCGTATGAGGGTTTCCTTGGAACCTCCCTGCAGCAGGCAGGCGAACCACCAAGAGCTGATAATCTTCTAATTAATAACACGGAGTTAGTGAATAACTCATGCTTTACAAATAAGTCAGCACATGGAGGTCTCAAGACCCCAGTATATCCAAAGGAAGCCCGAGAGAAACTAATTGACATCTGTGGGGGCTACAAGGTCTGTTGGCGAGCCTTCCAGCTCTCCGCAGCTGCTCATGCATACCCAGAGGAACGAAGGGGAGGCTGCAGGCGGCCAAGTTTTAAACAAAACCAGAAACCTCCGCAGCTTTGTCAGTGGGTGAATATTTGCACGCGTGGACATGCAGCCAACGGTGTAAATGGGAGCACATGCTGTAATTTGGGCACCAGCAGCCGAAGTCCTACTTATTTAGTAACGTCGAGGACAGAAACCCCCTCCTTAAGGAAAAATAAATGAATAAACGCTCTTGTCTCTGACAGTGACTCCCACTCCCTGCCCTCTGCCCCAAAAAGAGCAGCATTACTATGCCATTAAACCTTTTCCTTCCCACAGCTTCTCCTCATTCAGCACTAAATGAGGACCCAGTGCAGCAGAGGGACCTGCAAATGTCATCCCTGGGCCTCCATTTCCTTGGGGCTCATACCAGGAGACCCAACTATTTCTGGAGGCTGTGTCTTCACTGCTGAGCCCTTGTGAGTGAATTCCAGGCAAACCACTGGCAGGATACTTCTTGCCGCAGAGGTGAGGGGAAACTGCAACTGAGAAAAAGAGTATCAGCTGGAAAAATAAGCCCCAAAGCCCCTGCAGGTTGGGGAGAGGTAGGAAATTATTCCACTTTGCTGCTTCAGGTGCCAGCAGCCCCACCAGAATCAGTATTCCCACCAGTGCAGCAGCCCCGCTCGTGATGGAGGGTGGCCCACACGACTCCCCACTTGTTCCAGGACCGTCTCCTCCAGGGGCTCCTTGAAGGCCAGCATGATCCCAGAGCCCTCTGCATTGGACCGGCTCTGGGGGGTGACAGCTCCCCTAGGCCAGGCAAAGGCTGTGCACAACCTGCGGCCCTGACACCCTGCCTGCCCCGTCACTCTCCTCCCACAGTAGGCAGCAGCAGGGCAGCTTAAACGGGTCGTTTCAAAAGTTGGAGATCCCACATGGCAAGTGAGGGGAACCGTTGAAATGGCAGTAAAACACACGGCAGAGTTTCAGTTTTCCCTGTGTTTCTAAGTCTAGTCAAGCCTAGTCTTCAACAATCTCTAAATCCAATTCATCTACAGAAAGCCTGCGCGCTTGCGGGTAATTAGCTCGGAAGATCTCATTGTTGCCTCAGCCCGGCTCAGTATGATACACTCTGGTGGGTCGGAGAATTTAGTTCACTTGGAAAGGGGTCACGTTAAGAAACAAGCTTGCAATCCTCAGATTGCCTCTGTCTTTGGAAAAAAACAAACCTCGCTCTTTCGAATCCTGTTTACAGAGGCACAACGCAAGCCCCTGTCAGCGCGAGTGCCGTGGCCCGCCGTGCGTGGTAAGTGCTCCCCAGGGCTGTGTCCTGTCCCCTCCACAGGCAGCTCCCGGCATTCAGCGAAGCCAAGGGTGAAGCATGGGCACAATACAGGGGAAAACCACAAGGATGGGATGTTCTGGGAGCAATGAAACTCTAGGGAAATGAGGAGTGGGATGCATGTATCTGAGAGGGTTTTTGATGTGCAATGCAAGGGCTGATCTTATTAAATAAAGTTTATCATATCACTTGTCCCATTGGTTTTCCTCTGCCAGCACATGGCTTTCTGTCTAGTTCCACTCTTTTTTTTTTTCTGCTAGAGACTCAGCTGTGTTGCGGCGAATGGCAGCCAGGCTCAGGCAAAGCTAAAGGTGTCTCATCTGGGTAAACATCCCTCCCGCCAGTGGGTTTGCTGATGTCGCTTCGCTCCATAGAAAGTCGAGGGTGTTCTGGGGGGGGACTTGCTGTGGGGCTGGTACCCCAGGGAACACTGCCGGCTGCACCCCCAGGCTGCCTCCCAGGGGGCTGCCCCACCGAGGGGGTACACCGAGAGGACAGTGGGGAGTCGGGAGCCTTTTCATGCTTATGCTCACAAGGTAGAAAGCTGGTAACCCCTTCTTCCCCAAAGAGGGGAAGGGAGAGAGGGGAGCAGGGGGAGGAGGAGGGGGCTGGCTGCTTCTTGTCCTGCCTTGCAGAGCTTCCCCCCCACACCACGTTCTTCTCACGCCGACCCCTTAGAGCCTCGTTTGGCAAGGGACTTAAAAAGCGTGTCGGACTGCTGTCACATAACTCGGTTGCACCACTCGCTCGCTCCTACCTAGAGCTACTGTTCCGGGGCTTCCCACCTCCCCGAGTCTCACCTATAATAATCCCTATCATAAGCACCTCTGCGTAACCCTGCTCCGCACAGCGCGGGGGGAAGCCCTGCCCGCTGCCGGCCGGAGAATATCTCCATTGTGGCCCCGTGCAGGCACTGCATATAATCTTTCTCTGCCAATATATGTCTTCGTGAGCTGCCCCCCCCCTCCCCCTCCCGAAAATAAAACGACTATTCTTTTCTGTTTTAAGTAGATTTTTTGTGCAATAAAACCCATTTTATTGCTTCCAGTAATTGGTATTTAATTTGCAGGCCTTTACAACTTGCAAAGAACAGACTGCTGTAGCCGGAGAGCTGGTATGTGTGTGCGCTTTGTGGATTTTATTCCACCGGCACTTGCTTAGTTGACTGGTGTAAAACGATACAATTATGGTTTTGCAATCAGTAAGGCTGCAGATAAAGACTTGGAGGGACGTTATAAGGTCCTGGGTCCAATTTGAAGCAGCAGGCAAGACAATATAATTTTAGGGGGCGCTGCCAGCCGCAGACATCAAAACTTGACTCCCGTTAAGTGTTTTCCATTTTACTGTCAAAATATCAAAGGCTGTTATTTAAACCCGGAGTCTCTTAAAGTTGATTTTCTTTCTCTCTCCTTCTCCCCCACCTCTTTTTTTTCCCCTTTAACTACCCCGATAAACGCGAGGCCAGGTCACCTGTGAAATGTTAGACCCCCCCCTTGCTCCCCACCCCGCCGTGCAGGGCCGTTGGAGCCCGCCGCAGCCCTCGGTCCCTTTCTGGGGGGGAAATCGCGCCCCGGCCGTCCCCATCCCACCCGATGGCCGCGGGGGCGGGGGGGGAGCTG
>Ga0065711_1031282_pt1 | contig 30087 bp, 20 predicted proteins | sample Hoacrofraction12_FD_59098 | JGI IMG/M metagenome (GOLD analysis project Ga0065711, IMG submission 59098) | Hoatzin crop microbial communities from Cojedes, Venezuela - Epithelial fraction 12 v2 (version 2) | ecosystem: Host-associated > Birds > Digestive system > Esophagus > Crop | place...
GGAGGAGCCTCCCGCGGGTCCCGCACGCCGCGGGGCCCGGCCGGAGCGCGGGGAGGCCCGGCTAGCCCCGACTGACCCCGCGGAGTCCGACCGGAGCCTGTCCGTAGCCTCCCTGGAGCGGGTGCTCTCCCACCGCGCTTTTTTTGCCTGCGTAACGATGGTGTTCTCCCTGCCGATGCTATCAACGGACACTGAGCTGCGAGTTTTAAAAAGAGATTCGTGGTGTAAAACTCGGACGCTTGAGCACCACTTGAATGCCACCTTCACTGGGGGCTCTGCTTCCGTGAAAATAATCATTCTCGATACAGTCCTTGGGCTACTGATCTCTAGCGACAATCTTTAAATACCAATTTAAAAAGAAAGGCTTTTGTGGAAGCCTGTTTTTCTTAAGCACAACTGTGCCACAGAGCCATAGGTCTGCAGAAATAGCTTCCCTCGTGCAAGCCACCCCCCTGCACTTGCAGACACACAACATCGCGCAGCTCCTGGCCCCTCCAAGGGTGAAAGCCCCCGGAGTGATCCTGCTTCTAGCTCTGATCTCAAGGGAACCAGGATGGACTTGTGGCCATACAGAGGTGCTGCCCCACCTCCGTGCCAGCACAGAATCAGCAGCAGTCTCTGGCCCAGGCACCTTGCCGGGTACTTCTGCTCCTGCCGGATGGTGGGCACCTGTACCAGGTCTTTTATCGGCATCTCCACAAGTCCCAGAGAAGGCAACAGGCACCTTGGGAGGGCTCATGCTGGGGTGATGGGGCTGGGGCCTCCCACCGCGTGCACCCTCCCTGCAGCCCCTTCTGCTCTACACCATGCGCACAGCTTCACCTCGCCTGTGCTGGCCTGTCCCCACACATGGCGCAGGCACCCCACGGCTGCCCCTTCCCGCCGGCATACCTGCTCGCTGGGGATGCAGCCTTGCTGCAGCGGCATTGGGGCGTTTCGTTTCTACACCCTGCTCTTCCTCTTTATTCCCCCCTTCTCACCAGCCTGAGGCAGGCTACAGCTCTCCAGTTCTGTCTCTCCAGCACTGGGGAGGCATCGGAGGAGACCCGCAAGTCCTCACGCCGACGGCTTTTATTACATCTAGCACTTTCCTCAGGAAGGGGATATCCCATGAAACGCAGTGGAAAAGCCAAAGGAGCACAAAGGGTGTTGAGTTCAGGGTTTGAACAAGCTGCAGCCCACTCATGGATTTAACTCAAAATTTTGACAATGGAACAAAAACATCATTGCAACGAGACAGCTGGTTTTACTATCAAAATCTTTCAGATCAGTTCGACTGCAAAGTGTGTTCCTACAATCCAGTGGAGACAAAGCTCCCAGCATCAGTTTGGAGCTGGCAGGCTTCCTAGCATGAGCTGCCTCCCGCCGGCCTAGAAAAACCAAAGCTCTTTCAGTTGTTATTCCCCATCAGTTCTCAGCACTAACCCCCTGATTTCCCCACGGATTATCTGCAGTTCTGAGTTTACACGGCTCTCACATTAACTTGGGGAGAATGTTGGTTTGGGGGACTTCATTGCTGCCTTTCTTGCCTGTAATCGTGGTTCTGGTGAGGAGTCTCTGAACTGCAAGAAAGCCTTTAGATCTGTCTTGTAAAAAAATCTTTTCCTTTCCCCCTGCCCTGCCCAAAAAACTGATCACCACATTAGCTCCTTTTCAAGCTGGTCTTAACAAGTAAGTATATATATACTAATCATCTAAAAATGTCTTGCATGCAGAATTCACTGGACCTCTGATTTCACAACATATTTGAATATATGCTTACTTTTATGCGTGTGAATAGTCCTACAACAATCAATACAATTATTTACTTAAGTGCTTAAAGCCAAGCAGGTATTTAAGAATTAGTATTGTTTGTGGTAATGCCACAGAAAGCCAGTCAGAGACCAGGACCTCATTGTTTGTACAGCACCCTGCACACAAAAAGACACTCCTTGTCCCTTTCAGTATAAGTAATTTTTGTAACTTGTGAATTGGTGCCAGGAACACCTTTCTTGAGCTGGTGGGTAAACACTATTTGTCTACTCTAATATCCTTTCTATTTACTAAAAACATTGTATGCAATATTTGGAAAAGTAGATAAGGGCACAGTGGGAAAACGGTGCAAAGAGGAAGATAAAGGATATTTTTCAATTAGGAATTTGAAGTATTTTCATCACTGTTAGTAACCAGCAAAATACCTGTAGGCCTTAAAAGCAATTTAGAAAGGCAAGGGAACAAAATGGGGTTTTCCCCATAGATGAGACCATGGGTTGGGGTGCACAGGTTGTACAGCTGTGTGGGGTACCAGGCTGCAAGACAAGAGGAAGTAGGAGCGAGCCCTAGTTGTTGGCTCAATAAAAGTCTCCATTTCATCAAGCTGGGTCATCATCAGCTATATAATGCCAGGGATTTCTCAGAGTGGTGGAATATTTTTTGTCAAAAACCAAGGCAGGTTCAGAAGGGGGTTTGCCTGACTTGTTACCCTGTGCTTATTCCCATGTACCATAAACTTAAAGAATGAAGAAAAACTGTGTGGAAAGCTCCATGTATTCACCAAATGGAAACGCTCCCAGTCACTCACCTGGCTGGGTGACAGCATCCTGGACAGATCGAGGAGCTAATGGTCCCCTTGCTTGGGCACCCCAGGGCACCGGAGCAGCCAGCCCATACCCTTTCCTTAGGGCACGCAGGGTGTCACCTTCTGCCAGAGCCAGGCATGCAGAGACCTTATCCCACAGCGTGGGAGAGCCCACAGCTACACCTCAGCCTCTCCTCTGCAGAGTCAAGGAGCTAGATCCCGAATTTTAGTTACCATGGAAAGTGTGTTTCCCTTGAGAAAGTACTTCCAGTTTCTGCTGCCCACCTCATCGTTAAAGTGAACAGAGTTACATCAGTACAAACAACTGGTTCCATTTTTAAAAACAAAAGATAAGCCAATATTAAACTTCAGCATCCTCTCTGACAATTAATATCTGATGCCACCCTCTGGTACAAACCAAGATGAGGTGTCCTCAAAAAGGGTATAGGGGATTTATTGGGGTACTGTATATGGTTAATGCCAAGCACAGAAACACTCTGAGCCAGACCCTGAGTGTCATGAAATTGCTTTACAAAGTGTAAGATTTTAAAAGCAATGTATTTCAGGCTCTTACTAATTGTTCTCTGGCCCTTGGGTTCATGTTTTCAATTTTTCTTTGCAACCACAATACTGAGTAACTTACTTGTCTTCTAAAATTAAAACTGAGAATCTCACATTTTCATGTTTTCACATGATGCCAGAGCTCAGGCTTTGTGGGGAAAAAAAAAACCCCAAACAACTAAAACACCCCAACCCTCACATTTTAGAAGACTTTCAACAAAATTGCGGAAGTTGGCAACCATAATATTTCCTAACACGTTATTTTCTGGACTGCAGTGAAATTTCATTCTCAAGGCTAATGGTTGCTTCCTCTCTGGTAAATGCCCAGAATTGCTGCTGCTGTTATTGTTAAAACATCATTAATTTATGCAGTGCTTTAAAAACAAAGGAGAGGTACTCTATCCTCAAGTAATTAGAGGATAACTAACACAAGCTAGAGACTATTTTGAATTTCCTTGTTGTACAGCTAAACAGAATTACTTAACAAAAGAGTTATTTCGTGTGTTAGTGCTCAATCCTGCAAGGTACTAAGGGTCTAATTCTGGAAATACTCTAAACATATCTTTAATTTTAATACCGCCAGACTGACCTCAGTGCAACAAAGCACTTAATACGGGACTGACTATTTAACAGCAGTGCTGTCCGAGGGACTTAACGGTGCTCTACTTGATTGCACTTTTGACGTCAAAAGGCTCAGCACCTTGTGGGATGGATTCTTCCAGGGATGACAAGAGCTGCGTCAGGATTGCAGTGCTAACATCTCACATTCAGCATTCAGAACCAGATCCATCAATTTTAACATTATTCTTCTTATTTCTAAGAAATACTTGTTTGCAAAGTTGTAGGCCATGGTATTAAACAAATTGTTAGTTAGGTCTTTGGTACTGATGATAAACCAGTGTGTGTTGTTTAGCCTGCTTCATCAAAATTCAGAACATTTGTAACTGATAAACAAAGTGCATGTTAGCTATTAAAGCTCAAAATTAGGCAGGCAGTAAAAAGTAATCTGAGAGGAGGACTGTAGCTACTGATACTATTGAAGCTGGTCTTAAAACATATGGTTTCCAATCGTTGTCACAATGCACAAGAATAAAACCCTGCAACTGAGGAGTGCCTGATCTTTTCACCACTAAATGATCAAATATGCCCGTTTGTTTTTTAGTGTTCTGTCCCCTTCCTCTTTCTGGTTTTTGAAAGTAGAAGCTTGCTATTTTACATTAACTGAAGATTTGGCCCTTTTTGCTGGCTACAGACGGGCTTCATTAATCAATTTCCACTACTGGCTTGAAATGAAAAAACCCAGAATTTTTTTACTACTTTCTTTTTTTAAACACCCTCCCACTATTTTGCTTGGAATTTCTCCTGTGGAAATGAAAAATCTCTCTACTCCATCCTTCCTGTTTCCTTGCGCTTTAGCAGAAAAATGATTTGTACTATGAAGACAATGAAATTTCACAAATAATATATCCATGGAGAAAAAAATTACAGTTTGTTGCAGGGCGGGATGCTGCCACTCTTCACTGCAACCAGCCATCTCTAATGATAGGAACAAAACCAATTTCACCTGTGAGCACAACTGCATAACAATTAATTTGCATGCAAATGTATTAAAATAAAAATAAGTTTTGTGGCCATTTTGAGCTTTTTTCTCCATGAGTTTTTTTTAAGAGCTCTTTTAATAACATAATGTGAGAGCAAAATTCTTGCACTGTGCTGCCTTCTTAGCTTGGGATGGAGCATTATATGCAACTACACGCTTCCTGCTGACTCACTTCTTCACATGCGGTTATGAACCCTGTTGTGAAGATGGGAAATGGCCACGGTTCTGCTGGTGGAAGGAATGACGGTCTGCAGGAGAGATCTGAAAAACCTGACCTGAGACAGAGCTAAAGCACTATTTTAAAGTTAAGGTTTGATATGTTATTTCAATTACCAGTAGTAAAAAAATCACTAGGAAGAATTTGGACACTGATCCATTTGGAGAGGAGGTGCACAACTGTGGGTTTTTTACACTACATCAGAGCTGGAAAATGGCCAGTTTTCAGTTCTAATTAATACGTGCATTACAAGTCAGATTAAGAAACCTTGTATTAATTTTTAATATAAGAACATTCCCTTTGAAAATAGGATGCATTTGTGGTCCAAAAGGAAGACACATGGTCCACTCATGTGGCTGTGAAGGAAAACGGAAGGTATTTGTGCAGTTGTTTCCTCATGGGTTGTTAGCTTTTTTTCTTTCTTTTTTTACACTTCAGGTGAAGTATTTTGTAGATATCAGCTTCCTCCTCAGGGAAGACTTACAAATTCCATAGACTGGCAAATCTACTCATGAATTACAACTGTTGGCTGTGTTTCTTTATGACTAGAGCAGCATGCATGAGGTGAAATGTAATTCAGGGACATCACTGAAGTTGCTTCTGACCCGTATAATATTGCATCTGCCTCCAGGTAGACATTACAGTAAGCCAAATAAAGCTGAATTTTGGGTTGGCTCCAAATTAGGCACTGGTTAGCTTTGGATGCAAGAGCATCAAAGTCCCTCAGCTGTTGCTGTGACAGCAGCACCGCTGGTATAGAGTGGCTGACTCGTCTTCCAGAAGTCTTGCATTTAATTTATCTTGTAGAATCCGCAAGTATTTGGGAAGTTGATTCACACATGAATCAAAAGCCATCCTTCTTCCAACTTTACATTGGATTTTGACTTCAAGGAGGAGTTTGATTTTAGGAATCTGAATGCAAGCACTCTGGAACTTTTTTTAACATGCCTGTCTCCGTGGGAATAAAGTCTCATTATTACATACATTAAAATTGATAATCAAAGACAAATGCTTCAGTGTGTTATTTTAAACTTGGAGAAAGTTTACCTAAATTCTGGCTACTCTCATTCAAGAAATCTCATCTGGCTTTCCAAACTATACCTTTGCTTTAGTGAACTTTTCTTTAAGTCACATTATACTTGATGGAAAAACTAGGGACAAATTCAGTTGTACTTTCAATATAATTTAACTACACCATAGAAACAGGCTTTCAAACCTTTCATCAAACTGATTTACGAGCGGAACTAAGGTTTGCTTAGTACAACATTTTCACAGCAAGTGTTACATTCCCACAAAAGCGAATGCTGTCAGGTAGAATGACCATGAGTCAATTCTGCCAAACTAATTGCTCTGTTCAGAGGAGTCAATCTGGCTGCCTCAAAACTTTAATTAGAAAATTTAATATAATATTTTAAAAATTGCTCTGAAACACAGCTATGAAATATTTTAAACTGAGAATACAATAGATGCATAAGAGTATTTTTCTATTTTTCCATCATTAGTATTCATTGGACTTTTAAATTTGTTTTACCAACTAATGAAAGGGCAGAATGTTATATGCCAAAGAATTGGAAAGTATCAAAGGAGATACACTTCCAGAGTGCAATTTATACTACATTTAATGAATGCACATGATTACAAGCTGTGAAGATCCACCCCAAGCTAAAAGAATAAACGCTCTTTCCTAACTGCCATGCAAATACAGTGGAATTTAAGAAACTCCAATCTAGTCAGGTAGTTCTAGGAAATCACAAATAATCTATTCTCAGTTTTTGTAAGAAGTATAATAATTCCCTTTCTGTGTATTAGAGAGAGAACTTGTATCTTGCTAATCCATATTACAGGTAGCAATAAGCCACATCTGAAATCTGTGAGGCTGAAGGCTCCGTGCACCCATCCGATAACTCATTGGTCACCCTTTAGAAGTGTAAAGCAAGTAAATCAATATGATTTATAGTTTTGGGAGTAATTCTCCGCAGATCAATTTACCTAGGACAACTCTTTTAAAAACTGACTCTGGTAAAATATTTCCTTTTCTTTCTGTGCTCAAGAAGATAATTAGACTAAAATGTTCCCTTATGTTCCAAAAATGTGACTTCTCATGATATAATTTTTCACTTTGTTTTTGTTTAAGCCTACGTGCACCTTCCATTGCTGTGCATTAATGCAGCAAGTGTTCGGGCAGGAGCTTGCACTATGTGTCCATCCTCAGCAGAGAGACGACAGGCGCATATCTGCTCTGCATAGCACAGTTCAGCATCAGCCCAGGAGATTCACTCATCTGCTACACTATACGCGGAATAACTTGGGGCTTTCAAAAAGAAGTTATTCCAAATTGTGGGATGTAGCATGATAAGATATCCATCTGGCTTGCAGCAATTTGAGTACTTCTACTGCCTTGTTTATACCATTTGAAATATCTAATGATTACAATATGCTGTCCCCAAAATAATATTGTATATAAGGCCTGTAAATTTAGAATAAAACATTTCATAAGAGAACTTAGCACATTACCTCTATAAATGTTAACTGAGTGTTCCTTACAATGCTTTTCTGAGCTTCCATTACGTCCAACAAGCAGACAGGGAAGTACAGGCAGGAGGGATGATGAAGCAGGGCTGGAGATCCAATCCAGTGGTCTCCTTTTCCTGTTCCATTGTATTTTGTTGCTGTTTTTCTGCTCCCAACAACTTTTCACTTGAAGTTTATGTTTTTCAGGGAGCAGCAAATGCCAAAAGCTTCCAAACGGACAGTGACCCAGGAATTAAGTGTGGCCCCAGCACAGGCAGTGAAGGATGCTGGCAATGGGGCCCACGGAGAGCCCCAAACAAAGGGAGTAACGATCCAGGTCCAGGGACCGCAGTTAGCTACAAAAGCAGGAGGGAGCAAAGAGAAGACCAGAGAAGAGCCACCAAAGGCCACCCAGGAGTAAAGGCTGGAAACACAAACACCTCCAGCCTAAGCAGACCCTGGGTACCCTGGGGCTGAGCTTAAATAGAGCTCCTAGGCCATGGGCAGGGGCTGTGGGTAGGGGTCCCAGGTGACACTGGTCAAAGCAATTAAGGGCTCTTGGTGCATTCAGGGCCCTGAAAATATCTGGAAATAGGTGAGGTCCAAATTCATCAGCTTGTTTGCTTTAGTTTGGCACAGGGCATGAGCAAACAAGTCTGGGTAAACGGGGAGACAACTAACAGCTTAGGCGTGAGTCCAATTTTTCGGAACAAGGTGATTATGCAACAGCAGCCTCGGCGTGAGCAGACCTGGGGATCAGGCGTGTGGCAGCTGGAGATGGGCTTGGTGCAAACCAAAGAAGTGCCCCATGGTGACCGGTGGGATTGGACACAGCAGGTACCCAGTATCTGGGTTTGACTGTACCTCACTGGATTTTATTTCTTATGTGAGTCTGCCAACTCCTGACATAGACAATAAGGGGAGGCCCAGGTGGAAGAATTTGTTCCATGCAGCTTTTGAGCCTCTTTCTGCCGCACACAGTCTCTGAATTTCTGTGTTTCTCCAAAACAAGTCGAGGTCACTTTACAGCAGACTCTTGTACTGAATGAGATGGGTCATTTTGCTAATAAAATATTGCGTGGTATCCACATTGCTCTCTTAGAATATATGTTTATAGAAAATTATATATATTTATATATATTTACAGTCACTTCTCTTTTGCTGTTATGAGCTGATGGAAAAGAATGTCTTGGTTTGGGAGAAAATGATTTTGCTGTCAGACTTCATGAGCCCCTCTTCATTCATTTCAAACATTGCCCGCTTTAACATTAACTTTCAGAGGCCCTGTATGCCAGTACAACACAGATCAGAAATATTGAGTGCATTACAAGTAGCAGGTTACACTTCAAAACACTTGGTTCACAGTGTTCAAGACCATTAATCATTTTTATTATTCTAAAGGACTGAAAGGGCTTAGAAACTTTGCCTAGGAAGCAGTATAGATTCTGAACAGCTGCACTATGATTCCTGCTCACATTAGGTTTTGGACAGACCATTGATTTTCAGTAAATGTTCTTGGCGGCCAGGAAGTGCTGAAACTGGCAAACTTTCTCTCACAAACGTTGGTTTTTTTTTTTTTTTTCTTCTGAAATTAAAAACATGCTGGTTATTCTGATTTAGATCGTCAGAATGGCCCTGATTTACCACTACATCACACCATCATAAAACTGGAGTATCAAGGGAATTTAGTTACAGACCAGACAAAATCAAATTCACAGCAGGGAACATATATACTATTTTTGCAAGATTTTTTATGAGTCTGGGTTAATAGGCACTGTGTATGTCAACATTTGCATATGTTTTTTCTTTGTTGTTATGACAGTTGTTAGTAAGGAAGATACTCGATAGAATTTATCTGTATGTGAATTCAGTTTTTTAGAACAGACTGAAAAACATTGCACTTAGAGAGGCATGCCCACAAACTAACAAACAAAAGTATCATCATTACCTATGCAATTGTATGTGCACTAAAATTACATTTAATGTCTGCGTATATTTTTGCATACTTAGTTCTGCAAATGAATATACCAGCCACTGTACAGAAAGACAACAGGATACTTTATTCCAGGTTTCCTTCCTGGAAGTTACACTTTATTACTTGTAAACTGGAAAATACAGCCTTCATTGTTTCCAAACCTGCGTAACTGTTTCGGAGGAGAGGCACAAAGAACTAGGTTACATTTTAAAGAAAAAATAGGACTGTAATTTGGACTTGAATGTTGGACTTAAATACATTGGAAAATCTCAATTCTATTAAAATAAAAAAGAAGAATCCGTATCTGAAAATGGCATTCTAATTAAATCTTTTCAAGAGAGAAAGGGGGTAAACAAACACCAATTACATCTCCTAGGCAAAGCAATACCACTGTTTTTTTAGATTTTTCTTTCTCTTTTCGTGGTTCTTACAAGCCATACTGGTTTTTATAGAGAGAGAGAACAGAAACTGGAAACCCTCCTGCCCTGCCAGCAAAGGTGGAAACCAAAAATGTTCAGTTGCCAAAACATGAAATGATGTTCTGAATGGGTACAGTTTAAAGCAGCAATATTTCGATATTTTCATTTGAACCATTATAAATGGAAATAGAATTATATAATATTTGAAAACATTTCTGGAAAACTGACAAGTCTTTGTAATTGGATTTTTCTTGAAAAAGGTTCTTATGAAGAATACTTGTACAAGTAAAACTAGAGGTACTCTATGTTGGTTAGTGTGAAGTACTACAGTCAGAGAAATAGAAACATTTTCTGTATTTGACATTTGCAGTCCTATAGAAATATTCATGTAGCAAAGCATGGGGAATAGGAAATGCAAATGGAGCATTTGATGTGATTTGTCAAATATTCAATACAAAGAAGACCCCCATCTCCTAGCTCAGTAAAATAAATCTACTGTTTGTGGGTTTTTGTTTCTGAAGACAGGCGATTACACAAAAAAATCTTTCTCTGTTTTTTGTTTTGTTTTGTTTTTAATTTTTTTGTGATAGCAGAAATTTCTAGTTTTCATTGCTCTCATAGACTTAAAACCCACTCATGCTGAATGAAACCAACAAGATCTCTCAAACCTTGTAACTTTTAAAATCTCATGATTCTTATATTAATATCACTATTTTGAGTGTGGAGACCTACACTGCTATGATTTAGTGCACACGCAGTTGGCACAGCTGCAGAAGGGTACTAGACAGCAAACCCACTCTGTCTTTTTTATGGAGACCCACACGTTTTTCATCTCTCATAGCTATTTTTATTTCTGTAGCATTTGAGATCCCATTTTCATCCACTTTCACATGAGAAAATAGTGCCTGTCCAGAAGAGCTGAGATTTTAACAGCAGACAGACGGAAGGGGGGAGAGGGACGAGAAGGGCTCCCCCGACCTCTCTGCTCAGCTCCAGGTTCCCAACAGGAAAGTCCATGTGCCGGATACAGAGCCTGGCTGATTGCAAACTGGTGTTTTTTTAAGACAGTTCTGGTTTGGGATTGCACAGAAAAACAATTTGATGCACAGTGCCACTTAGGAAGTAAGCTCGTGCCTTGACATTTTTCCACCAAATGTGTCCCGTTTCCCAGACTGCTTTCTTTTGTTGCTTTTGGGATGAACTTGACTTTCATCGCAGAGAGCCCTCTCCTTTGTTTTCAAAGGCTTTCCCTGCCAAGCAAAGGAACTGTGTTTCTCAAGCACAGTCCTCTGAAGGCACTGAAGCATGTTGAATACAGAAGAGTAATTTGTTCCCTCAGGCTGTATATGTCTTGTATTAAAAATTACAAGATGAGAATCTACGGCTGTGCTGGGAGCACACACTGGGTTTGTTGTACAGTGAGAAGAAAACAGGTTATGGCTAATGTTGTTCGTTCGTTGCAGATAAGAGAGGCACTGCCCTTTTTGCTTTTTTGTTTTCTTGGGTCAGGATCAAATCTCCATCTGTCCGTCAACGTGAACAATTGTGTCTGAGTCAAGAGTGCTTTGATTAAAAATGATATGGTTGGAAACACCCTCTTTGCTGAGAAGAAATCAATAAGGAAATGGCCCTCGTGTGTGAGCTTCTGAGGAGAGACTGTCTGCTCAGCTCGAAGGCCAGTCAAAATATGCTTTCTGGCAGGGAAATTAATAAACAGACCAGCTTCAATAGATGGATATTTAAGGGCAAGAGACTAATATTGTTCTAAAATTCTTTTGGGTTGGAACTTAAATCCAATTTTAATGAGGTCATAGTAGAAAATTAATTTATTTTCTGTCTTCCAAACAATTTCTTCTTTGTTAAATAAGAAGATTGGAGAGGGTTTTTTTTTTTTAAATTATTATTGATATATGCTTAAAAATGTGTAAAAGCTTTGGCCCCTTTCATTTCCTGAAGACAATCATGTGATAACCTGAAGTGGACCACATAAACGTATTAATCTCATATCCCTAAATGTTATGGAGAATTGAGAAACCTCCATACTTTGGCTTTCCTCTGCATGGGATGACAAGAATGATGTGAAAGGAGTGGTTTTGTAGTGAAAATACAAAACTGCTGAGTAACAGCAACATGAGCATACAGGGACCTGTTATGGAGTAGTCTCCAGTGGAAGTGGTGGAAGCTCCGTCATTCAAAATATCAAAGTCTTATGACTGTTGAGAGTCTCACAGTACCAAGTGTTTTTCTTAAATTTCCAGCTTCTGGAATCAATGAATTTGTCAGCATTTCCATGTACCTTATGTAAGCAAACACAGAGGCAAGCTACTAGCTTTCCTACTTGTGGAGAAAAGCTTAGATGTGAGACTCTGAGAGAATCAAATACTAAGAAATATAAAGAAGTATCGGTTCTTGATTTTGCAGATCTGGCAGATCTTTAAATTTTGAACCTGCAATTTTACCCATGCCTCAACAAATAAAAGCAGTGGCCTATGAAGTGTCCACAGTAAAGAAATGTTGGTGGTAAGAGGAGGTGTGGACATCCTGAGATACCAACATCCTTCAAATATTCCCTGCTTCATTCTTTGCCTGTGGCTGTCTGAAAATGCACGGGTGTTTGGTGTGTATTTTGCAGGGCTGGTCGTGAGGCAGTGAGGAGATACAATGTGAGTGCTCAGTGAGTACAGAGCTGCTGGGATCCACGTCTGGGTCTTGGCTTTGGGTCTGTCGTGACCAGGGTATGAACGTCACTATATAACTTAATCACTGGTTTTATCAGTGCTTTCCATGTTCTGTTTCCCATGTGAAGTGTGAAAGTCCTGCTCATGAAAATAAGCATGTATTTAACAACGGCAGACTTGGCGATATACCCTCAAACGAGTGGATAACTCTCCGGTGGTAGTCACAGCCAACCCAGGGGAAGAGCAAAGGTAACTGCTGGAAACAGGAGCCACTTGAAGCAGGTGATGTCTGACGCCTCCGTGCTGCCTGCAGGCAGGCACTGCTTTATCCCGTGTGTGAGTCTCGTCTGGATTTTGGAAGGAAATGAATTGAAGGCAAGCTAGATATTTCAGGTAAGAGTGACTTGACGGAAATGATGGTATAGCAAAGATTCAATTACTCTACTGCGGTCAGGGAACAGTCTCTCTGTTCATCAGTTCCGGATAAGTCTCAGTGTGTCTCGTTGCTGCAGACCCTGTCGTCACTGATAAATTCCAACAAAGGCAGAAACAGAGCTTCATGCAGCTCTGTTACTACAAGTGCTTTTCAAGTGGCTGCAGAGATGCCTGGAGCTCGTTTATGCACACCCTTCTGCAAAATCCACCCAGGATTTTGTGCCAGCGACCGCATGGCCAGGGCACCGTTAACACTCTGCTGGCTGTGCAAAGCACCATGTTTGCACTGAAAGCGAAGGGTGCACCCTGCCAGAGCATTTTGTGCAAGTTAAAATGCACTTAGAAGTAGATTCCTAAAATTTCACCTCCCAAAGAGGCTGAGCTAGTCCTGCTCGGATATGAAGCAGTGATTCCCAACCAGATTTCAAACCTGCTGCTTAGCTCCTTAACCCATCGCACGGCAACTGATGCCTGCAATAAATGGAAAAGAGTATTCTTCACATGCAGATGCAGTTTAATGTCTTTGCCAAAGTTTTTTCCCCTCCTCTGCTACCCTGAGCCATCACCTGCTAGTGCTTCTGGCGTGCAAATTGGAGAGTTTTCTTTATGAGTTGGACATAAAATCCACACCTCTGGTCATGCATGAGAAACTGCTGAAAGAGCCCGATACAGCCCTGAATGTGTTCCATGTTTTATGGACAAGACCTTCAGGTTGTTTGCTTTTCAGAACTGCACCATGTGTCATGCCTGACCCTGCTGGCACTCACAGATACTAAATGACACACTCTTGGCAGGGGACCCAGCTGGCTAATTATGCATGCAGTTTACTTATACACTGGCTTTAAAAGGAGCCCAATTAAATGATCCAAGGGGTCAGAAGAAAAATGAAGGCATTACTAGAGGAGTGAAACGTTTTTTACCTCCTGAGGCAAACCCAACTATTTTCACAGTGTTCGGGAAAAAACCAAACAGAACAGATGTTTTCCCTTTAAAAAGAAGCATATTTTGCTCCTTATTGGTGTTGATCATCATCACCCTTGACGTTCATTTTTGTTATTACAAAAAGAGGGATTCTCATGCTACTTGAATATTATTTTAACACCGATCTTTTTCTCATTCAATAGCTGCCAGCTTCCATAGGGTTATTTTTACAGAAGTGCTAGTTTAGGTGAGCAAAGATAATAGAATCTGTCTCTTCTCTGCCTTGGTTGTGGATAGTTTCTCTAGGTGTGCTGTATTAGTGTCATCTATGAAACAGAATGATCTTCCCATATTAGTCTGTCTCCTAATTAAACAGACATTTCCAAATGAAAACTATCTGTCTAACAGAAGAGCAAAAAACCTAAGAATACTTATTACAACTTTTGACAACTATGAGGGACCTTCTTCAGTTTTTAGAAGGCCCACCAAGGGGCTTGGCGTGGGCTGCTGCCAGGCACACGGCAGTGAAAGCCGTGCTGGTGCCCCGCTGCAGTGCTCCACTGTCTGCAAACGCCCAAGCATGAGCTGTGGTCCCAACTCTGCAGGCCAGTGGTCACCAGGCAGTGCAGGAGCAGTGTGGGGATGTTTCCAATCTTAAAGCATTTGCCCTCTCAGTTTTGCTCTATTGCAGTGATGAGTTTTCTCTGGAGGTGTGCCCAGCCCCTTTGGGGAATATACCTCTTGTAAAACAGGGCATGAACTTGAGTTTCCTTGATTAAATCTTATGGCATGCACACTTCGAGAGTTGCCCAGGAAATGCCTTCTGCATTTGACAGTGTGAATCCAAAGATAGCTCACGCTGCTGCTGTCTGGGCAAACTGTTTTTCCTTCTGGTGCCTATAAAATAGCTGGAAAAAACTTCTTGGGAGAGAAAAATTTCTGGAAACTCAAAAATGAGCTGAATTCCCCAAGTCATTACACTTGGTTAGTGTCTTTCACAACACTGCTAAGCTCTAGGTAATGGTATGCATAACCCCGAAAAGCAGAAACAGAAAGACAGGAAATTATGGCTGAACTAGTGTTTTTCTTAGGGCGTTTGTGCTCACTGTTGGAGCAGCCAGTGCCAGGTATTGTGAAACACAGTGAGAAGCCCCTTTTCAGCTAAGTTTCTGTTTAAAATTCAGCCAGATCACAGTGAGATATGAAAATCTCCGGAAGAGGTATCCAGTAAAGGCAGGAAGCTGCTTCAAGAAGTATCACTTGCCTCTCTGGGAGTCTCATGTACACCCAGGTCGTAGTCCCTGCGAATCTGACAGTGCTGCTGATCCCGCAGCTCCAGCATCACAGGGAGGTTCCCTCACTGCTGTAAGAAAAGGTCAACTGATGCTTAAAAAAGTCATGATGTGCTCTTTGAGCTTTGAAGGGTTTAGATTGTCCTCATAACTGTGATTTTCAATATACTTCGTATATTTCAAATGAAGTCATATCTCGTTATCTGGTAACATACTGTTAGGGCTGTTGCTTTAAAGAGAGCTTCAAATGTTGCAACACTTGGGCAAAAGCTCTGCCTATTGCAGTGGCTGCTTCTCTGGTTATCTCTGTCTGTCTTACGGGCCCCTCTTAAAAAATGCTCAATGTGCATGGCAATTCACAAAAACGTGAGTCTAATTGAAAACTGTGAGTGTGCAACTGTCCTGTTTCAGGACACCCAGAAGGTCTGATAAGCCCCTTGCTCATGCTGGTACCTGATGCGCACAGTGCAGCGTTTAAAACAACCTGAATTTAGGCCAAGTCACCTGCCATCAGTTTTCTGGAAGGATATAAAGCACAGCAGGGCAATATTCACTGAAAGTCATGTTAAAGGTTTGAGAAGTTGCTGATCTTCCACTCTTCTGCTGTCTCGTTTCTCCCCACAGCCTCTCCCCACCTGAAACTTCACAGTCTGTGCGACTGGCCAGCCAGACCCGTGCTTTCTGCAGATTATTCAGGGCAAGGCATGTTGCTTTGGATAATAAGAAAGAGGCAAGGGGCAGCAGCAGAAGCAGCCCTTAAACCTTCACAAGGGGTGAAAAAATCAAATGCAGTTGTTAAGCAGCCACATGAAAGGATTAGCAGCAAGGACAGCAAATTGCTCCCAAATGCATATTGACAAACATGAGCTTGCAGCCTTAAACACTCCCCAGTTAAAGGTGGCTTCTTCCAAATTTTGACAGAGAAATGGTGGAGTCTTATTGCACCATTTGGCTCCAATTGTTTTTTAAGGTTTTGATGTAGCAGCCAAATCTTTTTATCACAGAACAGATGAGTCTTGCCTGGCCTGAGGAGCTGCGCAGACAAATACCTGATACACAGTTTAGCAAGTGCCATAAGGAACAGATCAAGCCTTGCTCACGCGTGTTGTTCATTTACACCTTGCATCGCACACAGCCCAGTGCCTTCCTCTCAGCTTTGTACTAAATCTAGACAATGAGCCTGATTCACTACTGCATTCCTTTATTTTTACCTCAGGATAATTCCATTTAAATCAGAGTACAGACTGGACTAACCCAGTGGTTTTTGTGCCAAAGAAATCAACGCTACAAACCTTTGAGCTTCCTGACCTGCTGTTTTGCTTTAGCCTTCACTTTGGGTTTTTTTATCCTACTTAGGGATCTTGATGGGTTCATATTTGTTGGAGGCTCCTCTGTTGTCTCAAGAGAGCCAGTTAGGTGCTAGAATTAAATACTGAATGACAGATTTTTCATAGCATGGGAAGACCAAAACAAAACAGCTGTCTGCATAAACCTGAAGGAGCAGGAACTAGACTGCTCTTTAAAAATAAACTTGGCATTGGAGATGGTGACTGAGATAAAGTTATAGCCAGAAATGGTGAATATTTAGGATGCTCAAAAATATTCTTATGTTAGTGGTTTGCAAATGTGGGAAGAATATATGCAAGCTTTATTTTTCTTGAGCGTGTTCTTTGGCTTAAAGTGAAGTTCAACATTCAAAGTGACCATGTAATAATGGAACCGTTTCAGTCAATCTGCTGTTTTTCTGCATTTAGTCAGATCCACGGCCTCTAGTGCCAAAAATAAGTTTTTACTGTTTTTTACTTCTGTTCTCCTGAAAGAACCAAACTAATGGAGAATCAGCAAACTGAGGATCCAATTATACAAATCCAAGCTCACTAAATTCACCTGTTCAAACTCATTAAGGTAGTGGGGTACCATGAATATTGCTGAGATTCTGATTTGACCTACAGAATAATGAGCAATGAAGGTATAGGGCTGAAAGAACTCGCACACACAAACCAGACTTTGATCTTGGTAATTTAACTCTTATTGAATAATATTTACTTGTAATACAAATATATTTTTATATGAAAATCAAAGTGAGAAGGAGTAAATACCCCATGACGGTCTTTTTACAATGATGCTCTTCAGAGCCAAACTCTGCTTTTGCCTCCACTGCAGCACGGGTGCGTTCTCATTTACACATCCCACAGTACGTGAAAATTATGTAAAAAATTCCTTTTCCTCATCAAAGTTCTTCACCCCTGGCCCAGGCTGAGCGGCTCCGTTTGTCCAAGCACACTACAGTCCCTGCAGTGTGTTTGTGCCCATTCTGCCACAGGATGGCAGGAGAAGGGACGTTGCACCAGGGAGAAGCTGCTTCTACCAGAGCCAGGAATTAATTACAAGAGCATTATTTGCCAGTGCTGCCATGTATGCATCAGCAAATGATAACTTTGGTCACCATCTTCATTACCTGCTGAGATGGTTGTGTGAAAGAGGCTGTAGAGGTGTCAGTGGCCATCTTCATGGATATGTGGAGCAGGAAGAAGGAGTGAAAATGAAATTTCTGCAACTGTGACTTCATTTTTGCATGACCATAGCAAAAGGCAGGGCCATTCCAACAGCTTATGGGGTCTGTTTGGAGGGCCACATCTCAATGCACAGTCTGACAGTCTTTGTGCAGACACATTTTTGACTGTTTCCGCATTGTGGATATGAACTCCATATTGGGGAAGATCTCAGAAGACTCCATTTATAGCTCTGATATTTCGTTTCCCAGGACCTTGCAAAAGTGTTCCCCAGTTTTTATGTGTGAGGGAGTGTCTCCTCTGATTATGACTCAGCTGCAGAGTATGACACCCAAATCCAGAGGTTAAGCTTAGCTTAAACTGTCGTAATCAACTCATTTGTGTGTCTAAACAATCTGTTCCTGTCTTCACTCAGTTTTTAGGGTAACACAAGAATGGGTCTCACGTACACAAATCTTTCAGCCGGGAGGTGCTTGGTTTGGAGGCTATGACAGAATGTGAAACCAGATTAGTTTCACGTAACACGAAGTTTTCCTACTGGCATTTTCTATGAGTGCATTTATCAGGGAAGCTGTGAAAAACTGGAAAGCTGCCCAACAGCAGCTTTGAAGCAGAGCTGAGGTCCAAGATATTCCTCAGTATCATAGCTGGTACAAGAAATGGATGCCTGTTTGTCTCTGTATTTCATGTGTATCTCTACTTGCTCTCATGTGCAAGACCCAGTTATAACACAACTTAGAGAAAAGTGTCAGGGATGCTGTGTATCATCTAGTAATACCTACATGCACTTCCATTGAAATCCTTAAGGTATGCACAAAACTTGTTTGTATTTCACAAAAATATGTTGAAATTGTTAATTCAAGCACTCAAAACCTAGGATAGTCAAGAATTAGTGTTGTAACTTTAATGCAGTCTTTTTTTTTTTTTTTCTGCCCCTATGCTTGATTCAGTCAAATCATAATTGCATTATCCTGTACTGCTTCATTCACTGGATACTCACTGACTATTAGGGATTTTTATATCCCCTTTTAATATGCGGTCCCAGATGTTTTGTACTGCACATTATTCAAATGCTGCCGGAATATGAAAGTTAATTTACTTGTGTACATTTCCGTGGTGGTATCACCATCATATCTGAATGCTTCTCAAAATCAATTACTTAATCTTTGCATCAATTCTGCAATAGTCAATCATGTTACTAACCCCTTTTTACAACTAAGTAGAGAAGGTAGCTGCTCGGCTTCCACGAGACTCTGATGACTATTTGCAGCCTAGCATTTCTGCACTGACCTAATTAGTCAGACACAAGCAGAGGTGTAGTCACACTAGGGACTGCCAAAGATCCAGACACCATGCTGATTCCCACAACACCAAATGTCAAGCCCTTACTGGAAAGAAGGGAGGAGGCAAGAACTTCTCAGTGAAATGTGTGTGAGATTGTTATTTTTACGGTATTTCTAAGCTTCTGAGACATCACCCAGGTGGGTCAGGATCTAAAAGGCAAACCTTTGAGCTGCCTAATGTGATGAAAACCTTACACAGACCCTCTGCTCCTCCTCCTGTTTTGCCTCCTGGTATAGTGGGCTTGTGACCAGAAGAGTCCTAATTAGCTCTTGAACATGTCCCTAAACAGCAGGTGGAATTCATTCCCATCCTCCTTTTGTGCATTCCTTTTTCCCTAAGCACAAAAGGAAACGCAGTGCTGTCCCGGAGGACCCCCCAGCTGGTATTACTTGTAGATGCTGTCCTATCTATTTTTGTTGCTGACGAAAACGTGCAGGTCAGTGCTGACAAACACAGTTTATACTCTGCTTTCCGCAGTCCTAGGGAGGAGCCGCTCTGACTCTCTGGGTGAAATCTCTTTGCACTGCTCTGTCTGGAGTGTAATTGCCGCTTGGGTGGCAGCCAGTTCCACAGCACATCTGTGAAATCTGGGGGCTGCTTGGTTCGAGACAGTGTCACTATTGTATCATGTCCAAACTATTTGTGAATGGGAACTGACGGCAATACTTTCAGCAAAGAAATACCTTTTCTGAAGCTACATGCAATAGCTAGACTTGTAAATGTCCAGAGGCATTGGAACTGGCTGCCCAGGGAAGTGGTGGAGTCCCCATCCCTGGAGGTGTTCAAAAGTTGTGTAGATGTGGCACTTCAGAACATGGTTTAGCAGGTGTGGTGGCGTTGGGTTGACGGTTGGACTTCATGATCTTAGAGATCTTTTCCAACCTATGATTCTATGATTCTATTTAAGAACTTCAGTACATATGTGACTTTATATATGTGTATGGGTCTCTTAATGTCAGAGAGATTTCTGACTTTTCAAATAATGTTAGCACTACACTATTGCATGCAAGTTGCACATAAATTAGCTAAAATAAATTATACAAATTAAAATGTTAAGAGGCCTGTTAGATCATCTTCTCCTACCAGTCTCTAAATGTTTCATATGATGCTTTCTCCTATGTGATGGCTTACTACCATTCATGGGAGCATTAGTACGCTAATCAAGCATTAGCATTAATCAAAGAGATATTCAATCCTACTCAGAACATGTCTTAGTGACAAAGGAGCCAAGATGCTGGCAGATATATATGCTTTACTTGTAAAAGCATTGTTACTTGTAGATCTTACATGGCAATGGGGAAGAAATTATAAGAAAATAATTTTAAAACGGGTGAACTTAAATAGACCTGAGTAAAATGGACTGATAGCTGTCAAACTGAGGTACGTATCTCCCTGAAGCAATGGAGCTTCTGCTTTCTGGCAACTCAGATCACTGTGGTTTTTTTAAAGACAATTATGTGTATCCATTTTCCCCTCTTTTGCCTCTGTCACCTCCCATGGATGATACAGATTTTGAGAGACTTGACACTCGCTGACATTGAGATGCGGGAAATGGAGGCAGTATTTTATCAGATTTCCCTGCAAGCCCTAGAAATTACCCTCCCAACTTAGACATTTCTCAGGCATCTACAACTTGGCCTATAGAAAAGGGATCATATTATTTTTAACTGAACTGCCATGGATGTAATAATATCTGCAGTAAATTAAATGGCAAGGAAGGGCACCTGTGTTACCCCCTTGCTCGCTACAGGGCAGCATTCAGAGGTGAGCACAGGCATGGGGGAACATTTACAGTCCTGGAACAAAGACACAGTTGACCCCTGACATCATTTTAAGCTACTTGATGCCAAGGACTTCCTCACTTTTTACGGATATTGAAACAAATAAGTCATGGAAATGATGACGGACCCCAGCCATATGGGAGCAGAGAGATTAGCTGCTAATATGGAAAGTTACCTGGCCAGTGCTGAGATCAGTCACAAGGGAAGGGGGAGATCAGAGAGAGGGCTGCCGAAATCGTGAAGTAATGTGGCCGCTGGTGAAGAGGAGCTGGAGCCCAGGATGACTGGAAGAGAGGAGGAAAAAGTTTTTTTCTCTGCTGAAGCCAAAACTGTACATCATAATGTGGCTGACTGACAGAGCTGCATTTTCTAGGACGTGCTTGATATTATGGGAATAACAAGTACGAGGAAGTTATTGTGAAGTGCACGGGAGGAAAAGCAGTAAATTAAGGACCGGCACAAGACTGGAAAGCCTCTGCCTGGTCCTTAGCAAAATAATAAGCAAGAACAGGAACGTGCTTGCAGAAGAGTTAGAGAGAAGAAACATGGAGCAGCATGGTGTGGGATGCCTCTGATGATGGAAGTACTGCTCAGATGCTCTTCTAGGAGAGGATGAGTTAAAGGACAACATCGAGCCATTGAAAATGGAGAGTATATAAATTAAAAAAAAAAATCTTGTAGCAACTTGATTGGATAGGTTGATTAGGTGATACCAGTCTTTATTTAAATACACATCGCACTGAAACCCACCAGGAAAATTTCACAGTGTTCTCTCGCAGCACACAGGGAGATGATACAGTCTCACTAAAGATTATTTTGGCCTGGAATTTCCACTTTCCCTAAGCATAGGATTTAAACCCTCACTAAAACTGCTTAAATCAATTACAAAGCTGAGGGGTATAGAACTTAATAAACAACAGCAAGAGGACAGGTTTGAAATCAAATTATGGATGTTTTATTGTAAAGAGAGTCAGCCAGTCCATATCTGAAATATGTAGACTTTAAATTTAGCAAATGACCACTGATATGAATTGCCTTGGAAAAAGCTGAAATACAGTCACTAAGAGGATCAAAGCATCAGAGATGCTTTGGAACTGGAAAGGCAATAGAAATTGAGAGAAAGAGAAAAAAAGGAGTAAGGCTGAAGTAAATTTTTTACCTTCCACACTTGGGATAATTGTGATGTAACCCTGCTGAACCTGACCTGAGAAGGTTGTTCAACGTGAGAAGAAGTTTCTTGCTGAAAAGGAGTGAAGGAAACGTGCACACACTGGCGAAGGGTTATGGCATGCAGACTCAAATCCAGGAAATGAGAAATTAGCATGGAGCCATTGACATGAAAGATCAGAAAACATATTGTGTGGGATAATGTACTGCGAAAGGTCATTCCTACACTTATTGTGAATTATTTTAAGATTTGTCTACATTTCTGTCTGTCTGTCTACCCATAGTGGAACTTCTGGTGAAATCAGATATCAGTTTTTTTACAGTCAGATTAAATGGGAGCTCAATTTCCTCTTCAAAATATCTTGAAAATTACAATTTTTATTACAATGAATCTTTGCCTTAGGAATGCTTGAAAGACACTGTGTGGATCACTGTGCAGTGAACTATTTAGGTCTCTTAAATTAGATACATAGAGGAAAATGTTAAAGGACAGAAGTGGAACTATGACATTAAATATTTACCTCACCTTTTTTTCTTGTTTGTTTGCTATTCAGTCCTGATAATTCATGATTTTTTGTATAATTTTCTTTTTGAACACGGACTTACACAATTGGTATATAATGTATGCATTTTGGTAAGTGTGGAGATCTGTCACCCTTAGACCTGCCTTCTGCTTCTTTTCCTGTATCTGACTTTGGTGGCTGAAATTTCTTTCAGTGTCATAAAATTTAGGGTTGTAAAATTCATATTGTAACTTTAACAGCCACATCTGTTTTAAAGATTTTTGTTTTAAGAACTCAATGTGAATTTAATGACAAGGCAATAAAAGTAAAAGTTGAAGGAAATTATCACAGATTTGTAAAGCTGTAAGATATGTTTCTGCACTTCTGTGGGCCATCAAATTACAAAGAAACAACCCAATTGCTTTTATTGTAACAATTCTGCTCTTGAAGCATTTCATAGTTTAATCTATTAGCAAGAATGAACATTTCATTTACATCTGTATTAATAATGACAATTATACCCAGGTGTAGGATATTGTCATTAGCATAGAGACACTCACACCATGTTCAGAAAAAAAATAATTCTCTACTGTGCTGCCACTGTGTTTGACAGTAATAAAGGATAAATTATCAACTATTTTGTGTGCCACCAAATCAATCTACAGAATTGAGAATGTAACAAAGATCACTTTTGCCTTCAGTATCTTGCTACAGATCCAGCGTTTCAGATGGTGTAAGTCAGGATGGTGTGGCTGTTTATTGCTTCTCAGACCCCATCTGTATAGCAGAATCACAGCAGTGCTGAGGGTAGAAGGGATCTCTGGGGATCATGTAATGCAGCCTCATCTCAAAGCAGGGTTGGCCAGCGCAGGTTGCTCAAGGCCATGTCCAGTTGGGTTTTGCGTATCTTCACAACATCTCTGGTCAACCTGGTCCAGTGTGTGACCACACTCAGTGTAAAAAAGGAGGTTTTCATATGTTTTAATGGAATTCTTTCTCTCTGATTTTGTGCCCGTTGCCTTGTGCCCTGTCACTGGATACCACTGATCCATCTTCTCATCTGCCTCCCATCAGATATTTGTACACACTAATAAGGTCCCCCAGGAGGCTTCTCTTCTCCAGGCTGAACAGTCCCAGACCTCAGTATCTCTTCCTATGGCAGATACTCCAGTCCCTTAATCAACTTGCTCACCCTTTGCTGGGCTCGCTCCAGTATGTCCATGTCTCTGTTGTTCTGGGAAGCCCAGGAACATTTAACCCATCGGAAATTATGAACTTATTCTGATATTTAGTGCCTCTGATGCTAGATCTCCTGGTCCTTCTCTGCCTCTCCTCCTGCCCCTTTTCTGTCTGATCTCTGTCTCTGCTGATGAATGGAGACCAAATGGAAAACTGTAAAAATCTGTCCTATGAATCCTTTAACACTGCATGTAATGTTCATCAAATCAGAATCACATAAACATTTTTGTAAATCAATTAGCAGTGAGCAGCCAGCATTCAGGATTGCTTTCAGTATCACTTTCATACCTAAAACCCTTCTAGGCAGACCTGGTTAACCCAGTCAATATGTTACAAGCTGTCTCAGTGCCAGCTTATATATGTGTTTGTAAAACTCATCATGGCAGAGGAAAGGAAGGGGTTTTAAAGAAGAAATTCAATGACTAGAAGCATTTCAGCAACCTATCCTGCCAAATATAATTGCTACTGTGGCCTGACTCCTGGCATGTGGTTGTGGCTCAGTTGTTATGGCTGTCAGTTTGGAGAACTGTCAGTCTTCTACAGTATTTAATAAAGCCATTATAAAGACTTCTTTCTTAGATAAGATTTTGCAAAGAAACCCAGGCTCTATCTCACAGACAATTATTTCAGATAAAGTGATTTACGAAGTACTTACAAGTGAATTGCTGCTCCTGGCATTGAGAGCTCACCACCAGTGCAATAGTTAAAAAGTTTGTTGAAAACAGATCTACTCAAGACAGATTTAAAATTGCTTCGTACAGTAGATCAAAGATAAGAAAAATAGTAGCACTGCAGGTTTAAAATGTAATGTGATTCTTAGAGGGGCAACGCTGAGCTCAAAGGAGTTTCTGTTACACCAGCAAGTGATGCAATAAGTTACCATAATACAGGTTTAGCATGCTCAGAGCTGTGGTGTTTTCTTTCTCTATCATTTTGAGATTATAATCTCCAATCCATAGATACGCCATGGACCAAATGCATAAGGAATGCGTATTTCACCAGTTCTTTTTAATTGCTCAACATAAGTTATGTGTAGACAGGATATAGCTTTCCATTGGCAAATTGACATATGTTTGTGCAATTTGTCTGTTTTGTCTGCAGAATTCCATGGATTAAGTTAAAAGCATCTGCTGCAAATTTGATCCTAGTATCCCCGCTTGGATATAGAAAGGTGCTAATAACTTGACAAAATTTATGAAGCCTAACACTGTACTCTCTGACAGACTCGCTGAAGTCTTGAGCTGATAAAAAAGCCTTCAGAATTGATTTTCTATATTATAGGCTTGACTTCTGTATGATAATTTGTCTCATCAATGTAAGTTCACTGATGACACAGAAAATAGGTAATTAGTTTTAATGCAAGAGTGCACCCAGTTTGTCAGCCGTGTGCACAGATTCCTATTTTGCTTGTGCAACAATAATTAAGCACAGCTCACAGAGGAACTTCACATAGTCGTAATTTACTTTCTCTGTTATTTTTGGAAGATCTGGATTGGTAGGCACTAAAGGAGCACAATTTGTAATAGGAAATATTATCCCAATCCAACAACAACCTTAGTCTTTATTTTCTATGAAATCACAGGTCAGAATTTGCACAACAGTGGGTCATCTGAATTGCAGGAGAAAAATTTAGGAAAACAGACTAAGGTTGTGCAAGATGCTGGATCTACTCCATTTCTCAAGAAAGGTGTCCTGAGATCATAGTGAAGACAGTAATTTAGTTATATGACTTGCAGACATATAATTTTGTCATTCATGATGCAGCAGTGTCATATTTAATAAAACTGAGAGCACATTAAGTACTTTTGCCTGATTAACACAATATTCTTTGGTGTTTCCCATGAACAAAATAAAAGGTGTACAGAAAACTTTCCTTTTCAGTTATTTTTAGTGAATATTGTATTTATATAATATAAAATTTTCTATCCTCAGAAAGCTGGGATGGTACCTGCTGCATTTTAGGGTTGAGAAAGTGAAAATGTGAATACTGGTCTTTGATTTTAATGAAGTTCGGGACATTCAAAATCATTATTTTTGATTTATTTGATTGTAAAAGGAATGCTGCAAAGGCCACTCTTTCCTTCATTGGCTCTCATATTTACCTCCTGACTTTGATAGGTTTTATTACAATTTGAAACTGAGACTGAGATTTTTTAATTTAAACCAAAAAAAATTACTTGGAAAATTGTAGAAAGAAAAGTAAAACTTTGACATTTTGTTCCATTTTTACCAGCGGCAGTAGGTTTCATGCAGTATTAATGAGAGAAGAATTTGGATCTAAAAATGTAATTTGGTTTCTTGTTTCTCTTTTCTGTCACTTCCACTGACAAAACAGACTTACAATACATCTTCTCTTGCTTAATGCTATTGCTAATTGCCCAGATGGGATTCTGAGAGACCATTAAGTGTCTATCGATTGTAATCAGCTTGCCTGTGACAGATGAAGTTGGCTCTGGTAGGTTTTTTCTGTTTTTTTTCACGCTGTCTGGTCCTGTACACTGAGGTCTTTATACTCTTGCTGACCGTGACTTTCCTCCATTGATTCTCATACCTTTTTCCAGCTTTCCAGGTTACTTTTTGTTATTCAGACAACTGAGTCTGTTGGATGGCAAGTGCTGTCCTGCTTGGTCAGGGCACTTAACCCTGTGACTATTTAACCCCTGAGCATCCATGCTGTATGCTTGCTAGCATGTGCTGTTGCTGGGGTTCAACTGGTGAGAAATTGGATTGTTGAAAACAGGGTTTTGCAGGAGTGATATCTGCCTGGGGCTCTGCACCTATGTGTACGCACACCACCATAAGGGGTTCTAAGGTCTGCTCAATGGTCAATTCTTTCCTCAGTAAAATATGACATGTAACGTCTTTCTCGAGAGTCATTGCCACTTTTATGAATGAAGGCGTGCCAGTTCAGTTTGGTTGTTAGCTGACATGAATTTGAAACTGCTTAGTGAGTCGTCCATGATTTGCCTGCAAAGTGTGTAGCCTTATCTCTACCCCCAAGGAAGGGTAAAGGGTCTGCTCAGCCTCCCTTTAGGTGGAAACCTAAGGCTTTGGGCAGTGTTTAGTACATCGTCCAACAGCTAAAGAAATTGCTGTGTTAAAAATAGAAGCTGTCTACAAATAAGGAGGAAGAAGGAGCTGGGGAAATCTGTGGTTTCAAGAGCAGAGGAGGTGATGGGACTGAGCAGAAAAGATAAATGAGAAACACTGTGTAGGAAGAACATATGCAGGGGAAAAAATGAAGAGAAAATTATCCTCTGGAAATGAAAACAAAGGCAGTAACAAAACTGTCTGAAATAGAAAAGGAAGTCTAGAGTTATAAAATGCATAAAAATAGGTGCGATAATGGAGGTGGAGAAAAAGGTACTGTTTCCCAGTAGCCCCAGTGCCTCCTTTGGGCAGGCTGTACAGGCTTCCCGCAGTCGCCACTGGCTGGGATGGGAAGGGCTGGAGCCCAGGAGCACACATGAAAACCAGGCTCACTGGTCTGCAATGTGGTAAGTGTGGCATCTGCAGGAAATGCTGCTCTGTGATGACAGGTCAATGAAATCTCCACAACTGGCAAATGTGTCGCGCTGATCACTCCTGCTCTGACCACTGTCAGCCAACTGACTGGCATGAAGTTTTGTTACTTCCCCCTGTTCACGACTGTTACTTTTCATTTTGGTCTGTTCAAATCCTAGTTTGATGATCCTGAACAAACCTCATGTAAACCTCATTCTTTTCTGTCGATTTCCTCAAGAGAGACAACTGCTTGCCCCGTAGCCCCCTTGTTTTCAATGCAGTTGAAAAATTGTTGTAACACATTGAGCGCCGTGATCAGGTTTCATCCCAGTTCAGGGGCCTGCACGGACTCTCGTGAGATGCCTCATTGATTCAAAGCACTTACAGTGACCTGCTGGACTCTGTGTAATATAAGGTCTGTCTGTGTCGAGGAAATGTTCCATCTGTGTGTGGCATCCTGCAAAGGGCTTGTCCGCACCAAGGTCAATGCCAGCAGCTCTGCTTGCAAAGCTGTTGCTCGTGGGTCTCGTTGTATGGTGCTGTCTCTGGAGTTGCACATGGAATGGGCACAAATAGACACGCGTGGGTCTATGCAAAGGGCATGAAGAATGTGTTAATCCCTGGCAGCCAAAGGGCAGGGACAACTGGAGGCAGACCTGTGTTTTTACAGCTGAGTGATTCAAATTTTGTTCCTAACACAAGGACCATCCTTCTCTTCACAGTGGCATTAACTTAGGGCTGACTTTGGCCTCAGATGCTTGGTAAAGGAGAGTCCAGGATCTTCTGCCAAGTGCTGGGTGAGAAATATGCTATATAAAAATAATGGCCAATGTTGAGCAAGAATCTGGCATGGCTGGGTGAGCTCTACTTTACGCATCAGTCAAGTCCGAGCCATGGACCTGCTGACCCCTGACAGACGACACATTTCCCAGTGCCAGACACAAATAATTCCCTTGGGCTGCTCAGGGACCTAGTGCAAGGTGTGGGCTCTGCCTCCTGCAGTGAGCCAGGCCTGCTGACCCCTCTCCTAAGTGTGGCTGCTGGGATACCCAGGTTTAGATGCAAAAGGAGCACTGCGCACTCCTCCCCTGCAGTCCCCAGAGGGAAGGAGCACATTGACCATCTGCGCAGCACAGGTGTGGATCCCCGTGCAAACGCCCCGCACAACCTGACAGAGCTCGCACACTGCCTCGATTGTTCTGCTGGGCTGCCCCGTTCCAGCGCGCAGCTGCGGGGAGATGGCCATCTGCACCAGCAGGGCTGCTGCGGCGGGCTACGGGCAGACCTTGGGCTTAAGCAGCAGCCATTCAAGAGCTGACATGAACGAATTTATGAGAAATTGCTTTTAGCAGGTGCTAACCTGTCTCGACCACGGATAATAGGATAGTTGCTATTGGGAATCAAACCAAAGAGCCATTAAACCTGAATATCATTACGTAGTTTGCAAGAGAGCACAGCTGTTGCACTGTCATCATTTCTGTCTATCAAAGACACACCAATTCCTGCTGAATTCTGGCCAACTAAATTCCAGGAATTAGAGCCATACAATCGCAGAGTAGCAATTGCCACTTCATTATTATTCAATTCTATCTGTGTGTGCACATGTTTGTCTGGCTGCCACATTGCCACATGCTTGTGACACCTACTGCAAATCTCTGTTCTTTGCTTACTCCCTCACTTCTATTTCTCTGTAGAGTTAGAACAAGAAGTGAGTATTTTTCCCCTTCAGTCTCACCATATACGTCACTAATAGGACTTTTCAAAACTTTGTCAGTCACCTTCTGTAACAGCCTGAGGAATTCTATAGGGACATCTCTAGTAGCTGGATACAGGATATTGTATTTCTTACTTTGTCCAGTTGAGTAATTGCTTGGAGTAGCTCTGTGGACTTGTACAACTGTTACTTGGAAGGAAGAGTAAAGCCAGTTGGGGAATCAAAATATTTCTAGGGTGACTTACAGAAGAATCAGGTTAAAATCAACAGGTCAGGGTTTGAGTTGAGTTCATAAATTAGGCACCTGGAGAGAATTTGTTGGGAGGAACAATTTTCAGCATGTTAAAATCACTAGAAAAAACACTGTTTATTGATGCACAATTTTTCACCATTAAAATAAAATGTCACTCCTGCTTTTTGCAGTTAATGCATTTTAGCTGCAAGATACCGTTGAAGAAAAGGGTGAGAATCAAAACTACTAAACTATCCCCTTGTTGTCTCTCTTATTCTGGAGGATGCATTCCTGGAGGTGATACTCTTTGATAGTACTACAGGGCTGGATCCGCAAGCTCAGTTCTCACCCTGGAAATCATCTGCCTGCATCAGGTAGCAGCAGGGAGCAGAGCCCAGAGAGGAGCTCATCTGGGCATCAGCCTGCGCAGCGAGCAGGGAACTCTGCTCGTCAGTCTGGCATCTTTCACTAACACCAAATTTGCTTGCAGGATAAAAAAAATGAAGCCAGAATGTGGTTGAGAGTGAACATATGTTGGAAGTTCAGCTTAGGTAATACAATAAGCTCTTCAAGAGTGGATTCTCTTTCTTCTCAATGTAAATAAATACTCACGATAGCCCCAGACACATTCATTTTCTTGCAATTCTCCCCCCTCCTTATCGGAGGTGGTGTCCTGTGCATTATTGACGTGAACTCATTTGTGAGACTGTGCTCTTGTCCATAGTGCAAGTCACTTAATAAGATGAGGAGCAATGTGTAAAATAACAAGAGTGTTGATGTAAAGTTCTCAAATGGCCAGTGCTGGAATTAATACTTAATGGCCTATTGACACAGAATATTTATTGATGAGCAACACAGGGTTCCAGTGACACCAATACAGGGTTGTTTTGGAAGGCTGCATCTTTTTTTTTTTTTTTTTTTTTT
>Ga0065711_1006532_pt1 | contig 30086 bp, 14 predicted proteins | sample Hoacrofraction12_FD_59098 | JGI IMG/M metagenome (GOLD analysis project Ga0065711, IMG submission 59098) | Hoatzin crop microbial communities from Cojedes, Venezuela - Epithelial fraction 12 v2 (version 2) | ecosystem: Host-associated > Birds > Digestive system > Esophagus > Crop | place...
GGGGGTTTTTGGGTGGTTCCCCCCCCCCCCTCAAGGGACTTGGTCTGTGTTGCTATTATTGCTATGTTACGTGACTTCTCTGTTCTTATCTGTGGTCCCCCCCGGCCCCCCTGTTGTTTAATCAGAGGTTTTCAGGTAAGGGCACATTACCACATCCGTGAAAAATGTTCTGCTGCCATGTGATTTGGTAGTCAGTCATTACCTTACTATCAGATAAAGTCTATCTGATTCGAGCGTTTTATTCACTCCTGAATAAACATCTCTGATAATTTAATTTTTTTAATGGGAATAACTGAAAGAGTAAAGCTCAGTTATTGCCCCTTGGAGGCATGCCAGTTTACAAGGCGCCATCTTATTTCCTTCCAGTACTCTAGCAGGATGCAGGTTGATTTTTTTTTTTTTTCCCCCCCCCAGCTTTGTGAAGCATTAGTGCCATTCCTAGCTGCTGCAGATCCAGTTCTTTCTGCACTACTTGGCTGGTCACTCCAGGCTTAGTAAACATGATACATAAGTGTTTCTGTGAATTTGGGTTGATGTGCACAGGATTAGGTCAGATTTCTAATGCATTTGAACCAGTGCCCTAGTGAAATTAGGGAAAAGAAAAGGAAGAAGTACCTAGCAGTGCTCTGCACATAAAGCAGGAGCTCTGATCTTCCTCAGATGCACCAATTGCCACGTAACTCCAGGCTGGTTTCCAGGTCTCTTCCTCCCGGTGAGTAGCACCACACTCCTCAGTGAATGCTACTGGTTTTAAAGAAAGATAGTACTAACATGCAGCCCAATGGAAGCCAAGGAAAGCAGCACCAGTGACCCTAAATCCTGCAAGATGTATCACCTGTGCAGGTGAGCTTGCAGTGGGATGGAGATCTAGTTGCAGAACCACACCAGTGTTTGGTCCATTCGAGAAGCAGTGGCTTCAGCTTTGCAGATGGGAGCTCGACAAGCAAGGGTTGATGGGAAGAGAGATCTAAGCAAGGTTTTCAAGCTACTGCTGTGAATGGCCCTATGTTCTCTCCTCCTCCTCCTCCTCGTGTGCAGCACCACAAGGTGCTGAGGATGCAGTGATCACTCCACGCTCCTAGGGGTGAGGAGGAGGAGGAGGAGGAGGAGGGAGTTAGTGTGTGCAGACTGCGGCCACGAAAGCAAATTGTTAGAAGCGTGGCTGGGCATGAGGGAACATTTTTTTTTTTTAATGAAAAAATATAACTCCAAGTGTAAGTGTCAGATTTTATATCTGATGGGAAAAATTCAAGATGAAAAAATGACATTTTTCTGTTGAAGGAAGGATTTGGGAATTTAATACTTTTTCTTTCCTCCTTTCTGAGACATGTCTAAGAAGAGGTATCTTCTTTTTAATTTGTTTATTTTGAATGTCACAAAAGAATTTGAGGGGAGAGGACTATTTTCCATGCTGCTTATGTTCTTCCAAAACTTTAAAACCCATTTTCCAGCAAGGTAGAAAAAAAGAAGAATTTTTTTTCTGTGATAATTCACTTTCCTTGAGTCTTCTTTTTCTAATTACAGTTACTTTAGCTTTTTTAAATAAGGAAAGGTTTTTAAAGGCGAAAAAAAAATCCACTTTTTTTGTTAAGGCTCGACAGAAGACTTTCAATGGTCTTTGGCTGGAGTGACAAATACCGTGATATAAGTAATGTTTCCTTTTTATTCATTGCAATTCTGTCTGTGAGTCAGCTCATTCTTTCAGCACCATTGAATTAACAGAGGTGGCCAGCTTTCTTGTATTCGTGGCAGAACTGCTTGTTTAATATGATTTTCCTGGGACAGTGGGCTAGTACAAATATGTAAAGGAAAGAAGTTCATGAATGTTTCAAATGAAGATCCCCATTAATAAAGTTAAAAGCTACACTGTTAATTGTGCACAGAGTGCACCCTTAATTATTTACTGCAACTACTACCTTCAAGGTTGCCAGACTGTTTTCGTTCAAACTGCTTCAGTTAGTTGGCCATAATCATCTGTAACTTTCACCCTTGTCCACAATCTTCCAGTCCTGGTTTCTGTACAAACCCTGCCTAACACCTGGAGCCTCCTGTCTCCCTTTTCCATTCTGACAGTCAAGCTGCAGTTCTTTTTTCTGGCACTTTAGTGCTGGTATGATGCAATGAAGTGATAAATTCTTTTGCATAGTTAGAAGTTATGTGGGAACACGTTTAACAAATCCATTACACAGGACTGGAGACAGGAGTGAAGTATTGACAAAGGGCTGGGCTTCACGATAGTGTTTGTGTTAGCTCATTCTGCTTCTGGTAAAATTTGATTTGCCATTTCCATAAACCGGGTCTGAATCCAGGTTAGTGATTGCAATCAGGTTGGCTGGCATTAATGCCGAAGAGTATTGTCTTCAAAGAGGTAGGCTGGGCTGGGCTGATTGCTACATGGGATGGTTAAATTCAGGTTGGATAAACGATGAGCCCTAAGGCAAGACAAGAGCGCTTGTGTTCTGTTCTTCCTTTTCCATTTTTATGTTCTCCATAAACTGTTACAGCACCTTTTTAGAACGTTGAATGTTCCCATTGTGAATAAATGCCTGATCTCTGTCTGAAACTACTGAGAAAAGAAGCACCAGTCAAAGGACGTATCTTCAAAAGAGTAGCAGTGGCTTTGTAGATTTTCATGCAAAGGTTCTTCATGATGTTTATCGTTCCACAAATTTGGAATACTGTAAAATGTATTGAATACACTGAATATTCACACTACAGGGTGTTGAACCATCTTGCATTCTCGGTGCACCTCTAGGCTTTGTGTGCCTTGGTTTTCTTGTCTGCTGAAAGGGGTAAAGTTGTTTGCTAGCTTCTACAAGGCGATGTGAGATTGCCGTGAGCACACGAAACACACCAAAGCACTGATGTTAATAAAGTCACAAATCCGAAACCTGAACTCACTCAGTGAGGCTAAGACTGTGTGGAAAGACTTGGTGAAATCAAAAGACTCCAGAAAATGGCTTGTTTCTATTTTCTGAGGGATTGCCTGGGAAATCTTTTACTTACTTGCTGCTCTTGAATGAAAAGGCTTCCAATATGTTTGTCTAACTCGGGCAGGTAGGGAGGATGGTGATATTTCTTTTACAAATGGTTCTTTGAGAGGTGACAGATGATCTAGTGAGGGACAAATCAGATAGGAATCTGAAGTCACACGGCAGCTGTTCCTTGGAGTGCTGAAGTCTCCTTTTGTTAACATTTGGATGGCTGCGTAGTTCATCGGGTTGGGTCAAACGGGTGTATCTGATCGCTGGCAGTGAGAAAGCATCTGCTCTGTGCTGAGCAAGGGGGAACAAAGCCTCTAATCAGGTGAGAGTGCCGGGGTCAGGTGCGTTCCTGTGTCCTCCAACATCTGTAAACTCCAAGGCCGTTAAAGGAAGTTTACACAAAAGTTGCTTACATAGATTTCCCCCTCCCAGCTCCTTTGAAAAGCTGTCCTTTGAAAATATACCTGTGAAGCTGGTAAAATCTAGCAGAGGTTTTCTGTCAGAACAACTCCCCCCGCCCAGATTCCCACCTTCATTTTTGCAGTCTAGCCTGCTCCAAGCCCGCAGTGTGTGCGTGTAGATGTGTGTCTCAAAGATACCATGATCCACAGAACATCTCTTTAAATAAACAGCTCCCTCCTACAAAAGGCAGGTATGCCAAGGGTCAAAGAGTCGGCTCTTTGTGAAATTTTTCTCTTCCCCTCCTGCAGCTGGAAATTTCCTGCGTGAGGTTTGCCTGTATATACATGTGTGTATACGTAGTCTAACTTATATTTTATATATATAACATCTGCCTATAACTTTTACTCAAAATCTATACACATATACGTTTGTACGTACATATATACATGTGTGCATATATACGGCTTTTTGAGCTAAGCTATAGGCAACCCCTGATTAGACACAAACCGAAAGAAATAATGCCCCAGACAGCCTTACAAGAATGCAAAGTCTGTTACATATTACGTGGATGGAGTAGAAGACTTCACAGTTTATTGTTTGCTTTTGGGTTTCTTGCTCAGTTTTGCCAGGGTGGAGAGCTGCAGGGCAGATTTGGAAGGCGACGTAACTGGTAGGAGAGATCCCTGAAAGCACGTGGATGAAGGGTGAGCGCCTTGAGATCTGCCTGGGAGCAGGGACATCGTTATTTTCAGCAAAGGAGTGTCAGCTTCTGGAATACGCTCCATACCTGTTGAGGAGCTCACATCTGTGTGCACTGAGCCACTCCAAAATGTATTTCTCCCCGGCGTCACTAACAGCAAGTTGGCACGTGGAGCACGAGCTCATCAAGCTCTCGTGATCATACCAGCGAAGGCTGCTGCATTTGTCTCTGAGTGGAGAGACCCAGGCGCTCATCTGTGAGGGCCATGGCAAACATAAGGGAGTATTTATTACCGTACCGGTCGCTGGAGAGAGCCAAAGCATTTTTCTGGGGAGCTGGGCATGTGAGCAAACCCCGCTGTGGTATGTGCGCTCCACTCGGTGCATCAGGAGGGTGTTTAGAAACTCTTGATGGGAGTGGAGAGTGGATTGCTGAAGTCTGTATAACACCTGTAGTTGATACGTTACTTGGACAGCAGGGTCAGATAGAAAGATAGGAAAGCCGGAGTGGTAAGTTATTGAACTCTTTGCTATGCTGAGAGGAACGTGAAATGAGTTTGTAAACATCTGTGCAAGTGTTCAGATATCACTGCTCATTGTAGCCCTTTGTATTAAGAAAAGCAAACCTGGTAAAGCTGGACTGCTCCAGCTGAGAGCAGAGTTTAGCTTGCTTGCTATTACTGAGGTATATCAGCTGATTCGGAGTTATCAGGGGAGTACGAAGGAGGTGACTGGGTGAGCAGCTACGTGCACCCCTTCCCATCAGCAGAGAGATCCCTTGCAAATGTGTTTTATTTGATTGCTGCAAGTCAAAAACAACTGAGGCAATGGGAATGAGGAGGGGAGCAGAGAAGTGGTGCTAGAAGCTGTGCTGTGTCCACGGAGTTGTAGTAATTACATTCTCCAACAGCTCGGGATAAAAAGTCAAGAGATTGTCATTCCTGTGCTTGTGCATGTGTCCCCTTTCCTTTAGGATGGGGTGTGGATGTAGTCCTTGTTTGCCTTACTGCCAGAGAGATTTGGAACAGCTAGAGGTAGGAGATCTGTCTTGGCAGTTTAACCCTCATTTCTTACAGGCTGGGGGTCAACAGAGAAATAGGAAATGAAACTCCAAAAGAAAATAAAACCTGCAAAGATGGCTTTTCTCCCCCCTTCTTTCTTGGTTTGAAGAGGTGGACTGAACCCTGCAATAAATTGGAGATACACTGGTCAATTCTTGATTCCTTCAAATCTAGATCAGAAACCCTTCTAGAAAACATGAGTTAGTTAAATGTGAACTCTTGATTTAATAATTGTATGAAATACAATGATTTATGAGATATTGGAGGTCTGAAGTAGTAGTCTGGAAGATTTTTTTGGACAGAAGAGTCTGTGAATAAAAACTATTGGGCCTTCGGCAGACCAAAGCCGAACAAAGTAAGAGAAAAGTCAAATCCAGGTTAAGAAGTAAAGAATTAAATGTTATTATCCACATCCCTGCTTGAAATCTGTGAAGTTTCTTTGTTGCTTGGCTGGATCCAAGTCTATATGAGTAAAAATCTTTGCTTGCAGTGTTTTGTACCATCCAGTAAGTTCCCAGTTATTTTTGGGGGGCAATTTGAAACCAGAGGTGTAGCATTAGATAAACAATGTCTATCAAACAGAAGCGTGAATTCTTCACAATGATAGATGTATTCTAGTTTAATATCAGTCCAAATAATGATTAGTGGCAAGATCAACTCTCCCAGCCGCTTACAAAACCAGGGCTGGTAACTGAGCTCCGCTCGGGGATCTTAAGCTCATCCTGGTTATCCAGACGATGACCTTGTTCCCCCAGAGCATGGCTGGGGACCACGTGAGAGGCCCAGGAGACTCTCCATCACTGCTGAGGGCTTCTTCCCTCCCCTTGTGTTGAGAGCTGCAGGCATGCTTGTGCTTGCAAGTTTGTGCCTCTTGATACCACAGCATCCCTGCAGTATCTGTTGCACAAGGGGGCTCCTGGGGTGAGAGGACTTGCATGCACGGTAGGCTTTGACCCAGCCAGCACTCCTCTCAAATCACTGAGTCACGTATAAGCTTTTACCTTTCCCTTGATAAAACATGTAGACAACGGCAAGGACCTGCCAAACTCAATTTATTAGGAAGGAAAGTTTTAAGCAGTGTACAGGAAAGCACCACTGCCCCACATCACAGAAACATAAACAGAGAATAAGCCTCAAGCTTTTTTGGTATGGGAAGCCTGGAGATATGAAACATCACTCCGTGACAACTACGAGTTGTTCATATGTAAAAGTGGGTTATTATAAGGCTGAATGAAACTCCTGAGGCATCAAAATAACACGAAAAGCAATCTTGGAAAAGGTGGGAGTGGTGCTGTACACTCTCATCGCTTTCACAAAAATACATCTTCAAGGGAGAGAATTTATTAAAAACTGCTGAGCCTCTGGAAGGAAGCAAGCGCCTCAGGAGAAATTCTACAAATGGAGCTCACTTGACAAGACAAAATTGACTCTCCTACTTGACCCAAACACAATATCACTATCTGGAATCTTGTTACAGCAACGTGCTTTTCATAACCAACAATATTTGCAGCATACTTTACATTTAGAGCTGTCTCAGTCTCTGCCTGGATGCTCATCACCAAGCTTCTGCTTGAATTGACTTGTGGTGTGGACTGTAACGGCATCTCACCTGTTTGTCCCTGTAGAGAATTTTGCCTGTGGGTTTTACTCAAGACACTTGAAAACTGCTTTGAATCCGTCTCTCTGGAGCTTGGAGTTTTAATTGTTGTGCTTGGAGTCAATTTACTGGAGGGAGGAGAACTCCACGTTTTAAAAGTGAAGGCATCCTCCACCTGCTTAAATTAAAATACACAAGATGTGGCAACTCAGGAGAAATTAATTTCAATAATAATATTAGCTAGTTATTTCAGAGGCGAGTCTGGGTGGCAGTGTGCATGTCAGATTGTGCAGCCGTTCTTCATCAGGTGTGATGCAGACACTCCACTGATTTTGCTGGAGCTTGGCTGACTAGCAAGGACTGAAGATTTGGTCCGTGGCTTCTCCTTTGAAGCCTCAGTCATACCTTTGCTCAGCTGTGCTGACTGTACTCACCTTTTCCTCTCATGTGCCTGCCATGATCTCTCCTTTCCCCATCTGAACAAGACAGAGTGCTCTTGTCATAGGATAACGCTATGTTCGTGTACCAGCTCCAGATGTTGACTTCCAACAGTAGGGCGTCCGCAATGGCAAATTAAAGATGAGAGGGAGATTTGGGCTGTAAAAGTGTGATGTGTTTGAGTGAGCAGCTCAGCTTAGTGTTCAGACTCATTTAAGTGAAGGCTTTTTTTTCCTCCCCCCCTCTTGTCCTACCACTTTCACACCTGTAAGCAAAAGGGTTTGGTGCCTTCAGTAGCTGTGGTGGAGAATCTGACTCTCTTGTTCTCAACAGGGAAAGGAGGGGGTTGTTTATCACTTCACCCCATCTACAGAGTCTAGCCTGCTAATGTTCTTGCTTATGAATTTGAGTGTGAGAATATATTTCACAGCTCGTATGAGAGTTCGCTGCTTTGACTGTTGAGTTTTTGTGGCTGTTGGTGATGCAATCATGTTGGGAAGGTGCAGCTCCAGGCAGAGCAACTTTTCTTTGAACTCCTCCTGCTACAGCTATTAAAAATAGGCCAGGGTGGAGAAAAGTGGGTCTAGTTTTCAAGAGTATATTAAGTTGATCCATCTTGCATTGTGGACTGATACACAACCAAGGCAATAGTGATAGAGCCTGTCTCATGAACATTAACAATTTTTCTCACTTGAAACAAGTTGGATGTATAAAATACCGTTTCATACTCCAGCTGAGGAGGGTTAAGAATCTAATGTTTTCCATAGCTAATTCCTTCCATAGCTGATTCTTTTTTCCTTCTTCCCCCTTCCTACCTCCCAAAAAAAAGAAAGAGAAACCAAAAAAGAAAAAACCAAACCCCAAACCAAAAAACAACGGTCTGGCTGCCAGCTTCTGGCTTTGTTGAATGAATTACTTTGCACAATGATAAATTAAAAAAGAAATCCCACAACAACAAATCAAGACGGGCAGGTAAGCAGAGATTTCAGAGATATAAAGAAGGATTATTATAAACTAAGGCAGTGTATGAAAATGGTGAATACTGGATGGTAGAGAAGTCAACTGTTTGGAGCTACTGTCTGAGTGACATCAAGGATATTGATTAACCAAAATGATGCATAGATAACTTCTGTGAGACTGGAACACAAGGAGGAAGTAGTCAGTTCTTTATGTTGGGTTGTACTTTTGCCTTGTGCCAAATCAGTGTTACATAAATGAGGTTAGCTCAGTTGATTTCATTTGCATTCATGGAAGTTGTATCTCAAGGTTTCCGTATGTCTAACACTGCCTCTATCTCCACGGAAGCGCAAGCCAAATTTTACAGAAGCACCTAAGAAATGTAAGAGACCTGAAATCCATTAAGTGTGGTATCTAGATGCTGTCTTTGAGAGGTTTGTGAAAACTTTATTCAAGTTCTTTTCTCATTTCTGAGGAAGATACTTTAGGGTGATGGAAGAAATTTGTGGTGGCTTCCACCTTGCTGTTCCCCCATGCTAATTAGAGAAAAAAACACACCAGGATTTTTTTTGTTGTCTTACCTGGACTCAAAAACTCTCCTTTGTGGCCTGGTGCATGCTTTTCCTCCAATGAGATCTAGGATGCAGGCACAGAGGGAAGAAGGAAGCCAGGCAAATGAGTGCATGCTGTAGAGGTTCATACTCTGGTCTAGAGCAGGTCATGTAACTTGGGATGTCTTTAGCTGTGGTATATTGGGGCTCCATGGCAGCTGGGATAGCACTACACAGAGTTATGGGTGAAAAGGAGGAGTCCATGGGGCATAACGGAAAGCCAGGTAACCCTTCCTTCTTCCAGAGAAGAAGAAAACAAACACTTTCCCTGCAGTTGTCATAAAAAGTAAATAGGGTTTCCAGAGAATGTGATTGGCCCAGTGCTCTTTTTCTGTTCCGGGGCTGATATGAAGCTACTTTGTTGTGCTTGGTGGGGTTACCTCAGAGTAACGTGAGCACTGACAACAGCCCGGTTTGGAGCAGCATCAATAAATCATTGATGTGTTCATAAATTTCTTTCAGAGTTGGTGTTACGTTTGGATGCACTCAGGCAAGCTATGAAGCAGCCCTATACGTGACCGGGTGCTTTGAACTGGTAGTAAAAAATATGTATTTACTTTAGTAATTTTCAGATTATCTCACTATTTTCCTTTCCAAATTTACAGCGACTGGTGTCAAAAAAACCCAAATGAAAAACCAGACCCAACACCCCTTTTGCCCCGTAGAACTGCAGAACTTCTGTGTTTTTGGTGAGGATGTGTTTTGCTGGCAGCGTAATCCAAAGGTACTTTCCAGAAACGTCGGCGACTGTTTGACGCATTGCTTTAATTTGTTGTGGCCATTACGGTTACTACGATATTTTCGAAGCTCCCAAGGGATGACCCTGACCTGTGTTTGAGCATGGCCAGTTCGGGCATCTTTTAGGTAGGGCTGGCAGAATTAAATTTGCTGGCCCAAGGTAAAAGAGCTAATGCCTGTCTGCTCCTGCCACCAAGCTGGGGAAGTGCCCTGAAGAAAACCTGGGCTGGCTGCCTCTCTGACTTATGCGTGATGAGAAAGTTGGAGAAAGAAACAGCCTTTTTGGGAGGGCTACATTTTTTTTTCCCCATCGCCCCTGCACGATGGTAGTTCGTACCCCCCTGTACCCCCTCTCCCTGCCCACAGCGGCGAGCTTGGCTTTCCCAGGCTCTGGCATAGGCAGCAGTGGAGAGTCACTGCCTTAAGCATCTCCCTTTATTGCCTGGGCTGAGTCAAAACACTCGCTACTCCTCACCACACCACGGATGTCTTGTAAAGGCTTGGACAAGTTGTGTTGCATGGCTGTATCCTGCCCCAGACTGGAATCCCCACGTCTTCTCCCTCACCTCGCAGGGGGAGCGGAGAGGAGGCTTCTGTAATGACCATGCTGGGCAAAGAGCTAAACACAGGGATTTTAATTTTTCTTTCCAAGCTCCTCGATTGCCCCAGAACATCGTTGCCCCTTGGATATCTGGGGGAGAGAGGAAGAAAACTGAGACATGGGTTTCCTGCCAGTAATTATTTTATGTAGGTTAAGCAGAGGGAAAACTTGAGGGAGGGGAAGGCAGTGCAGGGAATGATCTCACTGAGGCAAAGACAAAACGCAGAAGTCGGAGCCTTGCTTGGAGCCAGCTGGCTCCTTAGCTGGCCTGCTATAGGGCTGTCTGCGGCTGAAAATCAGCCTGCTGTACTATTCCTCTTTCACATGAGACAAAGAAAGTGGCTGAATTTGGATGGCATGGAATGGGCTTCACTTCCACTGTGCACGTGAAAGGGTCCTGCCTGAGTGAGGCCAGGAGCAGTGAAAGTAGAACTTCTTCATCTCGCCTTGGCTGGGGAGGTTTGGTTCTCTGGGAGGCTGCCTTGCAGGGACTTTTCAGCAAACAATAAAATCATGAAACAGAGCTACACTTAATGGTTCTTAACTGAGCAGATCTCCCTTGGAATGAGTGGGTTGTTTATGGCTTTGCAGCCTGCAGACTTTGACCCAACACTTCTTTTTGAACTCATATTTTCTCTGTTTGTTTTCCTTTTCTTTCAGTTTTTTCCTCAAACACAATCGTGGAGTGAATTTGGGGCTGAATTCTGCTCCCTAGTGCTGTTTTGATGTTTGGTAGATTGCAAAGGAACAAGGAAACTTTCTGGGTGTAAGGAGTTCTCACCCAGCACAGCACCAGCCTGCCAAACCTCCCTTTTACTTCCATCTCTGCATCTTCTTGTGTACAGCACAGGGAAGATAGGTGCAACTTGGAACATGGTTGTACCAACAGAGCCTGGCTGCCAGGCAGGTCTTTGAGCCATTCTCACCCATCAGCAGGTCTGAGAGGAATGGATGAGCTTGGGACACGTGGAGAATATGAATTCCTAGTTTGGAAGGGGCATATTGGGTCTTTGTAGCACTTAGTTATTACAATTTGTTGATCATGAGAAAGAAACGGCAGGAAAAGAGAACAGAATGGGGGAAAATAAAATCTATGTGAGCGAGATATCAAAGTTTTGCACAGAAAAACTTTTCTTTGCACTGGAAATAGAGATGAACGTGAATCTTAATCTGCCTGAAGTGTTGGTGTTGTGTTTTTTTTTTCTCTCATGACCACAAGAATCAAAGTACCCCATTACCCCAAGCAATCCAGACAATAGGAAGCAGATAATGGGATGTTTCTGTCACCACTAAGGAGGGCTCCCATTAAATTGCTTGTAGGTCTTTGGAAAGGTCAGTCAAAGCTTAAGCAACCCCCTGTTGTTTGACAACATCAGAGCTCAAACGCCATGATCCTAGAGAACTCCGCTCTTTGAAAAAGGGGGATGTTTAATTACCTTTTGAAAGCTGGCAGCAGGGCAGGATGCGAGGATGTTTTCTTTCTTTGTGTCAGTTGAACAAGTTACTATTTTGGTACATGAGAGCAAGCAACCCACCGCACTAGAGGAGACTGTCCCTTCCTCTGACATGCTGTTGGGAGAAAAGCAAAGGCAGGAGGATATTAGTGAAGGTGAGCCTGCTGCAGGAAGGAAGCCTTGACACAAGAATGTTTGTGGAAGGGGAGGCAGAGGCTCCTGATGCCTTTTTTTAATGCTGTATTGGCGTGCCGATTCCGTTCACCTTTAAATACATGCACATCTATTGGCCTTGCTTTGCAGGAAGACATCGGTGCCGTTGCAGGAAATTGCCTGCTGTCACTTTAATGAAATTTGCTTTCATCATCAAAGGAACTGGCAAACTGGTTGCAGGAGTTTTAATTTTTATAATTGCAATGCATCTGCTCCCTCCCAGGGGCAGTCTTTCGCAGCACTGTGTTTACGCTCTTCAACTATCTTCTTTTTTTCTTTTTTTTTTTTTTTCCGAGGGTTTGGATTTGTGGCATCTAAACAAGCTGAACAGAAACTGCGCCTCGGGGAGAAACATCCTTTTAAGTAATTGAAAATAAACTTGGATGGCATGCCTTGTATATTATACACATTCGGCTGTGCACATGGTGGGAACGGAGCATTAGACATGGTACCTACTGCTGTAAAGAGAATGTAAACGTATGTGTCACATATGCTTGTGGTAAACATAAAAGAGATGTATAGGAGGAAAAGATCATTTGGTTTGTGTATCCCTGGCCAAAAAGTGGAGTATCCCTCGTTCTAACTTCACGTATAGTACCTGTAGGAAGAACAAGGACTTGCTGTGCTTCCGCTTCCTTTCATCAGCGTTCACGGGGATTTTTTTGTTGCGTTGATGGAGGGGCCTGGTTCAGCAGTGCCCAGGGGTTGTGGCTGAATAGAAGACCTGAAGCACGTTTGTCTCGCCCAGGGCGTGCTGCCTGATCAGCAGGCACACCAGCTCAGTGAACTGGGGAAGAGTTTGGGTCTACCAAAGGTTTAGCAGGGCAGATGTAGCCTTGTACAGACATGGTGGTCTTGGGAAACGAAAGTCTGGCTAGGAACAAAAGTTGGTGCTGTAGATGTAAGAGGTGTTTATCCGTGGTGTGATATGTATGATGCTGGAGTGGAAGAATCAGCTCTAGGTTTGATGTAGCCATGGGTTTATCTATTCATCATGGGCAAACTACATGGTCTTCCTGAACTCTGTTCTTCGGCTGTGTACTGGTTTTGGTAAATTTTCTTCATAGTAGTTTGCACGGTGCTCCGTTTTGGATTTGTGATGAAAAGAATGTCAGGAACACAGGGATGTTTTTGTTCTCGCTGAGCAGTGCTTACACAGAGTCAAGGCCTTTTCTGCTTTGCGTTCTGCCCCACCAGTGAGGAGGCTGGGGGTGCACGAGAAGCTGGGAGGGGACTCAGCTGGGTCAGCTGACCCCAACTGACCTAAGGGACACCCCATACTGTACGACACCATGCCCAGCAATAAAAGCTGTGTGAAAGGAGGAAGGTGGAGGGGATGCTTGGAATGATGGCGTTTGTGTTCCCAAGTCATGGTGATGCATGATGGAGCCCTGCTTTCCTGGAGACGGCTGAACACCTGCCTGCTGACAGGCAGTGAATGATTTCCTCATTTTGCTCTGCTCATGCACACAGGTTTTGCTTTACCTTTTAAACTGTCTTTATCTCAACCCACAAGTTCCTGCTCTTTCACCCTTCCAATTCTCCATCCCACTGTGGGGGCAGTGAGCAAGCAGCTCTGTGGGGCTTAGCTGTCCACTGGGGTTAAACCACAACAAGCTGGTAGACCACAATGTTCACTGGCCTGTGCTTAGGTTTTGGAGATCTGTTTACGCAGGTAGCCCAGAGCTCCTCTGCCTGCAGTAGCCATTGTCTCTGGTGCTAATGGTTACCTTTACTGTGGCCAGGCAAAACAAGTGATTAAGAATTTAAGCAATATTAAAAAGGTCAGCCATGCATCAGCTGTTCCTCGTCCTTCACCATACTGCACAACATGCAATGACCAGTCTTGGCGGCCCCAGGCATGATTGGTCTTGGCAGCCTGGACATGGCCACACCTGAGCTTGCTCAGCTGGACTCCAAGGCCAGCTTGGAAACCCTGGGCCAAACAGCTGCTCATTATGCTTGGAGGTGCTATGAGTGTTCTAACTGAAAACTGTTTTGCTGATGGTCAGTTTGGCTGGTATGAAGCAAGGTCTGGAAATAGTCTGAAGCATGCAGTGGTTAGGCTGTGTTTATCCCTGAACTGGAAAGGTGGCATTTGTGATGCCTGGATGATTAGTTTTAATGCCACATATTAGGCAGAGAGATATTGGCTAAGGCAGGTAAGTAGTGCTAATTACATACTGCAAGAATGCTGCAATGCTAGTAGGTGGGAAGAGGCATGTGATACACCTCAAATCTGTTGTTGCTGGTAAATGCTAGCGCAGATTTATTCTTCCTGGTACTGTGCAGCTTTGGCTTCATGCACCTGTGACGATGCAGTTTTCTTCATGTCCTCTGCAAATATCACAGAGAACAAAAAGAAAAATCTCAGCATCTGACTATATATTGGATCCCAGGTGCTACACATCTGATCAAGAGATGGTGTAATTATGTAATAGGAGCTGTCCTGTAGCAATTTAAACACTCTGTGTAATGCCTGTTCTGGGTGTTGCAGGCCAATCTTCTATAAACTCTCACCCATTTTCCTCATCAACTCAAGCCTAGCTTAACGGAAGGGTTTGCATCTTCATTGCCCTCTGAACAAGGATATATCCCCCACCCCATCCTAGCTGGAAATTCTTGCATTTTGGTTTGTTTCTGACAAAGTGAACATGTAAGTAAAGTATTCTTGCTTTCCCATACACACTAAACAATTTTGTGATGATCCTGTTTGACAACTAATTGGCTTCTTACCAAAAGTGAAAACAATAGACACCTATTTTCAGCTGGGAAAGCCATACTCAGAACGTTCCCTGGCCAAGAGAAAGCACTGAAGCTGCAGGACACAAAGTGCTCCAAGCCCTGTTGATGGCTTTTCTTTTTTAACAGCTCTGCTCATCAACTTACATCTTTTTCTCCCACCTCTTCTCCCTTCTGAGGCATTGGCTATTGACTGAGAGTATGTTTTCCTGTAGTCCAGGTTTTTCTTTTGTACCAGCTGAGTATCTATGTGTGTGCTGCTTCTTGAGAACAGGCATGGAGCTGTGCATTTTACTAAAGGTGACGTGCGTTCACAGATTGGGTAAGAAGTTGGGAAGCCCTGACATGGTGAAAAAATGTTGCTAGCTAGACTGAAAATGAAACCTTAGATAAGTATTTGCCATGTCTCTAGCTATTATTGTTTCCTCGATGCATACGGTTGCTGTGTTTAATATGTGGAAACTGGTGAGAATAAATCAGATCACTGGAAATATTACCCATACTTGAAATGCTAACTGCTCTGATTGACACAGGAGCAATAACTTACCTTTACAAATGCTAGTGGGTTAAATGAGAAGAGTCATGCAACCTTTGCACGCTCACACAGATGTATCCAAAATATATTTCTCAGATATGACTGAAGTTGGAAAAAATTTCTCAAAAATCTCTATTTGTGGGATGAAAATGCGTGTTTATTTTAAGAATATTTCACAGTCTTCCTTTTTAACTATTCTTTGTAAATGCAGCAGTTCCCATTAAACTCAGTCCAAGCAGGATGTGTAAGTACAGAACCAAAAACCAAAATCAAAGCAGTTCCTGCTCCAAGCATCTTTTGCACAATCTATACATTCTTGAATTGAAGTTTCCTTCCCCAGCAGAACAGTCCTGATACGTAATTTTTTTTCCCCTCTGCCCTCCCCCCTCACTTTGCCTTTGCCAACCGTAACAGCACATGAAGGAGATGCTTTTAAATCTTCAAGCCCACAAGCTTCCAAGAGTATACGTAGCTGTAAGTCTCTTAGTGTGAAGCTAGAATCTTTCTGAGGAAGGAGGTATAGCAGAAGAGAAGGAGCTTTGTAAGGAGAGCTGGCTGGATCCCACCGCCCATGGCTCTCTGGCAGGTGGGGAGAGCATGCAGTGTCCCTGCCATCCAGCTGTTTAGGGTTGTTTATCTTACACTCCTCAAGTTTTGTTTAGCCAGTGGTGATGCTGAAGATACAACTGGTTTTGACTTCTAGGCAGACAAAGCCTCTGGAGCAACCAGAAGGAATCCCAACCATTTGTTTCTGGCAGAGTGCTAAATAAACAGTAGCAACACCTACCTGTGTGGGTGGCAATTAATCACATCAATCAACCAGATCAGCTAGCAAAACCTTCCCCCCGCCCCCCCTTTCTTTCCTTTTGTTCCCCGTATCCTCCCACCCACTTGTTTCCTCCTTGTAGGTAGAATGCCATTACATGGCTGGGTTACGTAGACCTTGTGCCACCTCTTCTCTAATGGCCCGGCCATTTTAATGCTCTCAACTCAATTCAGCAGAGGACACTCAGCCTATCTCTGAGCATGAATTTGTTCTCTTGCTGGCTTCCCTAGAGAAATGAGCCCAAACTGCTGCCTGTGTGTGTGTAGACTTGTGTGTGCCTGTCCATCTGAACAACCCTCCTGGGAACTTTTGAACTCTTTGTTTTGTTTTAGCTAAGATTGGTGGAGGAGTAGAATTTTCAAAGGTAATCAGTTCCTACACCTTTTCTAAAATAAATGTGCAGAGAAGAAGATAGGTTTGTTGCAGGGAAACGTACCTTCAAAAACTCTTCTTTTATTTGCACCTGTAATAAACACGGAAGAGAGACTTCGTGAGAGGTGGGACCATGGGAAAACCACCCTTCAAAGTCTGGATAAGCCCCAGTGGTAACTGGCCGTGAGGCGCAAGTCTGTAGTTTTCTTTTCCAGGCTTCTGTTCTTCATTTAGTCTTTCTCTTTTTAAACAGACAGGTGAATAAAATTTTTTGTAGAAGCAAAAAAGATTAGAAAGACACCATTCTTTCTCTTAAAATTGGAGGAATATTTTCCCAGTCCTGCAACTTTTTTTTTTTTTAAAGAGATTGTAGGAACTGGTACTTACAGAAAAATATAGACTCCAAGCCAGCAGGTGAAGTGACAGTGGCAGCTGATGGAGAAGAAAAGGTGACCCACTGGAGGAACTGGATATGTCTTTACAGACCTGACTCCTGTCAGACACCAGTTTGCCCAGAAGTTGAAAATATTAAATAGCAAGCATCTTTATTTTTTGGCAGCTTGTTATTCTGAAATGCCTGAAACTTATATGTGCAGGAGGTAATTAAATATTAAAAAAAAAAATTAAAATTTCAAGACTAGGATAGTGCCCAGTTTTTCTTCCCGCCTACACTATTTTAAGTTCCTTCATTTTTGACCTTAAAAAGGGATCTTAGGGCTGCTTTTTGTCACAGTATCCATTCTGTCATTTTTCCTGGAGCTGAATTCAGCCATTATGGAATCAAGATCTTGGCTGTGTATGATCTGGTGGGATTGAGCTCCCTGTTCAGATACGTTTCCAATAGCCCTTATTCTACTTTTATGTTGTGCATCTAATGGAAGAGCAATCTAACAGGACTCACAAAGAAAGTAAGAAATGTAAACATGTCCTTCTGAAGCTGTGCTTGCTTACACAAAAGAATGGCTGTACCAAGCCAGACTAAGGGTTTTTCTAGCCTTGAATCCTATGTCCAAAGTGACTCAACGTGGGTGCCTAAGGAAAGAGTGTACAGATAGGGCAGGGAACCAGTGATGCTCTTCCAGCCTCCTGTGATTTGTGGTTGGGAGACTTCCCGAACCAGAGATTAAGTCTTTGTATAATTCTACAATGCTATGAAAAATTCCAGCTGTAAAGCAATATCTTTTATTTGCATATTATAACATTAATTCATTATCCCTGCAATTCTCCTGTACTTGCCAGCAAAGAGCTTTCTGAGCTGTTTTATCTCCCTGCTGGCGGTAACTGATTACCACATAATAGGCTAAGAAATACCAGAACTAGAAGAAAACATTCAGAAAATGTGCAGGTGGGAAATTTTTGCCATCATCTATACCTGGGCAGATAATAGTTTATTTCCATGCAGACTAAACACTGTGAGCAGTCCTAACTTGTCTGGAATATTCAAGTATCTTTTGCATAAACTTAGGAGAGTTTTGCAGCCAGCCTGATTTGTGGGTACTTGGAGAACATAAAGTTGTCGTATTATGTGGTTGTTGTGCGAAGATGGAGGAAGCGCAGAGCTTCACTTGGTGGCTCAAGCTCACGAGAACCTCATACTTAGGGTGGAAGGCTTGAGGTGCATGTTCCCACCCAACGTGTAACCAAGGGAGAATTTCATGCTAATCTTGTCTGCCAGGCAGCTGTAACAGGCAGTTCATCTTGTGGGGCTGCAGAAGTCATTTGTCAATAGCTTGCAGATTATTTCTGAGACTCAATCCATTTAATTTCTTTAATGGCATAGGCAACAATTGACATTGTGGAACATTGTGGACTTGCAATACGCTATCCACTAGCTTTTAGTATATTAAATAGCTCATTTTAACTCTGTCTTAAAATGGAATCCTTCTGCATCTTTCATTTGATGTAGATTACATAAGAAATAATCATAAACCATGACCTTAGTTCTTGGCCCTAGTGGAAAGCATATTGAATAAGTATCTCTCTTCGTTGTGGTCCTTGGTAATAACGGGTTTAATTTAGTGAATTTAGAGATGAAGTCTGTTCCTGTGAGAGTCATAACAAAAGCTGCATGTTCCTCAAAACCTTAAAACTTCCCTAAAGAGAAAAAATATCCTGGATTAAAATACCTGATCCAAAGCACAGGAACCTCTCTGCCTACTGTGTAGATTTTACAGTAGATCCAGTTAATGCTATAGGGAGAGATAACATGGGCAGATGAGAAGTGGTGACATAATAGAGACTGCAGCTAGGAAATTCCACGTTTTCATCTCTTCAGTGCTTTGTTCAAATGTCAGTTCTTTTTCCAGTGATTTTTAAAATTTCAGGAATTTGTTGCTCCAGATCAAATCTGTAGACAAACATCTAGCCCCACGTGAATGGAAATAGCTTAAGCATTCAGTGTGATATTTTAGACTCGATTTGCTATTCAGAGTTCAAGTTAAAAAAAAACAAAACAAACAAACAAAAAAAAACCCCACAAAACAACAACAAAAAAACCCCCCAACAAACCTCTGGTTTAAAAATAACTTGAATCACACAAAGGCTCAGCAAATGTTTTGAAGAAATATTGCATCCATGTTAAGTAAAACTCTTACAGTCTAAGAATTTGTTGTTGGTAAAACTAATAAAAACAGCTACATGACAATGGTTTGGCAGATTTTGTCCTAGAAGTCTGCAGTCTCCTCCTTTGTTGGAAGTGGAAGGCCACCAGAAGTTGACAGTGATGAAGTTGGCCAGGTTGCATTGTCAGCCTCCCTACTATTTAGTCCTTGACTTGTAGTTTCCTTCAAATACCTTTGGGCTGTCTTCTCCCCTTGCTCTTCATCTATATTTATATAGATGTATATAGGGTCATTTGTTCAGTGAAGAGTTTAGGATCTCCTGTCTGCAACACAGTATGTTGTGCTGCCATATTGCTGAACTAGCTTTTCTTATGCTGGGTTTTTCTCACAAGATTAGATGAAGTTGCTTCACTAAAAGGTTGATTCACTTCAGTGATTGACAGGCAGGTGAACAGGAGATTTGCAAGCTTCAGAACAGAAATCCTTTTACTACATCAGGCATGTTCTGCTCTTTACAAAATGAGCTTGTCCAGCTCTAGTGGGGATTAACATTTTTTGCAACTCAGAAGATGGTGTACGAAAAAAGAAATTCTTCATGGTGTTATTAACAGTGACCAGTGAAAAAGTAGACTATGCCATTTTTCATTTAAAAGAAAAACAACACTTAAACTTGCAATCTGACTTCAGTGAGGTAATTTTGTAATGTTCGAATGTTAAAATATAAGATCAAAACCGAACAACTACATGAGTGGTAAAATGGCTAGCGTTTATTTCACATCTTCTATCAGTTAAGTACTGCCTGTGAATTCTTTAACAATTTGTTCTCCCTTAAATTCCAACAGTTCAACATATTTCTGCGTCGGAGTTGTGTGCACTGATCTAGCAGTAGTATTTCTATGGAAATATAAATGCATATTACTTATGTTCACAATGGAAGGCTAAGGGGATGCTGCTTGGTCTGAATAACCAGCAACAAACATGCTTCTCTTCCACGCTCTTTTACCCACCTTGTCCTCCAGCACATCCAGCAAAAGTACTAGTCCTTACAAGACCTCCACTTCTTGCCAACGTGGGGCAGAAATGTAATGCAGGTCTACAGCAACTTAAGTAGAAATCATGTTTAAGTGATGAAACTCCACCAACCACACAGCCCAAGAGTAAGCATGTTTTCAGTCTATCCGCTCCTCTTTCTTACAGACTCCTGAAGAACCCTGAAGTCCACACAGAGACCAAAGGGATCATGCCTCTGCTGAGTAAAGAGAGAAAAGGTTCAAAGGCAAGGGGCTTCAAGATGCTGTAGATTCTTTATGCACATGAAGGTAAGCATCATCTTGCCGTTACCCTTGAGTTTTTGTGTTCCTCTCCTGGTCCTTATGTTTTTTCTAGAACAGAGAAGGAGGAATATGTCCCCAGGTAGCACTCCCAGTAACGGAGATCTCCTTGTAGTCCTTGTCCTGTCCCCCTTTTATTTTTTTTCTGCTTAAAATACCCACACTCCTCTCTTCAGTGCATATTTATGTTTAGAGGGTGACATTTCATTGTGCCTTGTACGTAGTCATTTGGTCTCCGAATGAATGTAAGATAATATGGATAAGAACACACCTGGTTTTGTTCTTTTGCTCATTTTTATTACATAAACACAGCTGGGCAAAATTTGCTTTGAAAAGGCTATTCAAGGTGTCCTTCTCAAGGTATTTCAGGCCTTAATTTTCAAAATACTCTAATGGCCTTGCCTTCAGAGTATTTTATTGCTCTCTACCCCACATGGCAGTCACTCACGTGGACAAGATTTCTCGTTTTTTCCTAGTTCCCTTAGTCTTCAAACGAGATGGAGCAAGTAGTGGTGGGAGTTAGAATTTGTAAAGTTTGTGGATAAGGAGTAACCAAGGAATTTCTGGCACCTGATGTTTGACGATTAATTGTGAGGGTTAATTAAACAACAGATTCTGTGATAGAAAGGGTCTCTGGTTAAGTTTTGCTATGGGCACAACTTTGAGCCTCAGTTAAATTTATTATCTGAAACAGTTCTGATGTAATTGCTGAGAAAATCCAGGGAAGACTCCTAATGACACAAACTCAAGGAAATATATCACTGAAATGAGAACATCAAAATTTCCGTTTCGTCTGAAATGCCACCCAAAGATGCTTTTTCTACAGACTTTCTGGTTCTCTCTTGGAAGCCTTGCAAGCATTTGTTTCCCCTCGGGACTTCTAGAATTTCCCTGTTTAGGCTGGAGGCTCTCTGAAGCGGAGGTTGTTTTGATAAACTGTGTGTACAGCACCTTACACAATGGACGTCTGATCACAGCCTGCATCTCCACGTTATGGCAAAGCAAATAAATATATGAACAACAGCCCTTGAATGGGAAGGAAAATAAAATTTGGATTCCCCGGAGAGTTGACACATATATGGTAACCAGTCTCCTGTCATAATAACGTTGTATTTATTGAAATCCAAGATTTAGTAGTCTTCAGCTTTCTTAGGATGGCAGAAGGACTCTCCTATTTTGTCCTATATCCATGCACTGAATTTCTTGCTGGTGGGCTTTTTATCCTGTTTTGCCTGACACTAGGGGCGACTTTGTTTTACTAACATTTGTAGCCGTCACTTTGATCTGCAACAGGAAATCTCAAAATTGGTTTCTCTGCCCATAGGGAAAGAGATGAGATCAGAATATGCCAGTTTTAAAAACCTCATTAGGTTAACTCCAGAAAAAATAGTTGTTCTTCCTTAGTTAATTGGAAATATTTTCTTTATTTTTAACAAAAACCCCGTGTTTTGTACATGATTATTCATTTGTGAAGGCTGAGGCTGAATTTGCATTTATTCTGGTCACACATGAGGTTTTTTGTTCCTTGCAAACAGAACAAAGATGATTGTTACCGAAGTCTTTCATTTACTGCAGGTTTTTTTGCTTGCTTGTTTTCTGATGTTCCTTTGTCCTAGTGTTTGTTAGCAAAATCGTCACTCTCAACAAGCACTCCCAAAAATGTATGTAGTTACGGAGCAGGGCAGAATACTGTCAGGTTGGGTGTGAGTAACAAAGGGTTCCCTTCCGTTCAGCAGGCGCTGTGTGTAGCTGCACTGGTGGTCATGACGAAGCTGATTTCAGACCAGCTTCCCTCTGCTGACAAGCGAGGAAGGGGGCTTTAGTCAAGGGCGTTGTGGAGAATCAACGAGAGGAATTTCTGTGATTTCTGTGATTCTGTACGGAGCACTGGAACAGGCTGCCCAGGGAGGCTGTGGAGTCTCCTTCTCTGGAGATATTCCAGACCCGCCTGGACGCGGTCCTGTGCAGCTTGCTGTAGGTGACCCTGCTTCGGCAGGAGGTTGGACTGGGTGACCCACAGAGGTCCCTTCCAACCCCGACCATTCTGTGATTCTGTGAACGCCAGAGGAGCAGATGCAGACCATGCTGCTTCATCTGGCAGTGTCTCCTGCCACAGCACAGTGCTCCTGGGTTGTGGTGGCTGGAGAGAGAAGCACTGGCCACTGTGCTTTGCCCTTGGCATTCAAACTTTGGAGCAAGGCATGCCCCATCACCTGCTCCAGGATTTTGTAATCGCGCAGAAAGGGCTCAAGTCGGGATGTCTGCGTTAATAACTGAGTCTTCTGGTTGGCAAAAGAAGTTTGGATAAAGGTCTGAGTGTGCTAAAACCCCACACTCTTTGGTAGCTGCAAGCAGCTCTGGGTATTGCAGCACATCTGAAGAAAAAGGTGATTGTGCAGCCTGCTACAATAGACTAACTTGTGAAAAATAATGTGTCATCCCTCAGCTGTATCCCCTCCTCACTCCTCTACGCTCAGGTAGACCTGCAAGGCGTTTCCCTGTTTCCGCTCGTTTGCGTTAGGAATGGAGGGAAAAGTCTGCACACATTTCCCCCCCATTAAACTGCGACTATCCAGGGGAGTCTGGAGTTCTGCAGGATAGGTGCGAATGGCTGGAGAAAGATCTTCCTCGTTGCCAACTTTCCTCTTCCAGATATTTCTGCCTTGCCTCTCCATGTGAAACCAGCAGTTTGCAGGAGTACGGAAAATTCTAGGAGTTGTAAGGACTCAGCAGTTGTAAGAGTCCTTACAACTCTAGGGGTTGTAAGGAACTCAGCAACTAAGAGTTCCACAGGGATGCTCATTTAAAGCCGAAAACAAGTTTTCTTTGACCTTTTTCATGCCCTGTTTGTGCTTGTTTGCCACCAGTGTTCGTGTTGGTGCAGTTTGGGGCTGAGGGGTATAGGAGTGGTCATAGAACAATAATTAAGTTGGAGTATTTGCGGCAAGGCTTTTCATTAGCACCAGAGCAGTGACTGATTATGAGAGAGAACCTTAAGGCATCGTGAAAGCAAAACAAAACAGTTAAGTTGTGTCCAGTCAGAACAACTCCAGTTGTGAATTTAGCTTATAACTATCCTTACAAAGCATTCAGTCATTATTAACAAAGTGATGTAATAGATAATTTTACATGAATAAATATGAGAACTCTGGAGTAGGTGGCTGCCAACTATAGTAACTTTTCTTGCCGACCCGACTTTCATCAAACATTATCGTGTTGTGCATTAGCTAGCTACTGAGACAGTCTATGAGTATAAACGGGAAGAGAGCTTCTTTATCCAATTGTACAAGAAAAAGGAAGCTATCCATAATTCTCTTTCTAGTCTGTGGCCTATATAATGGAAAATGGTTGAAGCCCTCTAAGATGGTACCTTTCAGTCTTCTTCCTCCCAAAACACGTGCCAAGAATTTGGGTTTTTATTGTGTTGGGAAACTATAGAACCTACCCACGTAACTTATTCAGAATAAGAAATGCGTCATTTTTCTTTGGAAGAAAGCTGTACTTGCTGGAAAACTTTGTCTTGAACAAACATTGCGAAATTTTGTTTCGGGCAACAATTCAAGAGTACCCCAACACCCTGTTCATAAGGGGGCAATTCCTATATTTCGGCCGTATTTTCTAGACCACTGTAGTTTCTCTCAATAACGAGAGTATTTTTGAAGGTAGCTTTACAGGATCTATCTCAAAGCTCTAAATGTTCTATTTCTAAAATCCAGAAAACAAATAAACCAGCTGTTAAGGAATATGCCTGCCAGGTACCAGCCAGTTAGAAGGTAATGTGACATTCACATGAACTTCCTGTAGATAATTCAGCCTTACAGCAAACCCTATAATTCTTTCCTCTTATCCACCTCAAATATTGCAATTATTGCAAATATGACTTGGGTATTTCATGAGGCATTAATCACCTTTATCAGATATTTGGCTTCAGAAATTATTTTGTAATGTTGTTTACTTTGTTACTCAGAGATGAGTTACTGCAGAACAGTAATGTTGGCCATGGGAAAAAGGAGGTAAAAGGCTTTAAGCTTTACATTAAGAAGCAATTGTAGAATACTTATGTGGCCAGGTGAGCACTTTCAGAGGCAGCTATGCTTATTCATTGCTATCAGACGGTGAATAACGGTTCCGTGGTCTGCTGATCAGTGTGGGTTTCTATCCAACTCTGCTTTTCTAGGCCCACCAAGGTCAGCACGCCTGTGAGGTGTAACTTCATTGGGAAAAGTAGCGCCCATCAGATGAACTTTCTTTAACAACGACAAAAAAGTAATACAACTCATGACTTGGTCTCTTGCATCTTGTGGTGTGTGCATATGCTGCTTATCAAAGATGTTGCATCCAAATCCTGGGCTTGACTGGAGGCAGATACAGTACAAATCCCAGTAGTCCAACTTCCAGTAGAAGAGGTCTCTGCCCTGGTTGCACCTGCAAGGCTGCTTGGTTGAATTTAATGAGGTTGTCCATATGCAACACAGTTGGCAAGCAGTTGCCAGAAGCATTTGATGAGCTATTCTGAAATTCTGCTCCATAGGGCTGGCTTACTGTAACCAGCATTGGGTTAGGCTACCATATAACTTCTGTGTAGGAGGGTATCGCAAAGTAAAATTTCCCAGGGGAAAAACAACCTAACTCTCCACTATCGAAAGGAACTGTTTAGCCAACATGGAAGAGCTGTCCAGACTGCTCCCGAGATATCCCGATTTAAACTCGCAGTTCAGCATGTTACGTGTGGTTAATATCTCTGGCAGCACGTGGGTGGAGTGTCCTCTGGTTGTTGCTGTGATTGAGTAGACAGGCACATTGCAGCCCTGTTGCATTTAATATTGCTTTTTATGTAGCATTCCTGGCTGAGATGTCCAGCAGTGAGCTGAACTCTGGGAGACCGTTGTTCACCCTCCACAGCCGCATAGTCCTCCAGCAGTGTCTGGAAGCCATAAACTGGACAGTAAAGAGGAATCGGACTCTTCTTCAGACTACGCTCCCTGCCCCAACCCTTCTGTGGATGAATCTCTGAAAAATTAATTCCCCAGCAGTTCCTCCTCAGATGAAAGTGGTGCCATAACATGCTAAAAATAAAAAAGGAGCCATTGTTTCAGTCCTCTGGAGACGAGTTGCTCTCTGATATGATTCCTAGGCTAGAAAACAGAAGTGTTTTAAGGTTGACTTGTGGTTAAACTGTGAATACAAAGTGGTGTTTTTTCTTTTTGGTTTTTTTGGCTTTTAAAATTGATTTTATCTAATCTTATTGATATGCCAGAGTCTAAGAGCAGGCAAAGAGAAGTGAAAAGCATGTGCTCTGCAGTCCTGAGTATTTTGTCACCTTAAAATAGAGGTAGGAAGTTTCTAGAGATTTTTTTTTGGCTTCAGATTCAGGAGTCTTCACATGAAGGAATTCTCATTTTGTCAGTTCCCCTCCCTTCTTGGCTTGTTATTAATATAAAGGAAAAGACATATAAGCAGCTTAATGGAGGGGGAGCTTTTTGGCTGCTGTAACAGCTCCATGTTAAGAAAATGAGACCAGGCTTGATGACTGGGCTTGGGAAATTTACAGACACCAGAGAGTGAAAGGCAAAGGCTGATCCCTGCTGGATTTTCTTGAGTGATGTGAGTTGCTCCTGTAAATCTGAGTCCACCTTCCCAGGATCTTGAATTACTGTCCTGACAGTGGGGCTTGTAAAGCTTGGCTGATGCTTGTAGAAAGCCCCTTGTTCAAGGTTTATGGAAGTGAAGGTATGAGGAGAAGGTTCTTTATTTAAACAAGTGTTATTTTCTATTGGAGCCTGAAACATCTGCAGTAGCAGGAAAGCGCCTTCTGAATGAGATGGGATGGGATCTGGGGTTAAGGGAAATTCTCCTGTCTCTCATCTTTGGGACTGTCTTTTTGTTACTTTACTTTAGGAGCGCATCTTTCAGGAGAATTCAGATTGCATGAGAACAACTGAAAAATCACGATGATTTTAGCATATAGGCTGCATCGATCTCTGTTAGAGAAGACCAGGAGACTAAGCCAGCAATCTTGGAATACTTTCCTGTAAGAAACAACATAGCTCTCATGTCTACATGTGCCTAGTGACCGGCATTCGGGGATGATGAAGTAATTTCTGTCTCTGGAAAGGATAAATAAATACTGAGCCCAGAGGGAAGAAACATCTTGTAGAGCTTGACTATGAGAGGGGTAATTGCAGAAAAAGGATGAGAAAGAATGCCTAGAAACAGGGGTCTGTTTCTAAAGGAAGACACAATTGTGCAAGAAACTTTCATATCAGAGAGAAGCAGAAGATGCAGAAAAAAGTTGAAAGTAGCAGATATGGAAATAGAGCACATGGTTTCTGCCTACAAAATGCAAACAACAAAGATTATCTCTGTATTAGTGCATGTATTATAATATTTAGGACTATGATGAAAGGTGTTGGAAGATGATAGTGGTAGTGTTTTCTTGTTTATAAGGGGAGAGTGAAAGGCTGGAAGAAAGCAGAGAGAAAACAAGTGGGTGTGATGGTGCATATAATGATTAGATGAAGGGACTTTTTCATTCTTTTTCTCGCTTCTCCTCCATTTCTAAATTGTGTTGCATTTCCAGATTCTCTTGCATGCTTCATCTTCTGCTTACCACCTGCCTCTATAGCCTGTCAAATGTTTGTATGAGGTCTCCACGCACTGTTGCTGAAATTTCAATCCCCTGAGAAACTTGTGCCAGTGATGATCACGAGCCAATCATCAAAACTAGAACCTTGCAAGGCAGGTAATCATACCAGGGCCAAGCTAAAAAAAAAATAATCGCACTTTAAATTGGTAATCCTTGCCCTAACAGTATACAGACTTGTGACACACTGTTATGATAAGCTATATCAGCAACTGCCTTTTTCACAGTCAGTTCTTGTAAATTAATCCTCCTTGAAAGAAACCTAAGTGAAAACATTCGTTTCCACATCTGGGAGCTCTGCTGCAGATGTGGAGAGAAGATTTAGCAGGAGTGGTTTGCAAGCCAAGTTTGGAAGCCTGATTCAACAGCAGATAATGAAGGAAGCTTCTTGAATAGGGCCAGCCCTGGGTTCACAGATAGCTGTATATAGGGAGGCCAGAAGGGAACGGTGGGACTTTCTAGTCTGAACTCCAGCATAAAATAAAATGTCACCTGAGGATTTCCTGCAGGTGGTTCACTAATATGTGGTTGTATAAGAGCCTTTTAACCTAAACCACTGTTTAGCTAAACCTTTAAGTATAAAATCTGAATCTGATCTTCCATTCTAGTCTCTGACTCGCCACAGGAATCACAAGTCCTTAACCTTTAAACAGGTAAAAATGATCTTGGCACTTGTGTGCTGGCGTGGTTGTCTTGCAGTCCCAGGCACATCATGGCATCTCACCTGTTCCACTCCGCTCTCCTGAAGGGTGTGAGAAACAGACCCCAGAAAGGGCTTCATACCTGAAGATTTCACTGGTAGTTGAGGTGCCTAAACAGAATTTAGGAACCCATGTACCTTTATCGCAGGGTTCGGCACTTCGCCAATTAATGTTGTGATCACTTGCTAGATTTTTGTCACTTTTTTTAAATCGGTGAAATTGGGCATTCTGAAAAAAAAAAAAAATCCTTTTGAAGTTTTCCAGTTGGAAAGTTGAAATTGGATACATAAAATGGAACAAACAAAAGTTGTTATAATAAATATGGACCCCAGTCTAAGCCAATTTTGGTGAGTTTTTGTTCAATATTTTAGCTGGAAACATACACTTTCTAGCTGGCTCCCTTCAACTGTTATGTGTTGTAGTAATCAAGTATTGTGATAGCTGAATTTCTATGAAAATTGCATCAATTTCCAACTGGAAGAACAATATCAGGTATTTCGCAGAGCTTGAAAGGGTGATGTTTCCTTACCACAGCAGGGTATAAGGGAGAGAAGCAAAAGGGGAAAAGCAAAGGAGATTTCCCTCCCCACCCCGTTTAGATTGAAAATTCCACATCTTAATCTCTGAAGGGAGTAGAACACAGGTAAACTTGCCAGATTCTTATGTCACCTTGGAAAATTTCTTGTCTCATTCTCTGCTTTCTGAATTTGAAGTTGTTCAGATACATTATTCCCTAGCGCACAGAAACGTTTTATTTTAACACGCGTTTATTATGTGATGGTTTTTTTGCGGCTTCTTGCCTTTGTGGATTCGTTGTTCCTTACTGATCGGATCCTCCCTGCTCAGAAACGTTTGATGTGTGGCTCTGTGTTGGGGCACTCCAATGGTTACAGAGACACAACACTTGCCAGGAAGGGGCAGGTACTGCCAAAAGGCGGTAACACTGATTCAGAAAGTGGCTCTCCCCTTTGGGTCAGGGTTCAACAAGTGATTTATTGTTCTCCACTTGGAAGAAAAAGAAGTCCCAATGTTTAAATCTGGATAAATACAACTAACAGTGGAGTGCCCTTCAAGTGAGACCGACATATCTCTCAGTTTCAAAGGACTCCAGACATATTGCCTGGAATGAAGATGAAATAGAAATTATTGCACTATAGTGGAGATAACAAATGGTTACTCACAAAAAGGCACATGAATATTACTGCTTCTCTTCACCCTCCCTCCAGCTTCCTCCTACTTTGCAAAGAGCAGCTGAAGATCACCTGCAGAACACTCAGTTTGGGGTTGGTTTTTTTTCTGTTTTGTTTTGGTTTGGTTCTTTTTGTTTGTTTTGGTTTTTTTTGGGGGGGGGGTGTTTTTCTGGATGGAAAAAGTAAATGAGGAAGGAACATTTTTGCCCTTTCACGGCAAAGGAGTTGAAATTCTTGATTTCTGCCTGTTGCTCCTTTTGGTTTTGAAATCCCGCTAGCAAAATTCCAAGGTCTTGGCTGCTGCTTCTAAGCTCATGGTGAGCCTAAGTGTCCCTTCCAATATATTCTGCCTAGTAAAAGCTAAATATCAAAGAGCAAAGCCATAGTGGAACTGGTTGGTTTCTGTTAGTTTTGAAGTTTTTTCTAGTGTTGAGGTCTTGAGTGGCCGTTGCTAGCCAGCATTAGTTTTTTGCTTGATGTTTATAATCATATACTAAGATCCACCTTGGTAGGTTACTTGACTTGTCTTATCCTGATTGCAGGTTAATTATGGCTGGGGGTTATGGAATCAGTTGCCCAACAGAACCTCAGATGTGCAGTCACTGCTGACATTTAAAAGCAGATTGAATAAATTAAAATACTTGCTACGGTGATTAACTGAATTCTGTCCTTAATTACTGAAATATTATTATAAAATTATTTGCCAAAAGTAAAGAAAGTTCCTGCTCCCCAGAGCACTTTTACTAAAAAGTAGCCACACGGAGAACAGAGAGAAATCTGGTGGATTGGACTGGAGTAAGAAGGATATTTTGGCAGTGCTTGTTATCACCACAGTGCATGTTTGTTCAATGCACATACACATAAATATAGGACATCTTAATGTCATTATGTATTCACCAGCAGCTAGCAAGATCAGAATGAATGTGGTCAGAATATTTGGCACGTTCATCCCCTCCCGGGTTAAGGAACTGTGCAGATGAGTTTCCACTGAAGCCCGTGATAAAAGCTGAAGACCTGTTTGCATCTGTGGAGTGGTCGTCAGTGTGTGCAAGCGGCCAGCGAATATTTCATTCCTACGGACTTGCTTGGTTACCTTTCCTAACCCCTCGGCAACACCACCCCTTCAGTCTTTCCTGGAGATGCTGGTGTTTGTTGGTTTTCTGCAAGTGGATGCATGAACTGGAAGTGGGCACTCTCCTAGACAAAACCTGGTTAGCTGTTCAGTGGTTTCCCTTGTCTGCAAAGTCTTCCTTTCCTGTAGGATGTACAGGAGCAGGTTGTGTTGAAGCATAGGAAGCATAGGAAGTTCCATCTGAACATGAGGAAGAACTTCTTCCCTCTGAGGGTGACGGAGCCCTGGCACAGGCTGCCCAGGGAGGTTGTGGAGTCTCCTTCTCTGGAGATATTCAAGACCTGCCTGGACAAGGTCC
>Ga0065711_1005979_pt1 | contig 30084 bp, 14 predicted proteins | sample Hoacrofraction12_FD_59098 | JGI IMG/M metagenome (GOLD analysis project Ga0065711, IMG submission 59098) | Hoatzin crop microbial communities from Cojedes, Venezuela - Epithelial fraction 12 v2 (version 2) | ecosystem: Host-associated > Birds > Digestive system > Esophagus > Crop | place...
CACTTGTCACCAGCCTCCAACTAGACTCAGCGCCGCTGATGACAACCCTCTGAGTTCTGCCATTCAGCCAGTTCTCTATCCACTTCACCGACCACTCATCCAGCCCACACTTCCTCAGCTTCCCTAGGAGCTATAGAGGAATATAATCTATGAGGAAACTTAAGGTTCAATAAAAAACCTTAAGGCCAGAAAAGATCCACCGGGGGACAAAAGCAAGTTCTCTCTGTCTATATGCTTATAAATACTAAGCTGCCATAGTGCAAGAAGTCTCCTGAGTACTTGCAAATGAAAGCAACATTTCTCTTTCTCTCTTCCCAACAGTAACTTTTTGTAAATAACTCGAGCAGCTTACACACTGCTTTTTTTTTCATTCATATCTCTGCATGTGTGCTTCAATTATATGCATAGTTTGTTTAAGTAGGCCTGCAACACCTTCTGCATTTATCACCTGTGAATATGTCTGGGTTCCATGTTTACCTTCATAACTCTCTTTCCTGCATTTGCAGTCAAAGTTCTTGCAAAATTTCTGCCCCTGTGCTTAAGAAATTTTCACACTGGCTCACAATTTTTGTTGTTATAAAGCAACAGACATGTTCTAGGAGCTCACAGTTCAGAAAGACCAATAGCTTCGAGTATCAGGAAAGGAACTCAAGATGTATTTTCTTTTCAACGAAGTGCCAAAGCAGATATTCATGACCACCTGCTTAAGTTGCCAAGCAGATGGGTAGCTGATTTGGAGTCTTCATGCAATTTCATCAGCTACTTCAACTGCTGCTTCCTCTCACCACTCTGTTTTTCAGGTATAGCTTTGATTTGGTTTTACACCAGGTTCATTACGCCACATGTAGGCCTACAGAATGGGAGGAACGCAGTACAAAAAAGGGAACATTACAAAAGGAAATAACACATAGTGACCATCAGCACTGCAAAAAAAAAAAAAAAAAAAAGGCCAGTTTCACGCTCGAAGAACATGTTTTGTTACCTTGTATGTAGTTGCCTTCACAGAATTAGAGTCACTAGCCAAATGAATGAACACAGATCCACAGTGTCCTCCTGCATTTGTCTCCAGAGCATTTTAAAATGTTAGGCAACAAAGTATGAAGTTTATCCTCTAATTCAGACACCACAGGTGGAATCTGTAGAGGAAATTCACCTTACTTCAAGAAACAGTAAATACTATTTAAATGAAAAGTGGCTTTGAGATGTGGTTGGTCAACTTCCAGCAACAACTGCCAGAGGTCACCATCAATGAGGATATTTTTCAGGTAGTCTAACATTTGCCAGATGGATTTTACATGCCTAGACTCTGTATCAGCCTGAAAGTGATGAGATTCAGTAAGCTGAGTCCTGAAGGAACCAAAGATGTTTTGCAGGCACACCAAAAATTACTTATCAGCTTGTGCTCCTAGTAACTGCCCACTGCCCAGAATTTTAGTAAACAGTGGCATCACATTCAGGACAGCTGAAAATTTGCAAAGAACGTGTTTCAGTAATAATGCCCTCAAACACGCAGCTACTGCTTTGACACTGAACTTCCCATATCAACTACACTTCCTGATCAAGTGCGTATTCTCATTTCAGCAGGGCTACCCTGCAGTGAGTCCTTGTCTTAAGGCAAAAGTTGCCATAAAGTTTCTTTCTCATTTTTACTGAAGACAAAGTAGTTTCTAATTCATAATTATGTGAAATTCAGCCAGTTGACTGAAGTTTCTTTCTGAAACCAAAGCTTCCTCTAAACTCCGAACTCAGGAGATTTGAACTCAGATGACTCAAAAGCTCTCATAATAATATCATTTTAACTGCTTTCTCAAGATGATCAGATAATGACATGAAGCAAGAAGAGACAGTGACATTCTCCAAACCTGTATTCAGTCTCTTGAACATATGTTTCACCTATATTCAATCTCTTGAAAATATGTTTCATCTAAACATTGATATTCTTTTATGTCTGATCTCTAAATGTTAAGAGTTATCTACTCAAAGTTAACAATTCCATATATTAATCCACCGTGCCAGAGCATAAAAAAAGAAACTGTGTTAAGGAAGGCCATGTGGAGATGGAAATTTGTTTTCTTAGTTATCAGCTAAATTTAGTATAAGGATTTCTAAACTGTTGCACTTAAAAAGGGCTAGTAATTAGCAACCAGAAGATCTTGCAGCTTACCTTTCTGTATCTCTTTTTTCCTGCCAAAGTCAATTATACATGAGATTCTAGTTAATTTTACTTTGAAAGCTTCCCTCATAGTTGACTTAAAACAGAAATCATAAAGGACTGACTTCACTGAGCAGTTACTTGTAGAAAAGACACTCCATGTGGTATTAATTAAAGGCTTACTTTATAGCAGCATGGGGAGCCTTTAACCAAAAAAGAAGAGATGAAAGTAGTTTTAAAAAATGAGAGGCTGAATCTCTCTCAGTGCTGAGCCAGCGTGATATTTATGCTGGGTTAGAAGGATCAAGCAGGCTACAGCTCCGGTCTGAAATGCCAAAATAATAATGAAATAAATCAAAAAGGTCCACGTCATAAGTCTATTTCAAAACTTATAATGATTTTCTGGGTTTTCTATGAGTCAAACAATGCCTAAAAAAACTTTACAGGTGGAGACAAATACTTTAGGAGGCAATCTCAGTCAAAGCACATTAAAGATATGCATGCGTCCAATGGCCATATTTACTTTTATTATTTCAATACAGTCAATAAGAAAGACAGGCAACTAAGCCATTTATCAAGAATTTGGGCAGCATGTTGCATGATGTTCAAAGTGCTTAAAGAAACGAAGTTCAGTTAAATGGTTTCCTGGTAACTGTTTTAGGCACAGGTAATTTCTTGCAGCATGTATTTTCAAAAGAGAAATGTTGATATGCAACCTTATGATTATTTTCAGCTGCCTGTAGTAACAGCAGGATCATCTATACTGTGGAACCTCATGGTATGAAGGAAGCATGGTTCGCTTTAAGAAAGATGAAAGATGCCCTGCCATGTAGACACAAAGTTTTACTCCAAATACTTTAATCACAATTGTTTAATACTAAGAAAATTTCTGGCAAATATGATCATCCTTAATTATAAAAGCAGTAAGCCCACAAGAAAGTGGGAGATCTTGTCCCAGAGCTTCAATGGACAGAGAAGGCAGAGGATTCAAAGCTATCACTAATGTACTACACCTTGACTCAGCCAATAAAGTTGTCACCAAAGCTAACTTTTATATAATAAAGAAAAGGGAGAAGGCAGCTGTGCTCTGTGAAATGCTTTCTCAGCATCAAGCTGGGTACTGACCGCTGAAGTATTTGACATTTGTTTGATGGATGAAAGGGAAAATTACATGCCAGTAATTCCTGCTGTCATAGTCCTCAAAACCTACCCCAATACCAGAGACATTCAAGGACAAACATGATGGTCCCTTCTACCAGAAAATACGGAGGCAAAAGATCAGTCAATAAATTCCTGGATCTGTAAGCCTCAATTGAATTCCTTTCTTTACAAAGCCACACACAAAGAACTCCAGGATAATGAGAGAAACAAGCAGAGAGGAAGATGGAATACATAGTTGCAAACGGGCCTCTGAAGGGAGAAAGATGGGCAGGGTAGATGAAAAAAGACACGGCTATGAAGTGGAAATTACCAGCATGTAGTTTTCTGCTGTAATTTTCTCTTTTCTCTGATCCCAAAACTAGCAGAGGCACCTTGCAACAGAGGTGAGATTACCTTGTCGTATCAGTTGTAAGATCTTACCGCTCAAGAACTCACATCCAGCTGCTGTTGCTTTTTGATGGTATGAAGACACAACCAAACAGTTCTACAGTAAGCCTATCATACAGAAACCTCATCTTTTTCTAAGTCAAGAAACAGCAACAGCTAGGGAATTCACATGCAGATGACTACTCTGAGCACACATGATCAAGCAAAATTCTCTGATCTCTGGGGGGAACAGTCTGCAGAGCCAGCTTTCTTTTTAAAACCATCCTGACAACACACCAACAATTGTTCAAACTTCCAAGACCTTGAAGTATAAGATTTAATAATAAGAATTTGAGACATTTCAGAATACGAATTTCAAAAAGCTCTTAATCTGGGGATATGCAAGACAAGAGGCTGAAATGGGAAGAATGGTGAAATCATTTCCATGGCAAATGCCTAGTGACTGTGGTGTAGTAGGAACGTATTTCCTGCAAAATCAAAGATAACTTCACCTTCAAAAGGTAAAAAGTAACATGCAGGGACTTATTTTTTAGCTAAGGGAAGGAAATCAGTATTTCTAGCTTTCATTTGAACTAACTTAAATTTACAAAGGATCTTAAGACCAGTGGTGGAACCATGAAGGATCTCAGCACAGAAAGCTCACCTTCCTGTTTTAAAACCAGCAAAACTTTGTCCACTTCCTCAGGAGAGTTCTGAGGTGTCATATATTAGCTGCAACGGATAATGGACACCTCCACCAGAATGACTCTGTTCTTTCTGTTCTTCACTCAAAATTTTAATGCATCCAGGGCATAAGGATGGCACAGAGTGTAATAGGGACTGAACGTCCTTTCTCATTAAGATTATGTAAGCCTGATGAAGTATGTAAACATCTTCTGGACAAGACAGGAAATTCTAGACCTGCTGGAAGGCTCTGTAAAGTGTTACAGCTCCATGGCAGTTTGGTCAATACTGTTATCCACCAATCTTTCCTGTGGTACAAGAAGAGCTTATAAAATAATTGAAGAAAAACTGATAAATACAAGAACCTTAGAGGACGTAGAAATGTTAAAGCAAGCTAAAGAACCTAGAGCAGAAGAAAAAGCCAGAAAACAGTTTTCAGATAAAATGCATGGTGTTCTGCTTTGTACAGAACTCAGTACTTTTGGTTTAAGTTATAATGGTGTGAACATGTCGAATGGATAGATCTCCTCAAGAGTCTCAGGTTCAGCCATACCACATCTGTGAATGCCATATAAGATGGACACTGCAAAAATGCTCAGCTCTGCTAAAAGAGAACCATCTTCAGACAAGCAGCAGCAAAACTTTTGAGGCTTATGGAGCTTTAACGGTGAAAGCTTATGTGCCTGTAGCCTACAAGCATCCAACAAGTTAGGCAAGAAGCTGTGGATAGATCCAATTGATTCAGATTATCCATATTGCCCAAACTGTATTTCCAGACAAAAGCTCTTTTTCAGGAATTGACTACCAGTCTTCTGCTTCTACACTTACCCAAAAGAAAATGTGACAAAAAATCTTTAATAAGCTGAAAATAAGCTGAATTTGAGATTTTAGTCCATGCACTTTTTGAGGAAATTTTCAAGGGTAACATTTCAGAACTACAACAGAAAAAAGTGAACTGTCTAACATTCCCATTTCTTTAGAAAGAAAGAGGATTTTGGCATGTTACTTCTTGTTTTCCTGATGCAAAGAGCTGTGGTATCACACACCATAACATCTTTTATTTTTATTTCACAGGTATGAATTACTGCTGACAAAACACCACCCAGAATGCTGGAATATTGCTCTGTTTAACCATCATTACAGAAAACAAGGTTTGTAGTTCTTGTTTTTGCAAGTGATTCATGAAGCTTGTACTTTATCCTTCACTTTCGAAAAAAAAAAAAAAAGTTGTTTGGAACAGTATTTCTTTTTATAAATGCTCACTTTTTATTTTTTCAAGTTTACAAATGTCAGTATGATCTAAACAGCAAATGCGCTTTATACCAATAACAAAAAAACCCAGCAAGCCAAATTCTAGTAACTGTAACTTTTGCTTCTTCTTCCCGCAATCTTTGTAATAAGGCTGAAATGTCACAGTATTGATTCCTACACCAGTCTGCAAAAGAATGCAGCCTGGTTAAATGTTTAACTCACCACGTGTTCCATCTTGCCACCAATTTTCTGATTATTTAAATATGTCGGTATGGTAATTTATATATCAAAGGCCAATGGTATCCAAAGTCTTATGAAGAGTTTATGTCTACCTTCTTTTTAATTTAAGGAAAAACTTGACAGATTAGTATTTTTTCAGGCACAGCAATATTACTGTAGTTAATTCTAATTTATGCAGCACATGTCTGATTTCCCAGTTTAACTGCCGTACCTTGTTCAATCCATTTGTTTTGCCTGTATTCTGCTAAGATGCCCGAATTTCACATGATGGGCATGTCATTTGCATAACAGTGAGCAATATATTTATTCCACAGAAATCTCACGCAAATATTCTATATTCCAAACGACTTCTAAAGCAAAATTTTTCTGGATTTGTTAAACTGATTATGTGAAGACAAATGACTGATGATTTGAAGACAAAATACAGTGTATAAACGTTGTCATCTATGACATTTCACTATGCTAAAAGCATAAAGGCCTGCCAGATTTCATTGCATTCATAATCAGAATGATTACATTGTAATTCAGGATGTGTTTTTCATAAAGATGCAGAGAATGAGTTTTAATACAACCAAAGCCACGTAAACCCAACAAGCCTACCTATGTAAGACAGATGTCAGTTCAGATAAAGATTTATTTTCCTTTTCATAATGCAATTATAAACCAAAATTGACACCTGAAAGAAAAAATTAAAATACTCCAAAGACTGCAAACGTCACAAGAAGCATACTTAAAGCTAGAGTACCTGTATACAATAATTTTAAAGAACTAGCTTTAACTTGTAATTATAGCATCTTCCTTTCGTGGCACAGAAAAATTAACAGGATAAGAATACTCAATAAATCGCCAAGAAATGAGTAAAAACATTTCAGAAGTTAATGTGCAAGAGTTCAAGCAAAACATTCAAGCTACAACAAATTTCTGTCAGGCAATCTGTATTTATAACAAATATTTTGCCACACAATTAAACATGTGTAAACACAAGAGGATAGTGAAGAGAAAAATTTCTCCAAAGGGCAATAAAATCTATATAGCAAGCTTCAACATGGTCTCACACACAACTTCCTTGTCCTGAGGTCTCGCTCATATCTCTCATTTTTCTTGTAAGCATAATATTTCTAGACTACAGCAGTTGATACAAACTGGGACCTGACTAGATATGATCTGATATGACAGAAAGACTCCAAAGGAATGTTCCAGCACAGCCTTCCCAGTTCGCCCTCAAGAGAGCTCCAGTGTTTGCACACCAGTTCACAAAGCATGTCCAACTGTGTACAGCTGGAAATCATACTGAAACCTAGATTCTCAATTCATTTAACTGACGTTAACTTAGTATGTACTGCTAGATGGCAAATAATAGCAGGAAGATAAAAAGGGTAAACTTAGAGAGAAGAGAACAGACTACTGTAAGAAAAAATATGCTCAGTTTTACAGTATGTTTTAGCCAAATATATCTATCCAATTTATGTTTGTTTGTGGATAAAATTCAATATTCTGCATATTTTCAAAAATGGTCCATGTTAAATCATAACTGCTTTAATCCAAAATGTTTCTGAACAAAGAGACAGCAGTTATTTTAACGTTGGGTTATGATAGACATGACCTTATTTCTTTTGTAATAAACTGCAGATTACACTTTTGGAATGCTGTCAAATTATTTCACAGCTACTGATGTTGCTTCATTGGACATCTGATACTTGCATGCACCATTTGGTATTTTTCAGCCATTCCTGTCTATAACAAAAGCAGGAGTATAACAGCAGAGCAACTTTTCTGTAGAGTCTTCGAATTACCAAAAAAAACACCTGACTTACCATGTTCCATCCTGGGTAGAGGTAGTCTGTCCCAACAAATTCAAAATAGTGAGCAAAACCTTCTTTCAACCACACATCCTCCCACCAAACTGGAGTCACAAGGTCACCAAACCACTGCAAAGAAAGATCAAATAAACAGCCTTTAAGAAACCATGTTTTCATACTTCTCATTTATACAGAACACATTCTTCACAAGCTTTAGTAAAAACAATAGTATGCACCACTCACTGAAACTGCAGGACACATGCAGCCTTCACGAACAGCAACCAGAGGCAGAGGGTATCTAACGTGGCACATGCCACCTATGTTTATCCACAGGAACCCTACCCGAGCTGACTGCCTTTCCCATTTCCCCCAGGTCGCTCTTGAATTTCCCCACTGACTTCAGTCTAATTTAGAAAGAAGGACAGAGATCTCAAAAGATAATTAAACTCTTACAAGAGTACATCAGATCAGCGGCTGTAAAGAGAAGGATTTAAAGTGAGGGAAGGCAGGAACATAGCCATTAGATACTCTGCTCAGTAGCAGTCAACAGCCACAAATCTGCCACTGTATGGGACATGAGGGTGTCAGAGGGATTTTAGACAGAGCTGGGATGCTCATTGGAAGAGGAATGAGAACAAAAATTCAAGGGAAACCAGGCATCATCAATTATTCTGCTGATGGATGTCCCTGTTTAAGTGATTGTAATGGCCCTATGCAACCTGGATCATTGTAACACCAGTGGTAAGAGCAGAAACACATACACTACTAGGAAAACTCATTTCATACTCTCTGTACCATCTTTTTTGCCAAACAAATTCCAAAACTTCATTTCAGTAAAATTCTCTGCCAGTTTTTTTCTTAATGTATTTAGAAATGACATTAATTCATAATCAACAGAGATAATTTTGAGCTTTCATGGAGCTGTAAGCTCTGAAAATACACAGAAAGGGAGCAGCAAATAAGCATTCCAGAGGGAAAGAATCATTTCAGAGCAGAGAATCTGCTGCTGACACTGTAATAGGAGTGGGGAATGAATGAAAGAGGAGTTGGCCAGTAAGCAGTTTGCTTTCACGACAGTTGGCTTATTTGAAGCCTTTGTCTGGGACCTGAATGAAAGGTCTCGCTTCTGTGCACGTCTTTATGGAGTGAGAATTGTGCCAAGGTAGGATCAATGCTGTGATGAGTATCCATAGTGAAGTGAACACAGGGGCTCCTACGAACAGACTACAGAAACTGAGATTACCAGATTGCCACAAAATGTACAGTAAATAGGATTTGCACGAAATAATGAAGTTAAACATGACAATGAATGTCACTGACAACCAACTTAAGAATTCACGGAGAAAAGATGAGGTTGACAAAAGTCATATTCACTTACTAAGTGAAACCAAACTTAATGGACACTCAGTGATCATAATCTCATTGAAGGTTATCGATACTCTAACTCTCTACAGAACCAATAGAGATAGATCCTGATCTTAAGAACATTTAACTGAAAAGACAAAGAAATACTCAAAATGCATTCATATAGATAATGCACTTTTCACAATTTGAAATGTTAGAGCAGCATACCACCAGAGGAGAATAAAAGCTGTATTTACACTAGAATAGGTTGATTAAATGATTTCTGATGACAAACAGACTAAACACAATTGTGCAGAGTTTATTTCTTGAATTACAAGAGGACTGCTGAACAAATATGAAATCAGTAACAGTCATGGTATGCTGTGACTATTCAGAGAGAGATCTAAAAAAATAAAGATTGCAAAGTTCATAATACCTCCTCCTGTAACTCAAAATATGATGTCACAAAAGGAAACTTCTTATACTCCTTTGTGAGTTTTCCAGGTTTTTTGATGATACAATTAATATTATTTATTTAATTATCCACTTAAAGGAAGAAATATTTTACAGGCATTAAAACAGCATATGATATCAATATGAAAATATACAGAATTTGCTTAAGTAGTCTTGAATACTATCGAGATAGTTATGAACGCCAGAAACCGAGCAGTCCCAGAGACTGCAATACTTAAGTCAAATTTTCCAGCAGAAAAGTGCTATTATCTTCCTAGGTGTTACATGTCTGAAAGTAAAACATTCAGTAAAGCACTTCATTCATTTAATTGTTTATTTATTTATTTGTGTATTTGACTATAGGCACTATTTGTATGGAGTGAAGATCATTACTTCTTTTCTTTTTGGAAAAAAAAAATGAATTGAAATGTACTGATTACATAAATATCTTGTCTCCTTCAGGTATTACGTTCAGCCTGACATGTAGAAGGCACTTATTTTATAGACACACTGAAAGGACACTCTTTCCCATATGCTTTCTTTACAAATTATTTAAAAAACATTGATTTAGAAATTTTTTTATTTTCCTTCTGCTTTTATGGCTCTAACTCAACACCAAGTTTTGTGCTTAGGTGGGAAAACTATCACAAAAAATCACGGTGTCTAAATTCAAATGACTCTTTCTTCAAAGTCTGTAGGTGGGACTGATCTGTGATATGCAAATAAAACTGACTGCTACCTTAATAGAATTATTTTAATAAATCATGGTAATTATTTCCAAGTATCAACATAAGCTGGTAGAAACATGTGTGTTTTGACCAACACCTCATTTGTGGTTTGAGGCCTGTAGGAGAAGCTTTTATGCCACAACATTCCTTCTTCCAATTATTAATTTTTTTAATTAAATACATTAAATGTTCTAAGAGAACACTCACGCTGAAATATCAAGCACTAGCAACCTACAAAATTACTAAACTAAAGCTACCCATGTAATTTGAATGTGTCCCTCCTAAAACATGTACCTAAAATACATATCTGGTCAAGCATTACAAAATCACCCGTGAAGAAATTGGGTATAAAATTCTTTCTTACACATTTTTTACCTGTATTTTGACAACCACAGAATTTCTTTGTACTTCTGCAAGGCTGTCTGTCATTTTCTATCTGTCCTGAACACTGTGCTCAAGCATTAATACCCAGAAGGTTTAGGAATTCCTATTTTAAACAGTCATATCTAAAGGTAACTATCCCAATTCTCAATATTCATCTCATTTTTCTAATCTTGTGAACATTATCCAAGCAACTGCTGTGTTACTTGAAGTAACAAGAGTCTCATACAGGACAGTTTGCTACACACTCAGATATGTTCTGTAAGTCTTAAAGTCATGAGTTTAAAATCAGGGGAAACAGGACAATGACACAATTCTTCAAAAAAGGAAAAAAATGTATTTTGGGAGAATGTAATTTAGGAGAGGTACGTTTCCTGTTACCTGAAATTTAAAAAAAATCCATACATAAAAAGTAAAACTGGAGATGTGGATTCTACTTTTGGCTCTGCAAGAAGTGATTTTGGTTAATCTCTGTTATTATATGTGTAAAAATGAATGAAGGGGAGGAATATTCATGCCACCTCAGGCTAGCAGGTGAGATGACGCACTGCAAAAGAGGATGAAAAACGCAGTGAATTATTAGTGAAATTATTAGTGAATAATCACAGAATCACAGAATGGTACGGGTAGGAAGGGACCTCTGTGGGTCATCTAGTCCAACCCCCCCGTCGAAGCAGGGTCGCCTACAGCAGGCTGCACAGGACCTTGTCCAGGCAGGTCTTGAATATCTCCAGAGAAGGAGATTCCACAACCTCCCTGGGCAGCCTGTTCCAGTGCTCCGTCACTCTCAGAGGGAAGAAGTTCTTCCTCATGTTCAGACGGAACTTCCTGTGCCTCAGTTTGTGCCCATTGCCCCTTGTCCTGTCGCTGGGCACCACTGAAAAGAATCTGGCCCCATCCTCCTGACACCCACCCTTCAGATATTTCTAGGCATTTAGAAAGTCTCCTCTCAGCCTTCTCTTCTTCAGGCTGAACAAGCCCAGCTCCCTCAGCCTTTCCTCACAGGACAGATGCTCCAGTCCCCTCATCATCCTCATAGCCCTCCGCTGGACTCTCTCCAGTAGCTCCTCATCTTTCTTGAACTGGAGAGCCCAGAACTGGACACAGTACTCCAAATGGGGCCTCAATAGGGCAGAGTAGAGAGGAAGGAGAATCTCCCTCGACCTGCTGGCCACACTCTTCTTAATGCACCCCAGGATCCCACTGGCCTTCTTGGCAACCAGGGCACACTGCTGGCTCATGGTCAACTTGTGAGGGCCCCCCTCGGGGCTGGCCCCCCTGCCTCACCGGGTAAGTGAAAAAACAATCAGGGTAGTGGTATTTCCATGTACAAGTTTACTCAATGTGAGTAATATTTAGATTAAGAGCAGTGAGTCCTTTTGTAGTACTACCAGCAGTCCACAAGATGTCACACTATGACAAAAATGGCAATTTCTGTGTCCCTGGAAAGTACTGAAGTACTAACCTTCCAGAAACAGGACAGTCTGTTCAGGCAGCTTCAGCTTAAGGTGTTCAGACAAGGAGAAGGCCACCCTTGAGCAAGAATGTTTTGAAATCTATTGTAATCTCTTGACAAGCATCGAGTTGCCAACTTGATTTCATCTCTCAGTTATGAAAAGAACATGTGAACAAATGCACCCTCAAGCTCTAACTCGTAGCTCTGCACAAGTTTCAGGCTCAGTGGAAGGGAAAGGAATTGCACCATGTTGCTCAACCGGAAACTCAGTTCTGTAATATATTTTGAAAATAGTCTATGGTTAGCAAGAGTGGATCATAAATGTACCAAACCCAAGAAAGTTTACTGCAACTGTCAAACCTCTCACTTTAAGCAATAAGTACTTCTTTGAATACTTCTAGAAACTGCTGTTCTTTTAAATGAAAAATACTTACTTTGCTGCTGCAAAGGTTACTCCTCAGAGCAAACTTAGCTTACTTCATCTTTACGAAGGTCATAATGTTTTTGCTTGAGTTTGGTTTGCACCCTGTGTTGAGTTTTTGTACTCTCCATACGTTTATAGAGTTTAAACTAGTTTCTAAGAATTTTATTTCATGGTTGCAAAAAACATCTCTACACTGGGTGGAATCACTTTTTCTCTGGTGCTTGTTGAAGAGATGGAGAAAATTTCAAAATGGGCTTGCCAGACACTCAGATCATAGAAATGTTAACAGAAGCATTTTGTGAAAGTTAAATAGCGGGTCTAAATGGACAAAACCCCCATGACAGTGAGCAGAATGGCTATGAGCATCTGTCCATGCAAACACTCAAAGTCTGACTGCATTTCAGAAACACCAGTGTTCCAAACAGCAAGAGCTATCATACACAGACACCTGAGGCTTTAGGTAAGATTCATTCCAGTTGTACATAGTAGGTTGTGAGTGAGATGGTAAAGACAGGAAAGGAAATGAATGTAGAACCAGTGGCATGAAATTAGGAGAAGATGACTGCGAGTATCCTGGGTTCCATAGGTAACAGCTTTGATGAAAATTTGAGTAAATGGTAAGTATAAGTTAGTGACAAATGAAATATTCCTTCCTTAGCTGAAACTAGCAACTACAATGCCATTGTCAAGACTGTGAGAGTGGCCGATCAGTTTGGCAATAGGCTGGAGCAGAGCTGTGAAAACATGCAGCTGAGTTTTGGCATTCTCTAGAAAAAACTCAGGCATAGCAGAACTGCTGTTAGTGTAATTTTAGATCCATTGCAGCAATTATTGTGACATTTGTTTAAAAAACCCAACATATTTGCAACATCAATATATATCTTTAAAATCACATTTATTTTCCACCAGCTCCAGACTGAAGGATTCCTTACCTTCTCACCATTCTTCAGTATTTGTTACCAAGTTCTGGATGATTTTCAAGACCATTATCAACTTTTTTTCCAAATTGTGAGCTGCAGTACTGCTGTCAGAGGATATTAGCACTCAGTGTGGCAAAGGTTTTAGCCAGTCTTTGTTCAGGTAACTAAGCCATGAACTCTAATGGGCTTACCAGGGATCCTAACTTCATTGAAGATTTCAGCTATAGGGTTTTTGTGGCCATTGATGGTGTGAGAAAAAGGCAGCTGGGTTCTGTTTTGTGCCATGTTGTATAAAGCTACACAACCAGACAGTTTGTGGTTTCCATTGAAATTTGATTGGCAGAGCTTACGCATTCCCTGTTTGTTCTAAGTTTCAATGGACTGAATACTAATGCAACGGCCGAGTACTAATGTACTGACTACTAATACTTGTTGACAAGATCTTTTGAAAAATAAAGTAAATGCAGAAACATTAGAATGCATAATTCTTGACTTTTCAAAAAGTATCACTCTATTTACTGTCATCAAATACGATAGGGAGTAATACGGCTTTGAATGGGCTGTTTGCCATCTAAAATGCTGGAAATATAACATAAGGAGTACATAGTAACTAGTATTCCGATACATTTTTGCAGATGTTTAAAGAATAATATTTTTCTTGGACTGCTTAACAATCCATTCCAGAGGCAACTTCACATCGCTCTTATGTATTTTGAGATGTATAAATATCTCTGTTATAACTTATTTTCAGGTGTTAAAATGTATTAAATGCTACAAAGCAATGGGAAATAGCAATGTGCTCCTGAAATGTGAGTACTAGATAATGAAGAAAAACAGGAAAACAAGCATGGTTATGTCCTGTTTAGAAGAACACTGTTTCAGTATGCATATAACTACAAATGAAAATAACTTGTTTTCTCCTACAGACTGTCTCTTTAAAAACAAAAAAGCCAACCTATACAGTGATAATTTACTTCTTCCTTCAGTCCTTAACCTACCCAGTAGTTAAAGGAACGTAGCAATTCATTATGAAGAAACAAAATGGTTTACCCAGTGCAAAGCAAGGTAAAGCTTTTTTCCTGTCCTGACCTCTCTGTATTTCCCCCATTATTCTATGACCAGAAGTAGCCTATCTTTGAAAGACTGATGCTATTCAAACACTGTAGATAAGTTTATTTCACAGTAGAGAAAATGGGAGGAGATAGCAATTTACTAATTATGTAGTGGTCTGTGCACAACAGGGCAGATTGAACCTGGTTCGAAAGGGATAATGAATAAACAAAATCTGATTAAATAGTTTATATTACACCTTTTATATACTTCTAACTAAATGCTCATGAAAAGGAACTAGAGAAATAACTGATGTATTGAAGCATGGTTCCATCTTTCTAGTGAAAAGAATAAAGTTGCATAATGAGGACCAAAGTATTTGATTTATCTTTACCTTTTTATGTCAAGGGGGCATTTCTTGTTTATTAAATAAATGTGGACAATTTTATGCACACTAAATGACAGTAATGGAGGGATGCAATAAATCTGCCAGTTGGAGTTGCAGTACGGGAGGTACTATTTACAGGAAGAAGTGGAAAGTATGTAATGTTCTATTGGACAAACTTGTATTTGGTGTATTTTGAGACACACAAATCCTCTTCTTGAGTAATGAGAAGGGAAGCTTGTTTGGTCTCGAGTGTTGTAATGCTTGTGTGTTTCCCTTTATGCCCATGCTTAATTCAGTTGACTGAGTAAGAAATGTTAACCTTCCCTAAAGCCTTGTCTTATTATATTTTTAAATTGCTGTTGCCAAAACTTCAGTCTGTTACAAGGAATGGCTAGTTAGGACAGAGAATATTAGATTCTTGATAGCAATATTGTTTAGGAGACAGCTAATGAGGAGGGGAAAGCTGGCAGTACTGAAAGATGAATATTGAATCCTCAGGGAGCTTAACTCTGCTATTTTCACATACTGGGTGTGCCTGTGAAATGCTCAGGATGCAGGGCTAGGAGGTGCAATCAATATAAAGGACATCTGAGATCTCAAACATAACTGATATCTAGAAGATCCTGAAGCCTCAAGGAACAGAATTAGAATAAAAGTGATTGGTATAAAATGTAATATTTAAGCTGAAAAGTTACTAAGAACAGATGTAAAGTAAGTGCTTTTTGGCTTTCAACAGCTGGAGAGAAGGACGTGAAGCAGTGATTCAGTTATCCTGTGAGCATGAGTCATGTCATAGTGCCATGAGAATAGTAAAATCAATTTCTATTTACCTCAGCAGAGTTAGATACATGTAGCATCATTGTAGAAAGGACAGAAACAAGTTTCTCTGAAATGCTCTGCAAGATTATGGCCACTAATACTCAAGAAAGACGAACTCAGCGTGGAGTACATGCGGGAAAGGGCTATTAGGATGAAGCAGGGAAGAGATCTGAATGTTCATATTTGACCAGGTACTTATCAAATTTCATTTTTCTTAACACTGTCTAAAAATACACTAGCAGAAGGAGAGGTATATGAGATCAGGTGCAATAGGCACAGCAAAAAGTGTGTGCAGACTCGTGAGGAATGACTTTAGCCTCAAAATTAGACAACACTGTAGAGTTATCACAGCAGTGAAATTCCAAAACAATCTTCTAATAAGAATAATAAAGACAGAGATACACTGTCCTGTAAGAAAACGATTTAGTGAGCAGTATGGTTATAGGCAGTAACCAGGAAGTCATTCTGACCTTGCTCATCCAGCCCAGCAGAACAAAGGCAGACATATTGTTCAAATTCTTTTGGATTATGCAGACATGCTGAAGCTTCTCCAAATGAATGTTCTTAAGAATTAAGAACTTAGTTTACATTTTTTGGTATTTCAGACTCCTTGAGAAGTGTCCTGTGCAGGACACTAAACAAAAGATCAATTGCAACATGCTTTTCTTCCAACCAGACAGCCAAAGTAGGTATTGGGAAGGACTGACTTAAATGGATGAATGGTATTCTTCCAGGTCACAAGGAAATAAGTATGTGACTCATAATTTGTAGTTTACTATACGATGATCAGGATTATGAGAACAATGACTACAGTACATTTCACTGGCATATGTAAATTCCTAAGGTTTTATTTTCTGCCTTTTAGACTTCCAGGTTCCATATACATCCAAGTACTTGTCAGCCTGCAAAAAAAGAAATTCTTTGACATCCTGTGTACTTAGTCAGATAAAACGCCTGTAAAATAGTAGAGATGTTGATTGAGTGACCTGCTCACTTTAGAAATATTTTAAATTTTACTTCACAAAAGTCTAAACCTCAAATTTTCTACCTTCCTGGCTGAAAGCAATTTTAGCTTGCTTGATGTTTTTTCTAATGACTAACAAAATCGTTGTGGGTGTTAGGTCATGATTCGGATCCCCAGCCTGAATGATGAAAGGGCTTAGTTTAAACTCAGGTTTCTTATCTCTCAGGTGAGAATCCAAAATCTGAAGTATCATTTAAGATCCTCCATTAATTCCTCCTGTTGGGGCTATTCCGCAGTGTACTCTCAGGAGTTTTATACAGAGGTTTCAGTAAAAATTTAATTATTAAAATATGGAACAGAATCAGTAGCAGCACCTGAAAACACTCAGCCGTCCTGTCTGATGAACAGGGCTTTCCCATGGATTCGTTTGCCATCATCTAACAGAAGCTGTGGGGGTCTTTATCAAAAAGGTACAAGCTGAGGTGGGAAGGCAGTCTTACTCATTAGTCTAAAGCATAAGCATTTTGTCCTTTGTTTTTTTGGTCAAGAAAATGCCAACACTTTGGACTGGGGAAAAAACAAACAAACAAACAACAAACAACAAAGACAAGAACTTTCTAGTGCTTTAAATTAAGGTGAATGTGTTTATTCCATTAATTATTTTGACTCTGCAACTCTTGTTATAGTCTCTATCCCAAATACACTTAGAATCTCTTAAAGAGACTTCTGAGGAAGCAATAAATTTGTTTTAGCTGAAATGGCTTCCTCAGTCCCATACAGACTCCAAATGAAACTCGATAATTTACCATTTTTTTCTGCATTTTTATTCAGCACTGTTTTATCATTCCCATAGAAGTGAAATTTCAAAGGGTGTTGATATAACTAATTCATCTATTAAACACATAAAAGAAGGAGATTCTATTTCTCTTTGTCTTGTGTAAAATGGCATTATGAATCGTTGTTTTGTTACCATGACTTATTTAGTATTAAAAAAAAATGCCAACAAACATGTTTTTATTGAAAGAAATCTATTGTATAAGAAAATGACTTAATTGTCTTTGATACTGAATCAATAAGACAATGTATTTTCCATTAGCTACCTTATTTTTTTTTTAAATATATTGGATATTAAGTCTACCTTTTACAGTCTCTTTTAACAATGCAGAAACTTTCAAATCTGTAATATATATGCTACACTTCCTATCATTTTTGCATTGGAAAATGTCAAGGCCAAGTTTCTTTTATATCATGAAAACAGGAAGTTATCTTTAAATAATGTTTTTTTTGCAAATATTAAGTTTGTGCTTTAAACTCTTGCTTAGAACAACTGAGAATAAAATAATCAACAATTCTTCATTAGTGAAAAGCAAAGTTGTTAACAACTGAGGTATTATTTTATCTTTTTAAAAGTTTCGCGACTCAAAAACTGTGATGTCCTGACTGGTAGCAAGATTGCCTTGAGAGCTTTTCCCCCATCTACTCAATAGGTATTTATTTTATTGCCAAAATACAATGCAGTTACTATTTTTGATGGATCAAGAGACAGATAGAAAGAATTTAGCCTGCCTGCAGGTGAAAAATGCTCCGGAATATTTCATTCCAGTCTGTCATTCCTTCTGTATAACCATTTTTATTGTTTACTATCTGCCAGTCTCTGAATGATATTGAATTGCAAGCATTAGCCTCTCCCAATTGTTTTTTAAAAAAACTAAATGAGCCTGAACTTCAGTACTTATAGGGAAGTCCAAATCCATAGGGCAGTTGAAAGAATGTTTCTTGAGGAAAAGTTTCCATCTTTAGAAATGTGATGCTGAATATAAGAAAACCACAGAGAGTTTAAAGGAGCCTCCTATTTTAAAAAGAGAATGGATTTCGTATTTTTCATGATTCCTACAACGAAGTGGCAATAATAGGGCGGGTGGGCTGAAAAGCTGCTGAATTTATGAGGACTAGAAATTCGAGTAAAATTCAGATCCAAGTTCTGGAGCAGGGATTCTTCTTCCCAAGTACTGGCAAAGATCCCATTAAATAAATGCTATATAAGTGGGTGTAATGGTGTATTTCGTATTGTAAATAGTGTTCTTTTTATAAGCATTCCCAGAATAAACACCAGTTTTCTATTCTATTTAATCTTTTATAGTTCTGGTTATTGTATCATGGAGACATTGACTGAGAAGATCAGTCTAGCTTGTATGTTTAAATAAAGGTTGCAGTGACTTTCTTTGGGTTTGAGGTGATACCATGTGGAACTAAAAAACAATAGTTTTGACAGCATTGGTAAGTGATTCTTTCTTGCAAGTATTCGAAGCACAATGGGATGAAATGGTATAAGCATCAACACATATTACTTTCACTGTGAGAGATCTCTTTTAACAAGTGTAGCTATCAGCCACTCCCTTGCATTTTGGGTACCTGCATGAAACTTTCGCCTTTGATGTGCTCATGGGCGTGAAGCTCTGCTGTAAAGAAGAACAGAAAACTTCTTGCTGGAACATGAGTGGGTCAGAAAAATCTGTGCAGAAGTTGCTTTTGGCAGTAACTCTTGCCAGCTGTGGATCAGCTTTTCCTCTAATGCAAGAACTCTTACATCACATGTACCAGGTAATGTTAACCACCGGCTGAACAATTTTAAAAAGCCAGTTAGTTCCTTTTCTGTGTCTTTCCTCCTCTCCCCAATACTACTCTGTAAACCCTCTGACTTTTGTAATAATCTTCTGAACTGTTTAAAATGCTCTGCTGCTGTTTAGTCAACCTGTTCCTTGCTGACAGTTGTCTGACCCCCTCCATTCACCATACTGGCAATGGTTAAACTGCTGCCAAAAATGGCAAAAATATGTTACCTTGTTCTCCTGCATAGCTGTTTATCTTCCCCTTGCTTATCATTCTTCAAATTAGAAAGCCAAATCCTTGCTCCAGATGCAGCCAAATCCATCACTGATCCTACTAATAATGGAAAAAAGTAATAAGGGTGATATTCCAGTAAACGTGGACTATGGTAGTGCTTTCCAAACCTGTTTTGGAGTCAGTTCAGCAAAAGGGTTTATTTCTCCCAAGGGCTGATATCACAGTAGTCCAGAAGTATAATACACAAATAACATAAATAAAACATGAAATTTCAAAGGCGTATAAATACCACCAACTCTTGCTTTTGTGGAATAAGATTACAGAAGGCACCATCTAAATCCCTTGAAACAATAACAGCACAAATAGAGAATTGTTCTGTCTAGTCTTATGTTTTAATAGGAGCAGATACAAAGACAATATTTTGTTTTGGATCAGCTTTAGGTTAACATTTCTGTCAGTTTAAGGCTAAATCAGACAAGATTCTGGTTTGGCTTTGGCTGAGCCAAAAATCTCCTCAGCTCTTTTCAGGAGATTTTGGCCATCTTGAATAGCCAAAATGAAAAAGAAATTCTTATTGTTTACCTTCCAAAATTCTTAAATGTCAGCATTCTTGGGGAATCAGATTTAAAAGAAAAAACATTTTTATTATTTTACCCCAGATTTCAACCTATAAGAGAGGAGTTCCACAATAATGATTTTTGTAAATGTAAAAATCAAAGAAAAAAAAAAAGGTTAACTAACCTGTCAGGGAAGGTTTTCAGAATGTTATGCTAAAATATAACACTTGGTGATAAAAGTGTGTTGCAGAGACTTAATGATGAGCTGACAAACTCTGTTATTTTTAATGTAGTTTTTAAAAAAAATCAGACTTAAAAGTATGAAAAATATGCAAATAAGGAAGACAGTTCGTATATTTATTCTCAGAACAGGTTATAGACACCTCACAGGTTTCTGCCATTCAGAAGAGTAGAAATAAATGTTGGCTTTTTGGGCTTTAGCAGCACTTTGGCATTGGCATGGCTTTTTTGTTTGGTTTTGTTCAATTCTTTTGTATGTGTCTTTTGCCCATAAAGATTGAGTACAATTTTAAGTGTGCAGGGTGGGATTGCTAGTTAGGAAGTGAGCATGATTTTAGTTCTAAATATCAAAGAATCCACAACTTCTCATCATTCTTTCCTGATTTGTTGGACAGCTTCCTGGAAATCTTGGTGCCATTAAGTTTTAGTGACCTTGAGGAGAGCGTGTGGCTGTTTAATCATTCTTTCTTCATTAGGAATTGTAGTTTGTTTCTTTTCCCCTCTCCTGGTGAATTTCCATGAGTATCATTAAGAGGTTTTCCTTCACTCAGTTGTTCTAATCCCAAATTCTTGCTTCCCATGACACTCCAGTTTCCACTGTTCCCTAAGATCAGCAGATGCCGATTGCTATAGTTTCTGCTGTCAGGGAGGGACTTCTCCCCTTTTACCATCAGCTTTTGACCTACAAAAAAGTAGAAAGAGGTATTTCTCAGGTGTATACCAGAAGGAAAGGGAAGAAAGATTTGCCTACCAGGGATCTTTTGCTCTAATCAGTCAGCCAATACATTGTCAGAAGTAGAGGTGAAAACACTAGTGGTTATAGGAAAATAATAAATTAGAGAATAATTATTTGATCTAATAATCAATTAGAATTGTAGAATACTTTGGGTTGGAAGGGACTTTTAAAGGTCATGAAGTCCAAGCCCCCCACAATGAGCAGGGACATCTTCAACTAGATCTGGTTGCTCAGAGCCCTGTCCAACCTGACCGTAAATGTTTCCAGGGATGCAGCTGCTACTGCCTTTCTGGGCAACCTGTTCCGGTGTTTCATCACCCTCATTGTAAGAAGTATCTTCCTTCTATTTAGTCTAAAGCTACCCATTTTTAGTTTAAAAGCATTGGCCCTTGTCACATTGCAACAGGACCTGCTAAAAAGTTTGTTCCCTTGACCCGATGAGATTTGTTACAGTTTCAAAATGCAATGACGTAAATATGAAGAATGCTCAACAATACTTGGAAAAAATATGCTGGATAAGGTAATTGTAGGGACCTATGTTGGAAAAAGTAATTGTCAGGCACCTATCAAATAAAACGATGGACTTCTCGGGAACAAACTAGGTTGAACAAATCTAACTTTCCTCCACAATAAGTTAATAGGCCTTTTACACAAAGGAGAAGCAATTAATACAGTACTTGACTGTAAGAATGGTTTTGACACAGCTGCTGAATATTCTGTCATAAGCAATGGACACCTGATAAAAGGAAAACCTGAAAAATCTTATGCAAGATTATTAATTGAGGGAGGGGCACACACTTTTAAAATTACCATTGAATTTTACTCTGAAAGGGTCTCTTCTGCTTCTAGTATTGGTCAATACATTCCACTTTTGTCTTAGAATTGGAAATGGAAGTAATTACCAAATATGCAGTTATCATTGCATTAGGAATTTGAAGTCCCTTTAAGAGTAAAGTAACATTGGGATGACTTTTCCTGTAGTGAACAGTATTATTTTTTTCCAGCTACAAGTCTAGTTAGTCAAATATATGGAATCACACCCAGGTAACAATAATCAGTGTTGCGTAGAAAGGCTGCTGGCTGCATTCAGAGGCATGCAGTTTAAGAAAAGTTTTGATCACCAAGCAAATGCTGAGTTGAGGAGCATTGAGCACAAACAGGGGGCTGGAAGAGGTTGTGTGTGAGGACCTGTTGCAGGAATTAGGATGGTTTACACTGCAGAAGACCGAGGGGAGATCTGATGACAGCCTTAAAAACTTTAAAAATTGCTAACAAAGAGAGAGAGAAAAATATCAGATCTCCACAGACACTGTGGAAAGGATGAAGAGGGGTCTTGAACTTAAATGACTCTGAGAAATGTTTAGGTTAGCAGGAAGAGCTTCCAGCATAGAGGAATATTAAACAGTCAAATAGGCTTCTGTGATCTCCAAAACAGTGATGTTCTATCCAGAAACTCCAGCTGTCATCTCTGGGCTTCTTAGGAACAGTTCACAAGATACGTACCAGGAGTGCAATACATGAAACTGGTCTTGTTAGGAGTGGGTGGAAAAGCTCTTTAAAGTCCCTCCACTTTTGTTTCTATCATTCTCCCAAATGTTTGACATAATCCAGCCTTACACATACGTTTGTAGCATTTTTATTTTTCATTGAGGTCGTCTTTGTCTGCAAAGGGGTTTGTTTTTTTTGTCCCCACCTCCCTCATCCAGTCAGTGGTACCACTGAGAAGCAGGTAGCTCGATAGTGTTAATAAATATGGTCGGCTCTCCCTCTAGTGGCATCACTCAGCTGGGATTTATTTAGTGGAAAGAGGTTTTCTCCTTTGGCCAATGAAGCCTGATACCCCCAGGCACGAGGAATACAGAGACAGATGTGCTGTAACCTCCTACGAGATGTAGCATTTCCCATCAAAATTCTCGCTGTCCCTTATATCACTGCTGTGACCTCACTTAGAGACTCCTCTGCAACTCCTGGTTGAAGCAGGTAGCGTAAAGGGGGCTGCTTAATGGTGAAGGTTTCCTGAGGTCATGTTCACATTAGCCCTGATAGCAAGAGATGGTATCTCACATTTTCTGCTCCAGTCTTTTTAATTTTAAATAAGCAATCTAACTAAATCTTCAATAGATTTCTAAAGAGGAGTCACAGTTTGTAAAGGGGTGACAGACTTTTTTTAAAAGTCAAGCCACAAAAAAAGGCAATGTTCGTCACAAACAGGGGAAATTGCAGATGGTCTCCTGACCCTGAAAATTAGTTTGCAGGATGATATTAAGGATTAAAATGGTTTGACAAGCTAGTCAGCTGAATTTCCCAGCCACACTTACAGTGGCAACCCCCGGTGCTTTGCCAGCCGTGTGTTCCTCCGAGCACCTCAACCTTGGAGGGAGGCAGTGGACCTTGTTACTCAGGGCAAGGGGACTGATGTCACGTGTACTGATGGAGTTAGGCTCACCATACACGCATACACATCTTTCTACTTCTCAGTTCGCTCCTGTTTGGAGAAAGGAGATATCTAGATATCTCCTGGGGGGGCTTTTATATCCCATTTTTCCTCTTTCTCACTACTCTGTTCCCTGGGTTGCAAGAGCAAGAAATTTCATAGTTTGGCTCTTTATTTTCTCAATAAAAGTGTGGCATTGTACTTTTAAACTTATACAGTATCGTACACTAAAGGAATTCAAACCAATACTGGGGCTTTGATCTGAAGGAGTATGTGAGACAAGACACTGGCTGATTCAGCATTCATCTTGCTGTGGTTTACATCATCCTTGTATTCAGACAATTTCATACAGGTTTGGAGGGAGAAAAATGAACAAACAATCAAACAAACAAAAAGGTCCAGGAACATAATCATGTTTATGTCTTGTTTTTTTTGTAACAAGTTGTAGTGAAATTAATCCAAGGAAACATTGTACCCTCATGGAGAAATGTGCAGTTTAGAAATTGTTCTGCTACGAAGTTAAATTTTTATGCAGAAATGTAGAATTTCTGAAATTGTACTTGTTGTATTGCTCCACAATTACCCTTTCTCTCTGAACAACAAAACTACTTTATTTTCAAACAATTTTTTGTTTATTTCTTTCTCTCTTTGTTTGACAACAGCAAGTAAACCTAAACTTTGAGGGAAAAAAATGTCCCAGGTAGAAGAGGAAGGTTTTATAAACTAGATGATTGTATAGCTCAGACACTGTATGAAATTTTTACTGAGCTTCTCAAAGACTTCAGGGTTTGATATTTTTAACCTTTCTACTGTGCAAAGGTTTGAAGAAGAATATTATTCTACTTTAGTAAGGTTTTGCACCTTTACTGTTCATTTTTATACATATAATTTATAAGGGGAAAAAGGTTTCAGATTCGTGCAGAAAGGCAATGCCTTGAAATATATATATATCTGAGTCACGTTAAAATCAAGGAAAACATAGCACAACAGAAGCCTTTTAGACAGGTAATAAATAAAACTTCATGTAAATATTTGAAGTATTTTGTATTCTGTTACTGAAGTTCATCCTTTTGATTGAATTATTTCTTCAGTTTCCCCCTAAGGAATTATTAACAATGAATTATTCCAGGAGCTAAAACTGACCATCCTTATACCATAAACCAGAGTTCTCAGGCCAGCTACTGCCTTGTAAATCCTTCTGAACTTAGAAAATGAACTCTGTTAAGGCCATGACAGCAATGCAACAGTAGCAGTGTTTTCTGGCTGATGAACCCAGTAGTTTTTGTTTTGTTTTTCTGCCAGTGCAAGTTTTTCTTTCAGAGTTCAGCTCCTAGGCTGAGCTTCAAAAAGGAGTAATACTGTGTATTGAAATTTGTTTACATTGTATTTCCAAACTGACATGAAATGAAACTGTAACAGCCCACATGTTGTTTGAAAGCCCATTTATATAAACAATAAAGATTAAAAATCCCAATTTAGTAAATAATGCTCAGAAAAAGATATAAAAAGATCTGTTTTGTAGACTCAGATGTTTTCTTTTCTATAGGGTGCTTCTTTCTGATTAAAGTAGTAATTATAAATAATATTGCAAATGAATGCTGAATGAGGGAAGCTATAAAATGTTACTTTCTTGTGACTGATTATATTAGTCATGCAGACTATAAATTACTGATGATTAATGTCCGCCTGTTCTGAATAAAACAGAACAGCATTTTATCAACACTTGCTAAATCTTCTGTTAGAAATGTGGAAACATACTTCTTCATTCTCCAAGTGTACTACCAGTACACTTTAAATACTTCAATTTTAAAGCATTCCTAACTTCTCCACAATGATACAGTATCATTCAGTAATTATAGTGAAATATGCTTAGTAAATGAGGACAAAATAACACTGTCTGTATTGTATCCACACAATAAATCTGTATCTCAGCAAATAGTGGTTTGATATGTGTTCCTTTGCACTTTTTTTTGCATTATAAATTGATCAGGGCGTTGCACCTGTGAGGCAAACTTAAGACCTATTGCAAAAGGGCAAAAAGTCAGAACTTTGTGTAAAGTTTTCAATTAGCGAATTTAGCAATGGAAAATGCCTTAGTTCATAAGTGGGGGGAAAATATGTGGTGGATTGTTATGTTCTATGGGTTTTTTTATGTTTATTATCTATGATTTAACAACACTTTCCAATTTTGCATCTCTTGCTTAAAAATACATTTTTAGCAATAGCGGGAGAGTCTCAGGTACCAATTTCTAGACTTCATGATTGCAAGATTAAGCATTAAAACATGAACTAAAGGTTCAAAAGATGAGAAATGGAAGTGCTGAAACTTTTTTTTCCCTGTAGTTCCTTAATGGTGGCTATTTGGATATGGGAATTCTACTAAACTCAACTGTCTAAAAGTTGTGTGTCTAGGCTATATACCATGTACGTATCATCTACAGTAGTAGAGAAAGTGTATATCTCTAGTGAATTAAAATTTGTATTATGATGGCATAAATCAATCATAAATCTAATTCAAATTAATATGCCTAGGAAATTCCAGGTACTGAGTTTAGGTACACTAGCACACAACTTTGAGTCCCTGGGACACTCTTCTTGTGACCCTCAGGTTATTTTGATGAATGTGAGGGAGCTTTCAATGCCACCAAGAGCCACTGGAAGACGCTTTTGCCTGCCTGGACCATTGTGGTGCCCACCCATCACCTGGCCTTTGCCTGGCTCATGCAGGCAGCTCAGTTAGATGCAGTCGAGAGCACACTGAGTAGAGCACCTGTGCTGCAGGCCTGGTTGAAAGATTCACCATCGCCTTGGCTAAAGGACATGCCCCACACTGGGCACTAAAAAGTGTTTTGGTTTAGCCTGGATAAATGCCAGGTGCCCACCAAAACCGCTCTATCAGTCCCCCTCCTCAGCTGGACAGGGGAGAGGAAATATGATGAAAGGCTCGAGGGTCGAGACAAGGACAGGGAGAGATCACTCACCAATTACTGAGATGGACAAAACAGACTGAACTTGGGGAGAAAAGGGAGTTTAATTCATCACAAATAAAATCACAGTAGGATAGTGAGAAACAAAACCAAACCATAAAACACCTTCCGCTCACAGCTCCCTTCTACCCGGGCTCAGCTTCACTCCCGTTTCTCTCCCTCCTCCCCCTGAGCGGTGCAGGGGGACAAGGAATGGGGGTTGCAGTCAGTTTGTCACGCATTGTCTCTGCAACTCCTTCGTCCTCAGGGGGAGGACTCCTCACACTCTACCCCTGCTCCAGCGTGAGGTCCCTCTCATGGGAGACAGTTCTCCACAAACTTCTCCAACGTGAGTCCTTCCCATGGGCTGCAGCTCTTCATGAACTGCCCCAGCATGAGTCCTTCCCATGGGCTGCGGTCCTTCAGGAACAGGCTGTTCCAGCATGGGTCCCCCCCGGAGTCACAAGCCCTGCCAGCAAACCTGCTCCAGTGTGGGCTTCTCTCCCCAGGTTCAAAGGTCCTGCCAGAAGCCTGCTCCAGTGTGGGTTTCCCATGGGGTCACAGCCTTCTTCAGGCATACATCTGCTCTGGTGTGGCGTCTTCCACGGGCTGCAGGTGGATATTTGCTCCACCGTGGACCTCCATGGACTGCAGGGGGAGAGCCTGCCTCACCATGGTCTTCATCACTAACTACAGAGGAAACATCTCTGCTCCGGTGTCTGGAACACCTCCTCCCTTTCCTTTTTCACTGACCTTGGTGTCTGCAGAGTTGTTTCTCTCCCATAATCTCACTCCTCTCTCTCGTCTGCCGTTTCACCACGTTTTTTTTCCCCCTCCTTAAATATGTTATCACAGAGGTGCTACTACCATCACTGATTGGCTTGGCCTTGGCCAGCAGTGGTTCCATCTTAAAGACATCTGGTATTGAGTCTATCAAGTATTGGAGAAGCTTCTCACAGCTTCTCACAGAAGCCACCCCTGTAGCCCCCCTGCTATCAAAACCTTGCCACACAAACCCACCACAGTTTTCTAACTTGAAAAATGGTACTTTATCCAAATCAGGTTAAAGTCCAAGCACATATACAAGCACTTTTTTGCAACAACTAAAAGACAACACAGTTACAAACATCTGTAGCTTTGTAAGGAGATGGAGGTGGATAAATAGAAGAAAATCTGTGTTTAATTTGCTTGTACCATGTAAAGTTTCTTGATTTTTGCCCCTGATCCATCTCTTTCCTTCTTGGTCTAGAAATGCTCAGGGTCTCACTCTCTGCACTTGTCTTTCCCCTTCAAGCATATCTTAGCTTTTATGCCCAGTCTTCCCTTTCAAGTCTCCTAGGCAGTGTTGCTGCTGCTTCCTGCAGCTTACACGAGGTATATTTTCCCTGCTATTTTCCTGGTCAGTAACCATATTTTTGCTTCTCTATTTTATGAGGTGACTGACTGGTATTTGTCACTGCAGAAAGCATCTATCACTGGACCTTACATCATTGTGTACATTAAAAATGTACACGAGAAAACCAGCCAGCTTATAGCTTGAGGTTCCATGCCCTTTTCTGGTTAGATGCACTGTAACATAAAGTTTGGAAGAAATTGTTATTTGTAGTTTGATCAAACTGTGTTCCTTATCAGTATGTTCTACACTAGTTTACAGCCTTACTTTTCTCTATTTTGAGCATACAATATAGTAACAGCTAACAAAAGAGCTTTCACTAAAGACTTACCATGTCTTTTTCATGTGCATTTTGTCATATACAAACATATAAGGAAGTTGTAGGAAAATATAGCATCTGCCTACTCTATCCATCAAGAGAATGACTCTCAAGAAAAATGAGCTGACATCAGTATAAAATAAAACAAATGTTTTCCATTAATAAGAATAGAGGTCTCATGTTTAATAATAGAACTTCATCCTCATTGAGTTTACAGATACTATGAAAAAAGCCCATGGCAGACAGTTGCAAGATGTTTGATGACTATTGTTTGTGGCTTTTAAATGGCAGTTGGATATGCAAAATCACTGAGATGGCGAGGTCTCAGGTTTCACATATAGGCAAAAGCCAAAACATTTTCATGAAAAGGAACCCTGTGTACTCAAAGTGAAATGACCTGTGGAACTATACATTAAATCTTCCGATTACACTTTCTGCAAGGTATGAATTCAACTGTAAAAGATTGCTAATCCTTGATTTACCATTGTTAGGGTCAGAGTGTAACAGTAAAGACTGCATCTAAGACAGCTTTCAGAAAAACTAAATTTAGAAGAAAGTTATAATTATGTGCTATTGCAAGGCAAAGTAATAAATTGGACAAGTGCAAAAGCAGTTTACAGGAAAAAAAATCTTGAAATAATGTGAAAATTATGGTATGTGTCCTTCATGTGTGTCTCCTCATGAGAATACTGATCAGAAATTTTGTCGCTGAGGTGTATTTTGAGTGACCCTAAGAAGCAAATCATCTAGATAATGGAAACATTTTTTTCTGTTATATATTCACAGCAGAAGAAAATCTGAAAATGAATTTTTACCATCAGCTCAAGTATTACACTTAACTCTAGTACTTCCTTCATAGTATAACTTACTGGTTCACACCAGATGTAAAACTGGAAATCAAAGATAAGAACACTAGTGAAGGAACATTTTACAATTCTTGTTACGATTTTCTTTCATTTTCATTTTTAAAAATAAGAAAGTGAAACATTGCTTTCTCAAATATCCAATTGCATTAATATTAGTTATAAGTAGTGCTTAAGTACAAAAAAAATCAAAAAAACTCATGACAAATATTGCGTAATTACTATAATCCAAAAAAAAAAACTTCATCTATTTATTTCCAACTACAAATTAATATTTATTTTTCTCCTTAGAAATACTTAAAATCGACCTAAGTTCTCCTGACTTCCTTCCACCCAAACTGTTTCTGACATCAGTGGAAGTATTTCTACATTGATTTTAAAGGGATGAGCACAAAAAGCAGTCTGCTTAGAACAGTTTTGATGTAGCAAAGTTACACGTAGTCTCCTCACTTAGATATTTTATATGAAGATATTTCATGTGTTGTGATGCAGTCTCCAACAACAGAACATTGCACTACTTTCCTAGTCAGGGAAAAATGAATTAACAGAGTCTCTTGAAAGGCTACTAGCAATTCGTGGAAATGTTGATGGCTGTTCTGTTCAGACAAGTCTGCTTATTTAATGTCTTAGTTTCTCCTTTCTTACTATTACTGACAGTCTGCATATGAAGAATATGTTCATTGTGCTTTCTGTGGTGCTTGTATTCCCTGCAATATTTCAGTTTATTACCATGAAAGCAGTTAGGTCACATGCGTACAATTATAATTTCAAAAAGGAATAATTGGCCTCACTAAGAAAATTTGAATCCAACCAACCAATCAACAAACAACAAAAAAACCTTTCCAGCTGGAATGTGTAAAACTGATTAAATGGAAACACCCAAATCACAGAATCACAGAGAATCACAGAATAGTAGGGGTTGGCAGGGACCTCTGAGGATCATCTAGTCCAACCCCCTGCCGAAGCAAGGTCACCTACAGCAGGCTGCACAGGACCTTGTCCAGGTGGGTCTTGAATATCTCCAGAGAGGGAGAATCCACAACCTCCCTGGGCAGCCTGTTCCAGTGCTCCATCACCCTCAGAGGGAAGAAGTTCTTCCTCATGTTCAGACGGAACTTCCTGTGCCTCAGTTTGTGCCCATTGCCCCTTGTC
>Ga0065711_1031283_pt1 | contig 30084 bp, 18 predicted proteins | sample Hoacrofraction12_FD_59098 | JGI IMG/M metagenome (GOLD analysis project Ga0065711, IMG submission 59098) | Hoatzin crop microbial communities from Cojedes, Venezuela - Epithelial fraction 12 v2 (version 2) | ecosystem: Host-associated > Birds > Digestive system > Esophagus > Crop | place...
AAGGCCCGAGCTCCGCCCGGGGAGCGACCGGCGGCTGCGGGCGGGCGCTGCGTGCCGGGCGGGTGCCCCTGCGGGTGCGCGGGGCCTGCCGGGTGCCCGGAAGACATGGTTTGGTGTTACGGGCGCGCCAGAAAATGCCGCTGTGCCTTGCTGGCGCCGGGGTGTGAAGCCTGGCCCTGTGTCACTGCGGGCGCCTCACCTGACGCGGCTGCTCCGCGGTCAGCGCTGCTGGGCGTTACACGCTGCTGTTGTTAACCGGGTGCTGGTCGCCCGTGCCAGGTTTCCCTCCCAGCAGTGCCGTGGGTGATAACCATCAATTCCTTTAGATTATTTTCCACTTCGCCTGTAGAAAACGGTGCATATTCCTTTTTGATAGTGAAATGCCCTTATGTGCATTGTTATAATTTCATATGAGCAAGTCTACTGTGTAGATCTGATACGCCCCTATGTGACCAATGGTCATCTTTTTTTAATTTACATGACTCGGAAATGAAGTGTTTGGGTTGTCATTCCTGCAGTGTGTGTGTATAAGAGTAGGCCTTGCCATCTGGAGGTTGGTGAGGTAGTGAGGGAGAAGTACAAGGAACAGGACTGTAGCTTGAACCTGTTCCCAATGTTTAAGGATATTTCCCTGTAATTCACTTTTAGTCCGTCTCTCACATGTGTATTGTTCAAGTTGCTTAAAATACTGCCTTGCATTTCTTGACTGTTCAAATGAGCAAGTTTTGTTCCGTTGGGGTATAATGTAATAAGCTGCAGATTCTGTAATAAGCTTGCTATTTGACAAGCTAAATCACATGCTAGGGATTGATTTAGATGGCAGGAAGAAAATGGTCCTCTTAGAGCTTTCTTGGACATGGTTTCCCCTTTCATGGTCTGGGGTGGGGGGAGTAAAAGCCAAAACAAAACCAAAATCATCCATGCAGTTTATATTTTGTGTACACAGAGAGAGGAGGAGTGAAGCAATAGCAATGTGTGAGGGTAACAGTGCTGTTACGCAGTGCAGAGGGTATGGATGCATCGTCAGAGGTCTCCATAAATGTTGTTAACTGCCCTTCTGGGACAAGACTTACTCTAATTGAGCAATTAAATAGGTTTCTTTTTCTGCTAGTTTAAACATGGAAGCAGAGCTGTGACATGCTAACTTTTGCATTTGGTAGGTTTTAAGGTATTTGGTCATTCACTTATGTATATGCTTCTGATATAATTTTTGTAAAGCTGTACAGCTTTTTTTTTTTTAATAATAATAAATTAGGCCTTATCTGTGACTGTTATTTCGGCAATTAGAAAATTAAAAGCCTGTGCCCCACTGGCTCTTCTTTTTCGTATTTAAAAGCAATTAAAAGATGGAACGGAGATCGATGAAATACTCTCGTTCGTTGGAAGACAATATAAAACCTTACCATAGAAGCAAATCAGTGAAGTACTGTGTATAGGACAGCATCTAGTTTTAACTAGATTTCATTACTCAGAAAAGCAATTAAATTGGCTTCTTTCTAATTTCAAACTGAAATGGTGTTAACTCACACTTCAGTTGCATGTACATGTCTTTTATTCATTCAGCTTTAGTGGACACTGGGAGCTTAGGGTTCATATGAAATATCCTCCTATCTGCTTTCTTTTAAAGCGATAATATCTTATGTATTAAAGTTCTATTGAAGACACTGCCATAAAAATAAAGACTGTGTAGGGATTATGTTTTGCTTTAAGGCCTGGCATATAGTGTACTCTGGAAAATGGTTATCAGTGCAACTATACATTTGTCAAAGCAAGCTAAAATGTGAGGGGGAAAGAAGAGCCTGTAATCCTCCTCCAAGCAAAGTACCTCTTCAAGCTTTTTTTATGCTACCATAGTTGTCCGCAATTAGAGATTATGTGCTTATAAAGAAATGTGACAAAACATACCTAACTGGTATTAACTGTACTAATGTAAGTTTTCCATATGGATCTTGACTTAATCTTCTGTGTGGATGTGTATGTTTGTGTGAGGGGTTATGCTGGAGATGTTGCTACAGGAAATCATTACAGTATTTTGCTACTCTAATGAGAGTTGTATGTCTCAGTTGTAAGTTTCTTCAAGAAAGAAGAGTATTCTAGGTCTCTTAATGAGTTGGTGTCAAAATGCAAAGTACGAAAAGATCCACGTGTGGAAAAAAACCAGAAAACTTCTAACATTGTGAAGGAACTAAAATACCGTAGAAGGTTGTATTCTTGCTCCCAGTTTTTAATCCTGCTTTATGGATAAAACATTCAATGCTGTCAGTAAGGATATGAGGAATGCACAATGTCCATGTATAGACTGGGATTTCAGGTTTTTGTCCACTTGAATGTTTTGTCAGCGTGCTGACAGGTTGGACAGAGGACAGGTAAGAAACTTCACTTTTGGGGGCTAAATATTTGAACAAATAAGCATGTTCTGCTGCAGGCCGGTAACACTTCGTGTACGTGCAGTTAGCGTGTGGCGGGTGAGACCCTATGGGTTAGTTTTACTTCCCTGATTTGCTGTGCGTTTGTTGTAGGCTAAGAAAGGGTGCTGTGGATTAGCTGCTCTGTTGTACCTCGTACCTCCATGGCAGCTTGTGTTTGTGTGTGTGCCCTCAGCTCGGAGCGAAGTTGTTACCGTTACTTACTTCAATGTTTTATGTTAGTGTTAGGCATAAAGAGAAGAAAAAGTAATCCTCTGGTCTTACCTAAGGTGTGGAGGTGCCAGCAACTGAAGGAAAAAAAAAAAAGAAAAGCAAGAGACTCCTGGAGGAAGAAGTACTGTTTCAAACAGTTGTACAAAGCAAATCCTTTCCAGCTTGCAGCCAGGCACAAGTGCCGAACTGCGCGCTTGCCACTCGTGGGGCTCCTGCTTTAAATTGATAGCGGTAGCAAAAACTTGTTGGGACTACGTTCAGAAATAGCTGGTGGACATTTGTTTAAACTGGGAGAATTTACCTTTAAAGCTGAGTTGCTTCATGAGAGCGGTGTTTTTGCTGTTTGGTTGGTGTGGGTCGGTGGGCATAAAACTTAGAAACCTTGTTATAAAATACCACTCTGCTCGTTGAGGACTTCCTTGGAGGATTCTTGTCCAATGCTGGGTGTTTACTTACTGACCAGACGTTGTAATGGGCAGACTTGAAAAAACAAAGTGAGTGAAGAAATGCGCCTACATTAGCATTGAACTAGGCAATGTAATTTAAAACAGGATAAGGAAGGCTTCTTCAGAACTGAACTTAGATCTTTAAAAAGATATATATGATTATGAAGGTTATTTGTATGAAGTTGGTGTATATATATAACTAAACTCAGATCCTGCTGGTGATATTTCACTTGTGCTTTAGTAACTCAAAGGGCCAGGTGGTACAATTAAAAGGTTTCAGTGTGAGCTTCTGATTAAGAATGTTAGAGGATTTGAAGTGCCAGCCAGGCGGTGCAGCAGCTATGTATTTCCAAATGCTGATTTTCTAAACTGTGATAACTCTAGGGGAGTTGAGGGCGAAAGCAAATAACTACTGAATTTGATACTGAAACTTAACATAAAATTGGCATATATCAGTAAGAAAGTCATGGTGGCAGAAGGATTACTCTGCAGCATCCAGTCATTTTGCCAACTGTAATGTCTCTACCTAAATGTTACCATGAGTAATGAAAACATTTAGAAAAATCTCTATTTCTGCTATCTTCCTTAAAATGAGTAGGCAAAAGATAGATCTGTTTCAAAAATGGTGAAGTGGAATGAATGTCATCACTGTGTAAATCAACTGAAGCAATGTCTTACGATGTCCTGAGCACTGCTGTTACCTGCTGTAGTGGGTCAGGCTGTTGTGTGCCTCTCGCTTGTTCCCATCTTCTCCCACCTCAGTATTCAAGCAATTTTTGCCATTGGAAATCTTTGTTTCTTAAAACCTAGAATGGGAACAAAAGAACAGAGGATAAAGAAGTATCTGTCAATTAGCTTCCTTTATTATTACTTTGATCAGCAGATAAGCTCTGTGTGGCTGTCAGCATGTAAATAAATGAAAGGCTGAATTCAATGTCTGAGCTATTCTCTATCCATTGTGCCTGTGTAACACTTTCAAAATTTGTTTTGGACATTGTTAGTACATTTAAGAATATCATTAAGGTCTCCTCTGTTTATTTGTTCATTCGATAGGCGGGATACAGGCGAGTAACTGTTTTGAGGACAAGAGTAATTAACTTTGTATATGCAGGAGCCTCACAGGACAATTAAAATAGGAAGACAAGAAAAAGCTTGTCTCTTTCGATGGGTGAAATGTAGAGTACTTATACTATGTCAGCACAAGGAGGACTTTATTCAATGCAGAAATGCAAGGTTTACTGATCTGGGAAGTAATATTTAAATATTTAGGTATCTGAAAAAAAACACGGAGGAGACAGATATATGTTTAACATAGTATACACAAGGGGATTAATGTCTTAAAATGTGGAATGAAACCTACTCTTTGCAGTTACTGCAGTCCTTGCAGGCAGAGGGCAGTCCCTTGCTTTCGTATTTGCCTGGGAACTCTGTGCATTAGCTACTCCTGAGAAAATATCTTAGTTTTCTAGTTACTAAACATATCTGATAGCATATTTTCATAGGGTTGTTTATGTCTTACAAGCAAAGAAATAGTCTTCTGGTGGGTTATCTCCTAAGCTGTGTGAGCATGGAGCCGGATGAACACGGCTGCCTGTGTGGAGAAGAGGCGGTGATCCCGTCTGGTGGATCCGCTTAGACCAGCGCCTAGGCAAGTGCGTCTGGGCAGCTAGAAACGCATCCAGTTACTCATTTTAGATCAGGAATATGAGCGTGTTTGTTTTGCCTCAGGCCTGTTTGCTGTCCTGCAGTTAAAAACTTGACCTCAAATCTATCTTCTTTCCCCTTATTTTGCTGTTAGGCTTGTATGGTTTTGTGAGGGCAAGGCTCGTTGGGGTGCAGGCGAGCACATTTGATTTGTTGGCTTCCCCGGAGCTGGTGAAGCCAAATGGGGTCCTGTGTGCTGTGTGCCCCCCAGGACACGTTTCTTTCCTGCAGTGCCTCGAGGACAGGCAATGCTACCAAATGTTGAGTTTCGGGAAGGTGATTTTCTGTAAAGGACAGACAAGTGAAAGATGCATTGTGGTTCTGAGTGAAATCATTAAATGATGGTTGCACATGTAAACAAGTAAAATAATACCCTCTTCACACAACACATGCTGGTTTTAACGGATGCATTTTGAAATGGAGTGATAAAAGGATCACCATACTTTTTTCTGGTATGATACTAGGGATTGATCTTTCTCGTACAGTATATATCATTTTTAATGGTGATCTGAGAGAAAATATCTTTCACCTTCTTGGTGTCCTTTTCTGTCTCCTCCTGAATGATTTCTTCCATCAGAGACACCAGTTTCATGTTTCCTGTTGTTTTATAACCTCTTTACCTTCTTCATGGCCCTGTCTCTTGGAAGACAGTTTTTGATTTTAGGGTGGTTTTTTTCAGATGGCTGTTAAGCAGTTTGGCATATGTACCTTGAAAGTTTCTTGCAAAACATTAATCTTAATACAGTTATGATAGGGAAGGCCTTCAGGTGCTTTGTTCTGTCTTCTAACTTCTGCTGCAAATGGGTGTTTGGTAACAGGGCAATCATTTCATTGCTGTCAGGTGAGCGAAGATCCGTATAGAAAGCTGAACGTACACAGCTTCAGTCTAAAAATAATTTTAAAATGAGGGCTGTTATCCCGTCTAACAATTTCTGGCATGCTGTTGTATATTCTGTATGGGTAAAGATGTTAACTCAAGGCTAGGCATTGATTAAGAAATAATACAATTTGCTTTTGTTCAACCACAGCCATTACTGTCAAGGTGGTGATCACTTATCCTAGTGTTTTTGTAACTTAGGAAGTTCTGAATCTGTGCTGTAATTTTTGAGGATAGAAGACTTGGAAAAAGTTCGCTGCTGGTTTTTGGTCTGTGTACGTGAAGAGAGAACAATTGGAAGACCAGATACTCAATCTGTGTTTTCACTTACATAAGCTTAAAACAATTTAGTCATTAACAAGTTAATAATTGAACAAATATAAAATGTATTGCAGTAAATTGATGTGAAGCATGCTTCAGGTTTTGTAGTATTTTTAAAAAGTGATAAAAACTGGAAGAATCCCTCAGAAGAACAATTAATCTAAGTATTTCAAAAGCTGATTGGTTTTATTTTTGGCCTCCACCAGAAGCAAAAGCTTAAAGCATTTATTAGCAAATACTATCATATTTAGGGTATTGACAGCACCTTCATTTATACAGTGAGCGCTGTGACTTTGGAAATAATTTAAAATTATCTTTCTCACTATTATTATAACAATGATGGCATCTTTTGTAATGGAAGAAAAATAAAATTCTATTTGACAGGCCTGTTACTGTAACAGTTGTTACAGCATCTCTTGTAGTTGAAGGAAAATAAAACTGCAGTTGATAGAGAAATAAAATGTGTTGATAGTTTTGTTTTTAAAGTATATATTATGCAAATATTGCAGGAGGGATGTGTTTGGTTTTTTAAGAATCTAAAATCCTGAAAACAAATAAAAAATGAAAATCAGGATGGCTGTTTTTACTAGTTGATAAAACATGAATCTAGAGTATGTTCTAAATAAGTAAATATAAAAAGCATGTAATAAATTGCTAATTAAGTGTTACTTTTTCTTTAATAAAAATAACAGATTTTAGAATGGAGGTGTTTTTGGTCAAGTATTTATAACTTGTTTATCAGCAGGTTATCTTTAATATCTTCAATAGTGATGAAAGTCTGCTTTAGATGTTCAAGGACTGGCTTCATTGTACTTTGCATTTCTGTGTCACCACTTGGATTATCATACAGGTCACTGTAGTGCTCATTCCTATCAAACGGCGTCTATGAAGTCATAAAACAGAAAACTAAGAATCTGCTTTTTGGCTATAGTAATATTGTGGTGGAAAGTTTTGTGTGAATTTCTGTTTAATATACCTATTAACTGCAACCTAAGTTTTTTGCCCAGAACTGCCTCGGTTATGTGTTCTGTGAAATACTAGCATTTGGTGTAGCATGCAGTAGATTTGCCTGCTCACCGAGTTTGTTCCTTCCAGAGGTGGTGGTGGTGGTGATGATGGCTGTTGTTTCTTCTTAACAGCTGTGTGTTCAGAGGCACCTGTGCATGAGAAGTTTGTTCTATGGCCTCAGAGCTGGGTGCCAGGGAGGATGGCAGCTGCTCAGAGCTGGCAAAACCCCTCTATCTGCAATATCTGGAGAAAGCTCTGCAACTGGATCAGTTTCTACAACAGACATCTGCCATCTTTAACAGGAGTATATCCAGGTACCAAAACCATTTCAATTTTCCTTTGGGAATACCAAAGGAAAGACAAGCATTTTTATTACATTGTTCCCAGGCAACACCATATTAAGTGTTTAGTGGTGACTTGTTCATTATGAACTCTTCTCCTTCAGAGATTTTGCAGTGTGCTTCTCTTAGCTCACACTGATAATTCGGTCTGTTGCCAGCACATGTACAAATTAGCATGACATTTTAAAGCTATTTTTTGTAGCTGGGTGGCCAAAACTTTCTTTGTCTGCAAAAAGTAGGATGAACAAATACTAAAATGATTTTTCAGGGAGATGGCCTGTAGCCATAAGTGAAATGCAAACACAGTTGTCAGGTGCAGAATTTATATGTAAGTTGTAGCAATGAGTTGAGTCATCAGGGTACGTTTCTGTCCCAAAACAATGTACATTTAATTTCCTCAGTGTTTTGGAATTGTAGAGTTACAGAACTCATAGCTGTATGCATGATAGACAACAGGTACATTTACAAGCATGTTAGATCCACACAAGGAGTGGAGTATAGCTTTATATTTCTCACATGTACGGTAGGGCTGAGGATAACAATATTGTGCTTTGGTTTGACTTGATATTCGTTTCTTGCTTAACTTGTGCTTCTCAGATTAGATACCTAGTTAAAGACTGAAGGTGCAGGTTGATAGCATAGCCAGGCTGGTCTGGTGGTTAACTACTGCCAAGGGGTGTCCCATCCCACTCGGTGGGTGAGGGAAGGTGATCTTTTTCACTTTGGTCTGGGACAGTACAAGGGGTTAACAGGAAATTAACAGCAGTATTTCTAATGTATAAAATTACATCTGAAGTTGTCTCAATTTTCAAACCTCTAGACAAATGGCCATGTGTAAGAAAGCTGCATGGCTAACTCCTCTTCTGAATATTTTCCTTTTGTTGTCACCGTGTTACATATTTTCTTGCAGTGATGAAAGTGAAGATGGATTGGATGACAATCCTTTGCTGCCTCAGTCTGGGGATCCCCTGATGCAAGTTAAGGAAGAGCCTCCAAACTCTTTGCTTGGGGAATCTTCTGGAGCAGGGAATTCTGGGATGCTGAATGCACATTCTCTGAATGGAGTACTGCAGCCAGGTAGGCATGCACTAGGCTGAATCTCTGCTTTCTTTGGGATAAGCTGGGAAAAGCATTATTTCTCAAGAACTTTATTTTTATTTTTTTGCTAAACAGAACAAAAGTCTGAAAAAGGGAGCTTGTATAATTTTTCCAAACTGAAGAAAAGCAGAAAGTGGCTGAAGGTAAGAATATTGGAAAGAAATGCAGCCATTATGAAATCTGTGAGTAGAGTTCCAGTCAACACCTTGTAGCAGTGGTGAGTGATTCCGTCTTGTCATCCGATGTAGATCATGGTGTAGAAACGTGTAAGCAAGCAGACGGCAGCAAGAAAATAAGTTGAGCAATGGTCAGAGCGTTATCACAAATTATCACAAATACAATTCCAAATACAGTAGGTTTACAGTAAGTTTGTTCTCAGCTCAGTAGTTTGTTTAATTTTAATTTACCTGTACTACTGAGAGCTCAGAAAGCTAAACTAACATTTTAAGAGCTGCTCTAAATTATGTGATGCAATTTGATTCATGCAAAATCTCACACTGAAAAAGAGGCATAGGGTGATATAGAGATGGGGTAATATTTTGTGTTGCTGAAGAGAGCTCCAGGTGAATTCTTTAGTTTTGTTCTATATTGGCTTGTTGTTTGCTGCACTGGTGGTGTTTTTTTTTTTTTTTTTTGGAGGTAACTGGAGCTAGTGTCCCTTGCTAAGAAGGAAATGAGGTTTGGGGTTTTTTTACATTAAAAAAAAACACAAAGCAAAAAATACATTCTACAGAGGCTTCTCATCTTGGAAATGGAAAGAAAGAAGAGTGACAGTTGATAATGTATATTGTATTAGACTTTGGGTAGAACAAAGTAGAGTTATAGTATCTCTAGATTAGAGGCTTTCATTTTCATTGTGTACCAAAACGTCCAGTAGGCATTTCAGTTTTGGTGAGCAGCAGCATTTTAGTTAAATTTCACAGTATACATTCAGAAACTTGAAATAATTTTAGTACACTGTCCAAAATTAAATGAGCTGTTACGAAATATATTAAATGAACATTTGAGACTTGCCTGACAATTTGGTTCTAAGATGAACTCGGTACAAGGTCGAAGTGAGGATGAAAGGAGAGAGTGGAATTGTGACTTTATACCATCTTTGCCTTTTCATTGTACTGTAGCCTTCTCTAGTTTGCAAGAACAGAATGCCAAGACTCCAGACAAGAGCCAAACCTGCTGCAACTGATGCAGGTGGAAGTGGTAGAATAGCCCAACAAACTACAGATGGGATAGGGAAGTACCTGCAATCGTATATCACAGAATGCCCCTAGCGGTATCCTGGATTTTCTCACTGCTGCTTTTCTGAGACTGTAGACAAAGTGGATTCTAAAGTGACTTAACTATCACCAAACTAATAGAAGACTACCTCCCCCCAATCAGAAAATGTTTATTGGATTCACTGCTATGCAGTACTGTACCTCAGAAAACTGTTTTCCATTTGAGGCGTTTCAAATGGAAGACACTTTGTAAATGCTAAGTGGCATTGTTGGGCCAGACCCGCAGCCCTTTATTAGGTAAAGGCTCAAGACTGCTTTGAATAAATAAACAGTTCAGTATAGGGGCTTGCGATTGTTAAATTAGTTTCCGTTCACTCTCGTTAGAGTATCCTTCTGAGTGATGACTCCAGTGACACAGATTCACCAAGTGATGAAGATGGAGAGGAGGAAGAAGAATTTTCACTTTCGAGGGAAGAACTTCACAATATGCTGCGATTACACAAATATAAGAAACTGCATCAAAGTAAATACAGCAAAGACAAAGAGGTAAAAAGTTTTAAATTTCCTTGATTTTTATTCTTTCCTTTAACTGTGTTATTTTAACTGCGCTTACATTTTTACCAAAACCCATAATATTTTGGGGACTGGAAAATATCCTGTTGTTTGGTAGACGAGAACAATCTAACATCAGTTTTAGACAAGGGTTAATCAATTACATAGAGACTGAAAAGCCTTATGCTGAGAATCTGTCAATAATTTATGTAGCTAGTACTGGCATATGTGTTATATATGGCTTCCACAGTGCTGTGTTCTAGTCACTAGAGCAAATACAGGGTGCGTTTGGGTGATATATATTAAAACTGATGTGCTGTGGGTTGAATTCTAATATAGGTGGTAGCTGCTGTTCAAGACTAAAACTGTATATTTAAACCTAAAGCAGGATACTTGCATCATCACTGAGGTGATGAGTATTAAGGCGATGTTTACCTGCTTGAAAAGGAGTTCCTAGTTTTCTTTCTTACTGTTTTCTGTCATTCTTTGGGGTTTTACTTGACTTTCTTTTTTTTTCTTTCTCACCTTTTTTATTTTGGATTTTCTTCTCATATTCTTTCCCTTCTTGTAAGAAAATAGTCTGCGGTATTTCTGCATTTTTCTTAATATTAGGCCAATTTCTATGACTGTTTTGATTCTAATAATATATTTCTTCAAATTATGAGGGCTTTTGCAGCAGTTATTTTCATCACCATTTTGAATTGCACCAGAAGGTAGTCTCGGATGAAGGAAGTCATCCTATTCTGCTGTCAGAGGATGTGTCTGAAATGAAAATTTGTTGTCTTGTTTAATATTATTTTGAAATTTCTCCAAAGAGTGAGGAAATATTTTCCCACCCAGGCCTTTGCTTCTGTCCACTTCTTTCCTTTGTTTACTTGTTAACTTCTAAGCCAAGATTGTATTAGCTTCTTGAAATATTATAGAACTATGCAAATACACCCAATTTTTACACAGGTCATAGCCTTTGTTAGATTTTACACAAATACATATTTCCAGACTAGTAACAAATAATATCCAGTGCAAATAACCAGGGTAGTTATGAGGGGGGGCAAACACACCTGTCCAAAAAAGTTAGTTTATGCTGATCTTCTCACCTTTCAAAAATCTTTTATGAACTTATTAGTATGCTTAGGTTTTAAATTGTTAATTTCTAGCCTGTGTTGTCTTTAATTTGCCTGTTTATGTGTAACCTGTGTATAGTTCTTTAATATTTTAGTTGAATAGTCCTTGGAATATACTGACTTTTTTGATAATTTTGGGGAAAAAAATGCCGAGGCAGCTATATTTTTACTTGGCAATGTGAGTGTTCGAGTTGTTTGTCCTTGTGGAAGTCTTTTATGTAAACCTGTCCTTTTGCATCCTTTGGAATGATAAAGTAGAACATATATGTAATTTGGGAATGCAGTCAAAACAAATAGGAGGTCCGTGGTTGGACCACTTCATGTGAAGTGCTGTCTTGCTGGGCAGCACCTGTGTGGAAAAGATAGAGCAGTGTGTTTTGAAATTGTAAGCTTCACTGCCTGCCCTTCTCATCCTGCTTAACTAAGTGGGCTTGGGTCTCTGTGTAGAACTTGGAGGCCACCTCTGGGAGCAGTGGTTTCACTTCGGACATGGTATGATCCTTGATAACAATGCTAAATGGAGAAGTGCATGCTTCTGATCTCTTATTTATGATCAAGATCTCAATTTATTTACCTGGTATCTCTGTTATCTGCTGTATCTGTTTTCCGGTACTGTGCTCACTTACATCCACTTCAGTTGCAGCAATATCAATACTACAGTGCAGGACTGCTGTCTACACATGATCCTTACTACGAGCAGCAGCGCCACCTGCTAGGGCCCAAGAAAAAGAAGTTCAAAGAAGAGAAAAAATTAAAAGGTAAAGTCATTACCCTTTAAATTTTTAAATGGCTGCTGTTGTTAATCTGCTTTCCTATGTTATTTTCTTTGAGTAAACATAAATATTCAAAACTTCTGGGTTTTGCATGGAAATACCCAGTTCTGTCAGAAAAAAATCTGTAGAAAGTACTGCGCTTTATCTTCTGGCTTCTAGAAAGCTAGAGTGAAAAAAAGGAATGTGAATTGAGAGTTCATGGCTTTCAGTTTTCTTTGTGGACCTCTGAATCTGAAATGAAAGAGTTATGCAGTACCTGATAGCTACATTCATTGCTTGAGAATCTGTAAATACCATTGTGTATCATGGTCCATTTACTCAGAGTTTTTTAGAAACACAATAGTTCCTTGAAAAATGTAAGAACGTAGCCAGTACCTGTTGCAGTTATTCCTGAATATGTAATTCTAGTGAACAAGAAACGATAAGGAGTGAGAGTGTTTTCTGGAAATTAGAGGGAACTCAGAGTTGATGTCCAATGTGAGTTAAAACAGAATTACTTCTGTAACCTCTCAGCTGGAGTTTCTCAGATGCATGTTTGCTAGGAAGTACAGTTTCCTTTTTTGATTGAGCTGGCAGCAGCTGTAAATCTGTAAGGAAGCAGGAAGGGAAGGCTATGAACTGTCAGCGTAAGGTGAATTCTCTCTAGTGCAAGTACTTAAGTTTGAGCTGCGTTTTAAAGGGGCTATTTTGGGCTCCCTCCCTCCCTCCCTCCCTCCCTCCTTCTTTAACTCTGGTGGTTTTTTTTTCTGCACTAATCTTGCAGCGTCCATGATTTTGCATACTCAAAAAGAGTATTTTTAACACCTGATACCAGTATCAGTTTCCTCTGAAAACTGGTATCTGTAATAGGTGATAACATGCCAATCTCTATCAACTGCTGAGAAGCTTGCTTTGAGACTGATCCTACCAAATGCTAATGTTGTTGCCTTTAAATGACTTACCTTTACCCGTCTTTAAGTAGAATTTTATCACAAAGCAAGAAACATTGCACCAGGTCCCAGAGATTTTAGCTCCCAAGGCGTGTTTCCCTAGGTGGAAAAATTGCATTTCATCACTCTATTAGGCAAATGTTTCTATTATAAAGTGATGAGGAAATACGTAATATGATAAATGGATGGTACCAGAGTTGGCAAACATGGATCAGTCTGGCTTTTTTTCTTGATTCCACGCATAAATTGACTAAGATAGTTTGCTCAGGAAAGATACCTCACTAAATGTATCCCAAAAATAGAGAAAGAAATTGATTTTTGTGGTCATTGTTGCCATGTAGGCAAGTTGAAAAAAGTAAAGAAAAAGAGGAGACGAGATGAAGAACTCTCTTCAGAGGAGTCACCACGACGCCACCATCACCAGACCAAAGTTTTTGCCAAGTTTTCTCATGATACGCCACCACCTGGATCCAAGAAAAAGCATTTGACTGTTGAGCAACTTAATGCACGTCGGCGGAAAGTGTGGCTTAGCATTGTTAAAAAGGAGTTGCCAAAGGTGAGCTTCGCTAATGGCACTAAATCAGTGATCGTGGCAAGAAAGTGAAGTAGAAAATTAACTTAGTGGGGAGTTGACACTTGGAAGAACAGAGTGAAGCAAGACCTGATTTTTCTGGTGATCATTAATGACCAAAGTGATACTCTGTAATCCACAAGCAAACTATAGTTCAGATTTGTTATCACCAGTGGTATCTGAGTGGATCATGCAGTGCTTTTGCCACTGCTTTCACTTGTCTATCCAACCCTTTTCTACGAATAGTACAGTAAACTGTAGCCATTAGTCCTTTTAATCTACAGAATAGCAATGTAGAGCAAACCAATATCTAGGTTTTACATAAAGTTCAGGGAGGGAGTGTTTTCATCATTGTAATGTGCGTCTTTTTTGAAACATTTCAGAAACAGTCTAGGGAAAAGTGTTTGTATCATTTGCGGGAGGAGCTTCAGGCACATTAGAAATAGAAAGCTGGGTTCACTGTCGCTAGTTTTCTGAGGTATGATCAGAGTGAATCTTACAGCGTGCATTTTGGAGTTCACAGTTAACAGACTTTAAATTCTAGGAAGTTGAATGTGAGTGATGACTATAGCATCCTACATGAACTTAAAAGGCAGGCAAGAAGGGTACATGCAGTGTGATAGACCTTGTTTTTTCAAAAGACTGATTTTGATCATGTGAAGAACATAGATCTACATTAATTCTTAACATCTTTGGGAAACAGTGGCAATTTTTGTTGTTTACGTCAGTGATAACAGTGGAATAGTGGAACCCTGCTTTGCAATAGTAGTAATTAAAGGAAATGATCCTGAAGAAGGAGGTTTTTTACGTCCATGCTTTGGGAGTTGGAATACATTTCTACATGCCTTCAATAACTAAGGATGAAAAGCTGTTTCAGTCAAAATAAAAAATACTTACAGTACCTGTACCTGATTATACAGCAGTGTGCGTCGCTGAGGTTGGCACATAAATCTGCTGAAGACTGGAAAGTGATCTTTTGAAATACTGTGAAGCCATTACCCTTTAACTAATTTTAAGATGTTATTATTTTGTAGGCATACAAACAAAAAGCCTCAGCCCGCAACCTTTTTCTAACCAACAGCAAAAAGGTAAGTGTTGTTTAGCTTTATGCAAGTACTTGTACTGGGTGTAATAGGCAAACTGTAACCTCTGTATGTTTCTTCTGTTTCTTATAATGCTGACTGTACTAGCAGGGCAGTATAGGAGAAAGCACTGTATAGAAGTAATTTGTTACTTAGTAGAAGGCTTTTCATTTTTTAGATGTGTCATTTTGGCCTGTTTCATAAGCAACAGATGAAATGAGCAACATGAATTTCTTTTGTGAGATCTTTTTGGCTTTCATAAGATTTAGTTTGTACATTTTTAATTTACTGATCTTTGAACAATAGGTTAATGATGGGCTTTTGAACTGCCCATCTATCCACTAGCTAGAATTTGCTGATGGAAGGATTCTTGTTTAAATCAAAGGGGCTCTTGGAATCTTGAATGTGTTAAATTACATAAATATATATAGGAGCTGAGATTAAGAATAGAACAATTTTCTGCTTAAGTGATTGCAAGAGGAATTTATCTTCTCATCAGAGTCTTCGCTGAGAAGTGTCGTTGTTTCTACCTAGAAGGCTTTACTGCAGAAACACTTGATAATGGCTTTCTGAGCATTTTTCAAGTGTTACACTCAATTGTCTGATTGACTTACGTGGTGAATGAAAACGTATAAATATAGGGCTGAGAATTACGAGAGAGAAGATGATGTAGGAGATTTTCCATTCTGTACGTACCTTATCAAGAAGGGGAGCACTTTCTGTGTAAGGGATGCGGAAAACAGGACCTGCATGTGTATATTTGCGAAACTTTGTTGTGGATGGGTTCTCTCCTATGCTCCCCCTTAGCTAGCAGAGAGTGGGCTGCTTTGTCATGTCTGGGCAAATAACCCGCGATTATTGTATTTCTAGATATCACAAACTGCATTTTAGCAAGTGAGTGATGTGACACACTTAGCGGTTTTGAAATCCCACTTCTTTGTTCTTTGTTTTCATTTTGTTTGATCATTTGAAATCTGTGTGTTAGAATTGTTGATGTGCAAATTTTAGTGGAGGAAAAAAACCCTGTCACAAGTATTAAACCCAGCAATTTTGACCATTATGACAATGGCATTAATTTATAGTAGAATGAAAAATTACATTGTTATGCTTTTTCATGAGGTGGTAGGAAAATAGTAGGATAGTCACCGCTTTTCAGTGTATGAACATGTGAGTGAGATTGTATTCCTCCAGTACTGCTATTGTATCAGCCTTAGTAAAACAGTGAGAAAGCGTGGGTACCACAGAAAAGCATGTAGAAGAGATGAGTCAGAATTGCAGGCAAGCCTTGAACTGAGGTCTTCTGAGTCCCCTTCAAGGACCTAACCACCAGGTGAATCCTTTAAGCACCATGCCACACTGAAACTGTCTTCAGGTTTTGTCTTCATGTCAGGAGGTTTTGGAAGTTGATGCACTTTCATGCTGTTTCAAAAGCGATACTGCTGAGTGAAATATCACAGTTTTTCTCTCTGAAGGCTCAGATTTGGTTGTAAGCAAATTTGATGTTGTTTATTGCTGGATTTCTTTAAAATCTGCTGATTTTACCACTGTTTCCAAAACGTTATTTCACTCCAGCTTGCCCATCAGTGCATGAGGGAGGTACGTCGAGCTGCTATCCAGGCCCAGAAAAACTGCAAGGAAACTCTACCACGAGCACGTCGTCTTACCAAAGAGATGCTTCTCTATTGGAAAAAGTATGAAAAGGTGGAAAAAGAACATCGCAAAAGAGCTGAGAAAGAGGCTCTGGAGCAACGCAAGCTGGATGAGGAGATGAGAGAGGTACAGCAAAACCACGAAATGCTGATAATTAATCTGTCGCAGAAGTGTCTGGATAATTTGAGATTCTAAATCCAGGCCATGAAATTCACTTATTTGTTCTGTTTCAGCGGTATTCCATGATTTCTACTGCTATCTTAAAGTTCTTGACATAATTCTTCTAATGTTAGCTAGAGCTGATAATAAAAGCCTTTAGACTGTGTAAATTCTTTACAAACGAATGAAGGGATTAGACAAGCAGCTTGTCTCACAGACATACATAACTCAGAGTTACTAAAGGCCAGGCTTTTGTGATGCTTTGTACATCATTCTGGCTTCAGAAGGCAAGCCACATTTTCATTCACACTGAATTTTTTTTTTTTTTTTTGTCTTTTTCCCCCTTGCTGTAAATTGATATCATAATTCATGTATGAGACACGGAATTTTTCTGTGATTGCTTTTTTTGTTGGCCATGTGACAGCTTCATGGACTCCCTTACAGAGTAATAGGTGCTGAATTTAAGAATAAGCTTTCTTGCCAAAGCTCACTAGTGGATTTATGGTTGTTACCTTACATGTGTGGTGATGAGCTAAGGTTGAATCTTTAAAATACCTTATGTTTAGTTTTATGCTCAAATTATGCTTTTGTTTATTGCATTCCTCTCATTCTTGCAAGTTCATAAGCATTTTGTGAAGGTTTCAGCTGATTTAGAAGTTGTCTATTAATCTATAGCATTTTTTAGCCAGAACCTAAGAATGAACAGTTTGTACAAGTCTTGCTGAACCCTGAGCCATGATAAAATCTCAACTATGTTACATAGTGATGCATTTAATGTATTATACCGTAATTCTTTTTCTAGTAAATAACAAAATGTTGGAGTTGTTATGAGAGGTTTTTTTAACCGTTCAGTTCTTTTACTGTAGATCACTAAAATCCTGTTTATTTTTGTCAGTCTTTTAATTTTTCAGTGTAAACAAAAACTTTATTGTATTAGATTATGGTGTTCTTTGCCATGATTACAGAATTTAAAAGAACTTCTCATTTATAACAATTTTATATTTTAATATACATGTTTATGGTGGTGGTCTGTTTTTATGTGCAACTAGTACTCTAGCATTTTGCTGTCACAGTGATGTGCATAATATAATATATAACTGTTGATATTAGATGATCATTTTTTCTTGAATTATAAACATTAAACTTTTGTCCTGTTTTTTCCCCCCCCGCCTCTGTTTTTTGTAAATACTCTTCTTTTAGGCTAAGAGGCAGCAGCGAAAACTTAACTTCCTGATCACACAAACTGAATTATATGCCCATTTTATGAGTCGTAAACGAGATATTGGACATGATGGAATACAGGAGGAAATCCTACGCAAACTGGAAGACAGCTCTACCCAAAGGCAGATTGATATTGGCGGAGGAGTAGTGGTCAATATCACCCAAGAAGATTATGGTAAGCGATTCGTGTACAATCCTTCGTGTGCCCTGTCTTGAAATTTACTGTACTCTGCAACTTATTGTGCAAACTTACTATTTCAAGCACAAAATCTTACTATGTAAGAAGCACTTTTATAATTACTAGAGTTTACCTGTGTCTTAATTTGGGTGGTTACTGCTGCAGAGCTCTAACATAGAGATGTTGTTTTCAGATAGTAACTATTACAAGGCCCAAGCTCTGAAGAATGCTGAAGATGCTTACCAGATTCATCAGGCCCGGGTATGTATTTTTTGGATCCATGGACTAGAAAAGAAAGCAGAGTAATTGGTAAAGACCACAGAACCAGGATCTTTCGTAGCAGCCAAGTGAAGTAGGAGGTTTGTTTAATTCTGGGCACCAGATATGAATTCAATTCCATTGCCACTTTCTGTGCTAAACAGATAGCAAACCAGAATATAAAGATGGGGGCTGTAGGAACAGACTTGTTTTCTGTTAGATTTTGGCAGACATCCAGTGTCTCAATGTGAAGTGTAAAGCCTAATACTATACAGTTTCTTGATCAATTACCATGCTCGTCATCTTACACGTACTTTCCTCTTCCTGTTTAGACCAGATCATTTGATGAAGATGCAAAGGAAAGTCGGGCAGCTGCTTTACGGGCTGCTAACAAGTCTGGTACTGGCTTTGGAGAAAGCTACAGTTTAGCAAACCCATCTATCCGGGCAGGAGAAGATATTCCGCAGCCTACTATTTTCAATGGAAAACTGAAAGGTTACCAACTGAAAGGCATGAATTGGCTGGCCAACCTATATGAGCAGGTATCTTAGTACACCTTGCAGATTTTTAAAACTTTTAGGATTTCTTAAGTCATTAGAGTAAACTTGGACAAAAAAAATGTAGTCATTTTAAAAATAGACCACATACACTAAATCTGTAATGTCTGCAGAAGAAAGGAAAATATTATGTAAGCCACCTATCATTGTTTTTGATTATTTAGGAAATAACAACTTTGAATGGGGCATTAAGTTCAAGAGTCTTTGTTGCTGTTTATACAACTGTTTGTGGATGTTTATACAGCTGTTTATCACTTAGATTATACACCGAGGAAACTTCAGCTGCTTGGAGCAGCATACTGTTTCAGGCTTTGATCAGCTAGTAAACTGCAGGCAGCCTTGTCCTTCTGTGTGTACCCAGCTGGCAATGTGACCGCAAAGTGCAGACAGGCTGAGGGAAAAAAATCAGTCTGAGAAATGAATGAAAGTACAATTGAGATAGATTATCTATTAGCAGAAGACATAAGAGTCAATCAGATGTTTCAGAGTTGTTACACTGGGGCTGCTCTGCCTAATTTCAGTGGCAGCCGTTCTGCTAGTCCTGTATGGATTAAAAAACAGTAAGGTCAAAAGCGTTCATTGATGGATCTTTTGCAGGGCATCAATGGAATCCTGGCAGATGAAATGGGTCTGGGTAAAACAGTACAAAGTATTGCTCTCCTTGCACATCTGGCTGAGGTAGGTCAATTATAGCTTATTCCTGGTCAGTATGCTTGATAGAAGATTCATACTTTTCACCTTTGAAATGAATTATAGATTATAAAGCTTTAATGTCTTAAAAGGCATTTTAGCTATGGCATTTCCCTTTGTTTTAAAGCTATGGCTTTAAAAGGGGGGGTGTGTATGTAGATACCTCTGTGTGTGTGTGTAGGTAAATATATATATAAATGGATTTTTTATTTATTCAGAGTAATATCTTTGAACTTGCACGTAGTGTGAAAGACTGACAAGAGAACAAGTTGTAGACTTCATGGTTCACTGACTTTCACAAATCAGAGACTGAGACAAATCAGAAATGAAGCCCAAATTCTGAGCTTCATGGCCATCAGCATGGATTTCCGTATTTGTGGGTTTTTTTCAGGAAGCGCAGTTGTTATTCTGTGCCAGGGCAGACAAGCAAAATAGAAAAAGCAACAGGAGCTTACTACTTTATGCAGAAATAGGTGTCTTTATTTTAAAAATAAAGCCTTGATTGACATCCAGTCACTTGCCTTAAATAAGAGATACCAACCAAGTGATTCTACAAGCAGAACTAGCTACAGTAGTGACCAAATGACAATTACGTGCACTTGCTTATGTTCCTTTTGGTACCAGTTCACTGGCACAGTCGACCACAGTAATGGAAGAGTGTGCAGAGCCAGAGGCTCTTGAGCTCATCTGTATGGAAGGGATAACAGATAGGCTTGTATCCCTGTTGCACTGCAGCTGGAGATTTTTGGAAGCCTTCACAGGGCCTTTACTTTTTCTGTCTTTCGCTTCTGCAGGCCTGCTTGTAACTACTAATGCACTAATGGCCCAACTTTGTTATTCACCAGACTGCGTTCTGATGTGATGTGATGGAGTCAAAGTTTGCCAGTGCCACCTGAAGTTCTTTCCCTCCCCAAAATGACAGGGGCAGTTAGTAATGTGAAGGTGGCAACTTTCAGAAACAAAGGAGCGGGCAAGGTTAACACAGTGGTGGTTGTTCTGGTTTGCTGTTATGAAATAAGTCTTAGTTAAACATTAGATCTGCTCTGTTTGATTCTGTATCACCCTGCTGTGCTGGGGGGAAGTTTTGTTGTGTTGTGTATAGTTCCTTCTCTTCTGTAGCCACTGTCATTTAGCGGTTGAAAGCTGTATCAAACTGTCTCTATGTCCCTTGCCCCTAATTAATTTCTGGGTGTCTTTTTTTTTTTTTTCCCCCTAATCCTTTTATTCCAGAGAGAGAACATCTGGGGACCTTTTTTAATAATTTCACCTGCCTCTACTCTTAACAACTGGCACCAGGAGTTTGCCAGATTTGTACCTAAATTTAAGGTAATAAGCATGTGCAAGAAAGTTGTTTCTTTTTTCTCGAAAGCAAACTGTTTTGCTCTCCTGAGTTCTTTGCCACATTTGCATGCCTAATTACCTTGGAATTTAAAACTCTGTAGCGGGCCTGATCCTGATACTTTTTTCTGTCATCCTGGTTCTCTGGAGCATTCAATTATCTAGTGTTTAATATGTTCATACTTGAATTATATGATTTTCCTTTTGTAACAGCTTGGAGACACCTTCTTAGTGAGGAATTGAAGTGGGGCAGGGAGTGGCTGTTCAGTTCTAATGTGTGGGCCTGGCAGCAGATACAAGAACAATAATTCAGTCTTCTGTACTGTCTTCAGGGCTAGAGCAGTGTTTTCAGTGATTCATGTCTATTTGGATGAGATACAAGATTGGATGATTACAAAACTTAAATCTAAGCAGATTAAAGGGAGTGAGAATACAGTTGTTACCACAGACGAATGGAAGAACTGTAGACATACAACCAGTAATCAACAAAAAGAAGAGAAGTGAGGCACAAAGAACAGACGAAAATAAATGGAGTTCCTCGGGTATACTGTGAATGGGAAAACATAGTAAGGTAGAAAGCCAGGAACGATCAGTTACTGAAAAACAAGCTGCTTACATGTTCTCCAGTGGAAAACATTGGAGTGTTTCAAAGAAAGATTTGAAAAGAATGTGTAGTGCTGAAACAGTGCTGAAATTTCAGAATTAAAGATGGGTGAAAGTCTCAGAAGCTTACCATTACATCTGCAAAGAAGAATAGATCATAGTTGAAATATTTGAGTTGTTAACTTCGTAACCTTTGTTATGAAGAGGTCTTGATCAGGCTTTTTTAAATGTGATTTTCTTTTTTACAGAGAGTATGTAAGAACAGTAAAAGACGTAGTTATAAGTAACCAGTATACCAGTAACATCCAGGCTAATTGTTGGATTCTCTTGGCTACTTAATAAGGTGTAGGAAAAGACTTGAAAGTACTACTATAAGTAATATTTGATTTCTTGATCTGAGGTAGGGCAGTATTAAAGGACTTGCCTTTTATCAGATAGCCTGCTCTGCAGATCCCTGATGAGACCGTATGTTGGTTATGGTGGTGTATAGTTTGAGGTATCTATATGAGGAGACATTGTGCTAGAACGTAGCTCAATACTGTATGATTTCAGTGGCTTATATTTTGGGATAAACTGGGATTACTGAGACTTTAAAGAAACTGAAGAAGAAATAGGAATGCTTAAGTTAGTGAGGAGTTACTTTAAAACCTAAAAATAATCCATTTGTGTATTTGCATAGCCCATAGCAATAGGGACCCTGATTAAAAACTCCAGAATAGAAAACATTAGAGCAGTTGGCCAGTCTACTTACTCTCTCGTTTCCTTTGATCAGTTCATTGTGTAGAACAGGTGAGCAACTGTTTATGCTTTCTCCTTCTCATGAATGAAATACAGAAAATGTTTAAAAAATGCAGTCAGGATGCTTGTGAGAAGATAATTATCCCTTTTTTGATTAAAAAAAAAATTCTGTTTCTATCTGTTATATAGCTGTTCTTTGGGTTTATTGCATTGTAAAGTTTGCCTCATCTGTGGAACTGAACATTTTTTTAAAACTAAGCTTTCTAAACTTATGACTGTTACATGTTTACAACTTTGATCAGTCTTTTTCAGCCAGTTTTGTTCGTGCTTCTAATCATACACAAGCGCTTGTAATCATATGCTTGTAGTAAATCACAGTGAATTAGGCCCATGGCAGAATACATAAGCTAAAAGGGAAATCACTTTTTTGTTAGTCTGATTTTTTTTTTAACTAGCGTCCTTATTTCAGAACAGTTGGAAGAATATTCAGCTAAAGGCCCTTTGAAATTTGGAGCTTGTCAATTGAGGGATGGAGATACTTGAGCTCTGGCAACGCCAGAAGCCAGCATTCCTCAGTTTGCCTTAGTTGAGTGTAGTGCTCTCGCCAGGCAGCAGACGGCAGTACAATGTCATTAACCAGGAACTCTGGCTTCAGCGCTGCAGAGATCTGAGTAATGAGACCCATGAAACTCTGAGCCATAAATGGATTAACAGGTTTCTCTGGCAGTAGTGCTTACTTTTTAAAATTCTTATATTAAATGTTTCCAGGCCAGATGTTTTAACTTTATTTCAGATTTTTTGGGAACAGTTCTGAAATACAAAACCAGTGGGACAACTGGGAACATGAAACAGGAGAACAAGCCTATTAGTTCTGTAGGGTTAGCTGCAGTGGTTGAGGGTGGACCTCTTTCTGCTGTAAGCAAAGTATAATTTTTTAGTTTTTAGAAAAACCTGACTAGAAGGCATAAGATACTAGTGGGCATTTTGAGATTCTTACCATAGCTTGATCTAGTCTTTGTACTAGGCAGAAGTTACGTGATACCTTTGCCTGGAATGCTCTGTTTCTAAGTATTTTTAGGTGCTTTCTGATTTTTTTTTTCCTCTGTGTTAAGATAATTTCCGCTTTCGTTGTTCTGGAGAAAGAGGTCTGTCTTTCTCATTTTGTAGAATACGTAGTATAAAAATCTAGAGTAGGTACATCTTTATTTGAAAATAATGTCTTTCTACTTTTGTACTGTTCCAGGTGCTACCTTATTGGGGAAATCCCCATGATAGAAAGGTGATCAGGAAGTTCTGGAGTCAGGTAATACCGGCATGCCCATGTGCTTTGACCTTTTTTGTTATTTGTGAAGAGTAAAGCAGAAACTGTTGCTACCCCCCACCAAGCTAAATGGTGTGTAGATGTAGAGTTCTGTTTCTTCATCTACGTAGTAGCAGTTTCATTAAGATAATGAAGTGGAAGGTTTCTCTTGTGCTGGAGACCAGTACAATACAGGGCAATTCAGGGCGGTATGGAGTTTGATTGAAGAAACTAGAGCTCTGTAAATAAAGCAGGAAGTTTCAGTGTCAAGGACTGTTTATTCTGTTTAAGTAACCTAACTCAGGATGCCCAAGTCTACCATCCCTGCAGGCCAGTCAGATTGTTCCTGATTTAACAACAGCGTTTTGTAGGGTTCAATGACTGGGTCTCATCTGGCACATTAAGAAGCACCTGAAATTGTTCAAGGACTAATGGGCTGAAGTCCAGATCCACCAGTTGAATAATCGTGTTGTAATTAATTGAAGAAGTCAGCTGGGGAAAAATGCAGTAATAATGAGAAAAGATTATGAAACAAAAGTCTGAAAGTACAGTGAACTCTTCACAATGTTTTTAAGTTATGTGGACACATGTTTCTTGTTTTGTGGTTATAGAAGACATTGTATACTCAGGATGCTCCTTTCCATGTGGTGATTACCAGTTATCAGCTAGTAGTACAGGATGTGAAGTATTTCCAGCGAGTGAAGTGGCAATATATGGTGCTGGATGAAGCGCAAGCACTCAAAAGTAGCTCCAGGTAATAAATTAACTGGAAACAAAATCTTCCCTCTGTATCAACCTTTTGAAGGAATATCGAGAAAACATCAAGATTACACAAATTGATAGATGTCAAAATTGACACACAATAAGAGCCTTTAAGTGTTTATCCTAGTTAAGTATCTGTATAACTGTATGTCACTGGATTGATCCACTAGCTTTTTACATTTAGGTTTTCGTTCTCCAAATATGTAAAATGTAATTACAAAGTAATCCTGGAGCAGAAACTTAGATGGAGTACAGGACATTTAAACAAAACCGTGTGAAATGCTGTTCACCTTCTTTCCTGACTACTTAAAGAATTCTGCCGAGTGAATAGTCTGTAGTGTGTATTGCTTATATTGGCTCCGTTAAATGCATTATTTTGATTCCTCCTTCAGTGGCTTCCAGACAAAAATAAAGGTCAGAACCCTGTGAATACTGTTGGCTGCAATAAAGCCCAATCTTTGTCATAAGACTGTGCCAGAAAGTTTTCAGGTTGTTTTCAAGTAATAGATGTGTCCGTCTTTACTTCTGTAATTGCTTTCCCATAACCCTTGCCCAAGTTGCCACTGTACACAGTAAGTTAAAGACTGCTTTGGATGCAGACTCATTTTGATTGAAGGCTGTCTCTTCAGCATTCTTTGGAAACTGCCTCTCTTAAGAGAATTGTAATGTATAGCTTGGCACTCCTGCTGCAGCAGCCCGTACACTTAGTGTTGTCAAGTCTGAAAAATACACGACATTCTGATTCATAATAACTGTTTCTTTTGGGAAATTAGTTATTCTGATAATGAGATTTTATTAGCATCCAAGCATTGGTATGAAAAATGAGTAAAAAGATACTTAGAAAAATTAAAGAAATTATGCACGTTTCATTGTAATTTGTAAAAGGCTGCTTCTTCCTGTAATTGAAAGAAGGGAGTAGCTGTGATAGTTTTAGCCAGTGACCTCCGAAAGTAATTTGGGAAGGTCACTGGAAGCAATTAGTCTTAAAATACCTTGTGTTTCATATCCTTCTGCAAAAAACAGTTTAAATTATTTTTTTAAAATTTTTTTCGTCAGTGTTCGTTGGAAGATCCTGCTGCAGTTCCAGTGTCGAAATAGGTTGTTGTTGACTGGGACCCCAATCCAGAACACGATGGCTGAGGTATTCAGGAGCTCACAATAGTGGGCTTTTCTTGACAACAAGAATACATACTAAATATATGTGAACAGTTGAGAAACCTGTTGTATTTGCATGGTTGTGGGATCATGCTTGTAGCAAACCACTGGCAAACAAACATCGAATCAGCTCCGGGAGGCGATAATTTGGAAATGTGCCACGTGTTCAAGTGAAAATAAAACTTGAGGATACCTGATGGTTGGTAATACGTAGATTGCAGGATAAAATCTAATTCTTGCGGCTTTAGCTTCTGTTGGCTGAAGTCATTGTGCTGTGTTTCTTGCTGCTTTCTAGTGTTTTTTTTTTTGTAAATTGAGATATATGACATTTGTTGGGGGGGTAGAGGGTGGGCAGAAGATGAGGCTGGGTTTTTTGATAATTTTGCCCTGTCTTGTGATCTAGTGAAGTGATTTTGGTCATGAAGAGTTGCAAGGCTGTGGCATCCTGAACTACCTTGTCTACAGCAGGGTGACTCTTGCTGATCCTACTGTGTTCTCTCCTTTTAGCTGTGGGCCCTGCTGCATTTTATCATGCCAACGCTGTTTGATTCCCATGAAGAGTTCAATGAGTGGTTTTCTAAAGACATAGAGAGCCATGCAGAGAACAAATCCGCTATTGATGAGAGTGAGTGCAGTGTGTAACTGCAGTAGTTTTTATGTTAAAAATATGTTGCCTTTTCCAGCTACTAGTGGATAAAGTTTCTCTCATTTTTTGCATGAGAAGTGTCATCCAAAGCAGAGGGTACATAATGGGGTTGGAATGTTATGGATTGTTGTCCATAGTTTATGTCAAGGTTTGTGTTTCTGACTGTAATGTAGCATGTGTAAGGAACAGTAAAACATGTAGTGAAAATGTTGATTTGCTACTTGTCTCCAGTCATCCTCCTTCCCAAACGCAGGAGAACAAGTATTTTGAATATTTGTAAGTTTCTGCAGAGCACATAATCTTGGAGATCTCCAGAATGTGTTACAAGCTCTAGACATAAAAATTATGACACAAAGCACTAAACACATTTCGAGCTTCAGAAGAAAAGCATAAAAATTCATTTTAAAAAAGCCAATCTTCACAGTAAATTTTAGGGGATAATTATGTAGAAAAATCTGCCTAGGTGAAGTAGCTGATTTATAGTTGTAGTAGAACACAGCACAGTTGGAACTTGTCACAGAAGTAAAGGCTTTAAAAGTTCTCAAATACTCAGAACTTTGTTTTTACAGGTTATCATAAAGACTGCAGTTGTCTGTCAATGCAGTGTGCCCTGTTTTGTGATGCTACAATTTTGAGAGGCGAGACTTAAAACTGTGATGATCTCTTTTTGTGAATTATCAATGTCTCATTTGAAACTTTCTTCTTCGCTAATAGAGATAAATTTAAGCCCATGTTGTTTAGCCCAGAGGAATATAGAACACATAAAACGCTTTAGAAGTTCATCCTTTGGAACAGATCTTTAGATTCGTAAGTTAAACAGTGTAGCTTGGCATTTGTTTAAAAAAAGAAAAATCAATGGAGAAATTCCAGCTGTGTGCTGTGAGAACTCATATGGGGGCAAATGGCTGATCAGTTAGGGACTGAATTTGTTGTAGAACACCACGTAGGTTTCTTATTCGGTGACTTAATTGTTCCTTCTTCCCCATTTCCTGTACTTCAGACCAGCTGTCCCGCTTGCACATGATCCTGAAGCCTTTCATGTTGAGAAGGATCAAGAAGGATGTGGAAAATGAGCTGTCGGATAAGGTGAGAAAAAGTATTTACTCAAATGAATATTTCAACTTTATTGTCATAGCTCTGTTCTCTAATCTGGATTTTGCAAACTCATTTGTCAGTCTGCATATCTGAAATTTGATTGTAGACCTTTCATGGACCTTCAGTTTCTGGCACGATGTCCCAGAAATCTCATTAGGTGTGAACGTAACTGAAGAACCCCTAATTAATAAACTTTCTTCTAGGGAAAACATTTTGTGAACAGTTAACAAATGAAAAATCTTTAAGCCTGATTAAGTTGACAGAAATGTCACTAAATGAAGTGAAGGAGATTGATACAACAGCGACTGGGTGATAAACTTCTCCAGTTGCCTTTGTGAAGGATTTGTCATGGATTTAGAGTTCTTTTCGCTTGCTCATAAAGACCAGGAAATGCATAGTGGCAACATTGTAATCTTCTCTCTTGTTAGTTTTTTAATTTCATGTGAATGTTAGCAACACTGGATTATCTTGTGGTCAACATGTCCCCAGATTTTGAGACCACTGGCTAAGAGACATCTACTTTGTTCTGACATGCTTATTAATTTCAAAACTAGAAATTCCTGCAGACACTGTTGTTGCATGATGCACCTGTCGTTATCGTGGACTCTGATACCTGTTTAAGACGGTGCTAAGTGGGTAGCATGTTAACAGTAGGATAGTAGCACTGAGATTGGATTTTTAAGCTGATCAGCTGCAGATGTGATACTTTCAGAGCTTCTTAAGAATCTGTTTACTTACTTTAAAGGTCTGTCTCCTACATCATTACCTAAGCCTTCCAAAGCACACCTATTGGTTAAGTCCTTCCCAGGTTGGATCGTGAAATACAGATGAATGCAACTGCCTACAGTTGAGAAAGTTATGGTTTCCTTAAGATATGTTTCTCTCTGCTTTGTGTGTACTGATGTTGTCATCTATTTCAGAGCTAGAAAAGGCTAAATCTTCATTAATATTTTGCAGATTGAAATTCTTATGTACTGCCAGCAGACAAGTCGACAGAAACTGTTGTACCAAGCTCTGAAAAACAAAATCTCTATTGATGACCTCCTGCAGTCCTCAATGGGCACTACTCAGCAAGCACAGACCACCACTAGTAGTCTCATGAATCTAGTCATGCAGTTCAGGAAGGTAAGGCTATTTTAAATAATAATTTTTTAAAAGTGTAATCATTCATTAGCACAGAACTAAAATACGGCTTCTAGAAAACACCATATAAGAAAATTTATGGCATAGGCATGCAGATTTGCATGCAGTTCAGTTGTGTTTCTGATGCAGTGTAGTAGGATGTTGGGGTAGAAGAGCTTTAGCCAAATAGTGTCATGCGTGTGCTAACTGATTTGGTTCCAAATCAGTTGTTAAAGGAAATCCTTCACTTGGGAGAGAGAGGCAATAACTGTTATACGAATAGGAAAAGATGTGATGCAGTATTCAGATTTGAGACGATATGCTAAAATAGCTGTGACATACTAATCAATATTAAAGTTTTAGTGATCAATAGTCATAGTTGATTTGGGATGTAAATGCTGCATCGGATTAAATTAATTCCTCGCAGTGTTTGACATGCTCTCTTTCTCACAGGTGTGCAATCATCCAGAGCTGTTTGAGCGACAAGAAACTTGGTCTCCATTTCACATTTCCCTAAAGCCATACCAGATTTCAAAGTTCATCTACCGTCATGGACAGATCAGGGTCTTTAACCACTCACGGGACAGGCAAGCCTACTCCACTTCCTCTCCAGCTTAGCATATTTAGTATTATTACTTAGACTTATTTTAGGTTTTTAAGTACTAATTGATCCAATACATGGTGTACTTAAATGACATTGGCCAAGCGATGCATTCCTAGTTTTCTTTTGTTCATTCAGCTGTTAAACATCTGATACCTGATGCTCTTTCTTGGTGGAATCCTGATCATCACATATCCCTTTAATGGAGTAAGAAAGGGAAAGGAATTAGAGTTGTTGCTGATAATGCGTAATAGAATTAAGCTTTAAAAGAACTCTTAAAAAAAACATATAAAACCCTGGTTTCCCTTCAGTGAGTTTTTGTGTTTAAGGAAGCTGTTGCTATCTGTGTGTTGTGACATGGTAGATCGTGAGCATCTGCTAGTGCCTTGACAGCTTTTAATGCTTACCTTGGATGAATAGAAGCTGCTCAAGTGCAGTTTGCTATTTTCCCCGACTGTGGCAATTTTTGATTAATTTTGTTTGCATTCGGTTATGAGATATGCTTGGGGCAGATAGCCATGTTTGAAGATGAAACTAACTGTTCTACAGTGTAAAATGCAGTTCCAGAACAATGGTTTGTCTCTGTGTCAAATGAAGAGGAGTGCGTGTGGACTGATGATGTTTGTCTCTTACTGCCATGCAATTCCAGATGTCTGGAGTGCTGAAATACTTACAGTGAAGAACTGAATGGTTACTCTGCATTTTCTGCTGATTGTGTGATTGAACATTGTATGTGTTAACACCTGCTTAGTGAGTTTGTTTGGTTTTGTTGCTTTCGTTTTCAGGTGGTTACGGGTTTTACTTTCGCCATTTGCACCAGACCACATCCAGCAGTCTCTCTTCCATAGGAAGGGTAGGTTTACACTCCCGGGAAGCAAGTTCAGTTGCACACTTGCATGTGATGTTGTAATGTGTCTTATTCAGGAGGAGGACTAAGAGGCCAGATCAGTTAGTCCTCTGAGATAATCTGATTAGAACTTGTTAGAATTCTGGTAGCATTTGTAGCATTTGGTAGCATTCCTCCTGTCTTGTTTTAACTTACTTCAAGGGTTTAATGCTGGCTTTTTAGTCTAATGTGATTTTTTCACAGATTCAATTCAGGAAGATCTTGGATTAATTTCAGTATATTCTGTACTGTATGTTAAACTGCCAGCTTCTCTTTCAAGTAAAAAGTAGATGAGATACAAGTGACTCAGGATCTAATCTATGAGCAAGAAGCCCACATAAGCTGCTTATATTGACAAATACAGTTTATTATTATAGATGATTTGATTTTTTTTTTGCTAAAAAGAGCTAACTAGATTGCTCAGCTGCTGGGGTGGGAAAAACTGG
>Ga0065711_1031284_pt1 | contig 30081 bp, 14 predicted proteins | sample Hoacrofraction12_FD_59098 | JGI IMG/M metagenome (GOLD analysis project Ga0065711, IMG submission 59098) | Hoatzin crop microbial communities from Cojedes, Venezuela - Epithelial fraction 12 v2 (version 2) | ecosystem: Host-associated > Birds > Digestive system > Esophagus > Crop | place...
CTTCCCCCCCCCCCGTTAAACTCATTCACAGTGTCATTTGCATCGCATTAAACTTGCCAAAGTGACTTCAAGACACACTCCAGACAAGTGCAGCATATTGATGTAGACTGGAGCAACAACTCTGTATCACCTGTATTACACTTTACTGTCCATATCACTTGTATTACAATTTCAGATAAAATATACAGTTTCTGGAAACACCAGCATAAGATTTCAGTTGAGTATTCTCTTCATGTTTTAAAAAGTGCTTTTACCTCCTTGCATAAACACCCAAAAATTCACATACCAAAGAGCAGGAAAATGTAAAATTATGAATGTAGAATTAGGTCCTAAAATTGCTACCAAAGACACATACTCAAAGTCAGTTACATTAAAAAACAAAGAGGTTTTGTTGTAGAACTATATACAAACTAGGTCAAGATTAGTATTTTCATTTGCAGCTAAATTCAAGTGTTTCAACACTGAAAAGCAAATTTGTTAGCCAACTAAGTTTTCTTTGGAAAAACATTTTCTGAAAAGCGAAGAAGTCATGACTGAAGGAAAGCATATGTTCAATTGGTAAGAACAGAAACTGCATATGTTAATAAAGAAATTATTTCCTTCTTTTAAAGCTCAGTGTATAAGCTCCAGGTATAAAAAAGTGTGTGGGGTCGATTGCTGTTTGTCGTAAGGATACACAGCCTTTAAGATTCTTAAACGTCATAAATACAAGATATATCCCACTTCTATTTATCAGTTGTCAGCTAATTAAGCAACTTGATGTCTACTCTGAACATTTACTAGGAGTGAGAAAATACCATGTATCAGCAATAAGAGTCATGTTAAACAAGACGCAGAATGACAATAACGTTCTTAAGCAAGACCTAGATGAATTTAATAATAGAATTTATATCAATTATGTCACATATCAACCTTCATTGACCTTATTAAATTTCAAGATCACAAGTGCTCGTTCTAATTCAGTCAGTCATCATCATTATAATAACACAAAAGAAAAATAACTTCGGTAGTAATAACTTAGTAATTCACCTTCCTTTGGCTGAGTCATAACAGGTGTTTGCGTCTCCTTTGTATATGTAACAATTTCTCGAGGAGGAAAGTCAACTTGTGTAATTTTGGCCATTCCAAGTTTAACAGGTCCACGTCTAAATAACATTAATAGAGAAATTAGAAAAAAAACATTTAACTTTACAAATTACTTCACCTTTTGCCTAGAATAATACCCAAGTCATCGTGTCACAGCACTGCTTAGTCAATTCCAATGGAAACTTTATTCTGAGGAATTCACATGATTATGACTAATATTTTATTATCATTATTATTTAAAATCAGCAGCTATTTATATATCTGCAACAAAAAGAAAGATGTACATATATATATAAAAATATCTGAATTATAATTTTAAAGTTTTGCTCTTTGTGGTTGACTAGGGTATCGCTACATCTGTGACATATCCCTATTTTCAGTGGAACAGATCTGCTCACGAGTTCTGTTTGCACAGCAATGGTTCCAGGATTTTAAAGCTTAAAAAACAGCTTACTTACTCTGAAGGAAAAAACATTTCCTAGTCCTTTCAACTTTGCTGCCCTTTTTCGTCTGCCTCTAAGATACTATTTAGAATGCAGAACTGCAAGTCTAATCTGAAACTCGCACACTGACAAGTGATTTATCCATAAAACATTACTCCAGAATACAATACTGAAAACCTCTGAGCTTCCTGATTCCAGCTTATGGAAGATTCTAGAAATGCAGATACAGCTAGTATCAAACTACAATGCATAACGTACTTCCAAAACCACACAACATTAATTCAGTCATTGTAACTTCCTATAAAGGCTAATTTCAGTTTGTATTGTAGTAATACCGCAGTGATCCAACAACAATTTATATCAAATTTAGTTTATTATCCACCCTTCTCCCAAGATAAAAGTGAAAGAAAAAGAGTAACGCCCTTCGAAAGGTTTTGGTGGGCAGAATGGCAATTCTTATAGCACGATATGGGTTTGAGTACGTGCTTATAGTGAGCGACAGCTTTTATAAACATCTTTACAAGAAAAAACAGGAGTCACTGTTTTTAAATAGAGTTATTCTACACCTTTTATTTTAAAGAAAATACTTTTTATAGTTTATATTTTGCCAAAGTAAGTCTCAAAGAAAAACAGGAATAAGTAAGCTTTGTTATTAGAAATAAGCATCTTATGTATATTAAATAATATACAAATTTCCCATTGCAAGCAAACTTCACTAAGTCTAGGGATAGTGAATTTCTGTTATTTTACAGAACAGTCTCTTAACAACAACTTGAAGTCTTAAAGAAAAAATAAGCTCTTATACTTATTATCTGTAAGTACATGAAAGAGGGAATATAAGAAATCTATGAAATACCCCAGATCGGAATCAGAGTGGAGCTGAAGAACTGATGGATCAGTATCCCAATGCAGCGTCCTGATACCCCAGGTTGAACAATCATGCAGCATTAGCAAAAAAGGCCAGAGATTAGTGAAGCAAATACACACTATGAAATGCTAGAGTTACAGTAAGCTTATAGTTATTTCACTGTTCACAAGAAACAAAGCAATGCAACATCAGTTAAGGGAAATTCAGCAAACATTCAGTGCAATAATACATGCAGTAAATACAAAAGTTAAAGAGCAAACACATAATTCAGAGCTATTAGCAAAGAATTATTTCAAAGATTGAAAGTTAAAGATCTACAAACAAATGCAACCTTTATGAGAGGCAAATAAAAGTATTTTAAATACTGACAAGAACCATTGAAAACTTCAAATTCCTTTTAAAATCTGTTCAGATTTGCTCATGACATACGAAGACAGATTTGTTAACATAATGCAATCTTGCCCAGAGCAGTAAATATGTGAAGGAAACTGTCATATTGGTAAAGGAAATGAGTCAACACATAAGCCTTTTGGTAGAGGGGCAAAAATGCATTTCCACTGGGATAGAGACCTGCTAGAGTTTCCAAGATGTGACACTGCAGTAATTATGGGTTAAGCACTGCCTTGGGCTTATAAGTGTCGTCTGATTTAGAGCCAACTCCACTTAAGGTATTTAAATCTCTTAGAAATAGTGGGCTTTATATTAATAACACATTTCAAAGTCATGCGGAATAATGAACAGAATAGATCCATTTCAAGTCACTTTTGTATCAGAAGAAATACAAACGGGAAAATAAGTTTTCCATCTCTCTCAATTTTTAGCCTTCATCCCTTCTCCACAGATTTTCATATAGTCTCCTGGCTGCTATCAGGCTTAGGCAGAATTTTAAAACAAGATTATAAGAGAGATTAACAGATGATCATGTATGGTTTTTCTGAAGTTTTTAGAAGCTATTTTTTTTTAAATCATATTTTATAACAAATAAAAAAATTTAAAAATATGTAACATTTTACTGTGATAAGTCAATCAAAGGTAATTTTACATTTCCATCCCATACATGCTAGTGCTCTTATAAACCAGGTGCAGAATTCCTAAAGGTAAAGTTGATCTCTAAAATGTAGAAGCAACACCATAAAAGCTCATAAATATGGGTGTGTCATGCACTATCTGGTTCTTGTAGAAAGTATGCATTACAAGAATAATTAATTATAGTTTAATTAAGAAATACAAATCCACTGTTTTCGTATTTAGCAAATCAGTCTATGTAACTGCTGTTGCATCCACAGCAATAGCTTAACACCTAAACCTCTGGAGTCTTCCCATATCTTTTGTGCATCAGAAAACACACCATTTTACCATAAAGTTAATTACTTTGAGTATATTTATTCTCTTGGTCTCTGTTATTTTTCTTGACCAAATAGATTTAAACTTGGAGTTTAATTTTGTGCCTGAGACTTCAAGACAGTTATTGCTCATATGTTGTTCAACCACGCATTAAAAAAAGAAAAAAAAGCAAAAGAAAGGCAATAAAGCAAAACCAAACCACCCCCACCCCTACCTTCATGTGGCTTCTGCAAAGGATGACTTATCTAGAGATCCAAATGCTGCATTACCACAATATCTGCCAAACATTTTCTCAACTTTTTCAATCCCACTTGAGAGCATCTTGGGGAAAGGGCTACGGATTTAAAAGGCTTTTGTGCCTGCTTAAGACCCAGTCCTTACTGAGGTTGCTTTCCTGCTTTCAAAGCATTCTTTTAACTTTCAACAATTGCTTCGGTGGTATCAGTGACAGTCTGCCTTTCAAAATAGTTTAAGTCAACCAGCGGTGCAGGTTATACAGTTAAATCTTTCTCAGAGATATTCTTTCAAAATAAAGGTAATATTCTGAGATAAAATTCACCTATTACACGTGTACCAAAATGATGTAAAATACTGTTTCTTTTGCTTTCCAGATGTTTGTTATGCCTTAAGTTAAATGAATTTATCTACAAGCTTCATGGTTCAATGAACAGAAGTTCCTATTCTTCCACATATGCCCAAACTTCTCTGTACCCAGGCATATTCCTGACGCTTCCTATACCTCAAAAAGTATTTTCTGCATTTAATCTAGTTTTATGAAGCATCCACCTAACCTAAAAGTAAACTAACTGTATTAATTTCCAGTCTTGAATTTATACTCTTAACTGAGGAAAAGAGAGAAAGAACAGTATCAAACTGGGAACAAAAACTCTTTACTGATGAAAATAAAGCAAGACAGATTGAATTAACAGCAGGAACACAGTCTGAACACTGCTCTACTAAATACTAAATAAGTAAAGTTACTGGCAGGATTCAGCATCATAGAGGAGGAAAGACTAAACAATGGAGATCATCTTTGTATAGTTGCAGCATGACCAGAGAACAAATAGCCACAGACCAAAAAAATGAGAACTAAAATAATACACTAATATGAAAGGATTTGTTTTAAGATTATCAAGCACACTGGAACCACTTGGGCTTTCTAACACATCTCACGGCAGGTATAACGCTAAGGGATATAACACAGTCCAGTTTTTCCCATTAACTTTCAGGTTCAAGTGTGCGTGTACATTAGGAATGCTGTACACACTTGTACACACTTGTACTAACAGACTAGGATATAGACATCTGTTTGCTGGGGGAGGGGAAGAATGCTATCCAGTGCTCAGAGAATAAGCAAGGGGACTCTAACAGTGACTCTAGCCTTCAATTTAGCTACACATTCATACCTCTGCACCTTCAAGACCACAGTCTTTTAATGCTTCCATGTCTTGCTGGAAATCGTCAAGAGACAGATTTAAAGTTTGCAAATGCATGAAGCTATAGAGGCTTAGGATATGAGTTTTCTCAAGGCTTCATAAGAAAATATATGCATATAACATTATGTTACTATGTCCAAGGAACACACAATCAAAGAGCACTGCACACCTATGAGGTGGAGATAAATTCAGTATGCAACACGGTATTCAATGACCGATATGTGGCCTATACATATTGTTCCATACTGAATTTAAATTATGTATGAATGGAAAGAATTTTTGTTTTAGAAAGTCCTCATCAACTAATTCTTGTTTTTTCTTCTAGACAGCAAATTTAAATATCAAATGACAATTTAATAAGCAATAATCACTGAATTAATTTAAAATTTGCTTGTTGCTCAGTTAAGGAACAATTATATTAGCTCTTTATTAACATGACAGGTGAACTTCAATTGTATAGTGAATAAGCTATGCACAAGATCACACCTGGGCACTGCTTAAAAAAAAAAAAAAGAGTTTGGGTTCACATCTGCTGCCTGATGTATTCTCTGTTTTAACTTGATGATTGCTACTTAGAAATCAGCACCTTGTAAACTTTGTTTAGGTCATTAAAATCTTGACTACTTTCAGATTAAGACTGTATACAGTTACACACACGTAATCCACATGCATACAAGACACTACTGCAATCTTTCAAAGCGATGTTGCAAAGTGGTGTAAGTGTTCACTCTTTCTCCAAAACAACTACTCATATAAACACAAAAGTAACAAATAACTGCTTTAGTTACTGCGCTTTAATGAAACTTCATCCACAACGCATACTCAGTAAATTCTAAATACATGAACTTAATTTGCTGAGATGATGTAAGTTATCAACATTAATAGGCAAATACTGCTCTTCTTCACAGACTGTGCATGGGAAACTGTAGAAATATCCTTTGCAGGTAGTGTTTTCCACCTTATCACCCACATATTGCCACTCTGAATTCCCAGTTTAACAGAAATATGTATCTGACTATCTTTAGAGGAGCATTTCTCAAACTGTCATGCACAAAAAAAATGGTGAAACAGATGTGGCAAGCACTGGAACTGAAAAATGCCTGTGGCTGTACCATCATGGTGCTATGTTTTCACTAAATGAGAGAGACTGTGAGTGGTACAGTTGTGTTACAGGGATGATGTTACAAGTCACTGCAAAGCGAAATAATGAGAAGTACTGTCCTGAGCAAGGAAAAAAAAAATTAAAATCAGAAGCAAGGCAAAGTTTATAGACAGTATCTTTTATTCAACCAACTAGAAGAGAGGGGAAAAAGGAAATAGCCTATCATCCATAGACACCCTCCTTTAGAAAATGCTGGGAAGAACCCAGAAATTGGACTTTTCTAGTTTTCTATTGTCCCGAGACATTTATGCTTACAAGAACATTACCACAAGACATGCAGGCTCATTTTACTTTAAACTTGCAAGTTTAAACAATTCCACATTAATGTTGATAATTTCAAATTACGACGTGTAGTTACATTTCAAATTTTAAAGTAATTCTGTAAAACAGTTACTGTTCACAGATTCAATAACACTGTAACCTCATTTTATTATATTATAATCAAGTAATTCAGCTTGATTTCTTCTAAAGCTTAATTGTTCAGAATACAAGTATTAAGCAAAGGAACATGACAAGGAAAGTTACATACCTAGATCCAACAGCGCCATCACCAGAGTCCTGGCTTCCAGCCTCACTTGGCGTACTCACAGATTTGGAAGATGGAGAGGTAGGAGGAGGGACTAAATAGTGAAACAGACAGGTATCCGCTGTTACTACTCGCAGAGGTTGCACAGCTTAGGATGTTTTCAAATTAATTTAACATGAAGTATTAAAAAAAAGTGATGGCAAACAAAAAATACATGGATGAAAATGAACAGTAGAAAGAGAGGGGAAAAGACAATGTTAACAACTCATGCTGGACTTTCATGCAATTGTTTGGCATTTATGCACCTGGAGCATCCAAAAAGACATGGAGGGAAAGACACTTAAGAAAAAATGAATTGAAAATATATTTTTAAACTGAACTTCTGACAAATGATGGCATCAATTTTCAAAGGGTAATTTCCACTAAATCATGTTGCTTAAAGATAAAAGGAAGAGAGAGTTTAACATAGCTTTGACATTGGTTTTTCTTAAAAAATAGATATTGAATGTATTTAACTGGTAATTTTGTTTCAAAATATATAATCACCGAAGCGCGGAACAAAAAATTGGCTTTGTCATACAGCATACTGTTATTTTTGTTCTAGTCTGAATGAAATCAACATAAATCCTGTGTATTACACCAAAGTTTGTAGTGTTGGGTTTTGGGGGATTTTCGTGTTTTCTTTATTTTTACTTGATGAACAGTCCAGTACTGTTACATTGAAACTTTTTCTTAAAAGCCATTTAAACGTTCATTTTCAGCACATAGATGAAGCTTGCAATTACCATTTAAAAAGCAACATGTTTTTTGGAATGGATAGATAATAGTGAGTGATATCATGCAATTCGATATAAAAACAAAAGTATTTCGTTATTTCTTTCAACCTTTATTTTCAGAAATCGTGAAACTCATTATTTAATGAAACTTAGGTTTATGCTTAAGAATCAGGGTGTGTGTTGAAGGTCCTTATATGCTTCATTTTTCAGCAATATGTAAAACATTCATAGAACACATTCACTCCCTAGCAACCCTTAAGACCATCTAACCAACTGAACACAAGTTACATATATAAATTGGTATCCACTGTCAGGGGTCCGGCAAGGGAGAATTCTGAATTTAGATCTGCAGCATTTCAAGAGAATTTCCTGAAATCACAAGTATATTGTGAATCCTGAAGAAAGCTCCCATTCCATCCCAAAGCAGAGACATGACTCTGGTTGACAAAAATTCTATCCTAAGTTCACAAAATCACAGTGAATACTTCAATTTATTAAAAAATCATTCCTCCTACAGAAGAGACTTTTATATAGGCCTAGAGCTATAATTAATAAATTCACACACACACTTACACTTCATATGTATCTCTCTATAAATATGGGCGTATATGTGTACATATGAGTATACACATCACCTTCAACTCTTCATTGCCATCTACTGAATAATTTATATTCAAAGAAATGCCTATAGACCTTTATATTCCTACATTATTTTTGTGTGTTATCAGAAACAATGACATTGTAACGTCACCCTTGCTTAACTGAAGAGGTGGCATGAGAAACACCTCGTTACCGTTTACAAAAGCCAGCCAGCTGTATGTAGCAGCAAGCACGGTGAACGGACTCCAGCAGCTTAGTTTTGATGCTAGAGTGCCCTCTCGTGGGACACGCTGCTTTCACCGAAGTGTTCCCACTAGCGAGGTGAAAGCTATTTTAAAACCAACAGTCTTACGAAAAGACCGAGTAGAATTCCACCTACCCTAACAGAGGATGAAACTATAATACCTTTTGAAAGTTATTTTGGTTCGCTAACTTATGGCTTCTTATGTAACGAGTATGGTAGGTATCAAAAGCATACTTACATTGTTAAGGTCCCTTCTCCTATTAGAGAGCTACCTCTCTCCGGCAGTTCGCAGGACAGCAATTGCCTTTGGAATTTTTAATACAATTTTCTATGAAGTAATCTAATTTCAGGCTATCCACCTGCACTCAAGCTGTCTGCACACCAAGCCGCTCACCTGCAAGTTAGTGCCACAGCTGGCTCCAGTTCAGGCATACCATCACTGCACCATCATACCTTGCCAGTATCCAGCCAGCAGACTGAGCCTGTGCCTCAGGCATGCGACTGCGAGGGAGCGAGTAGGACATTACAGCTTGATTTAGGATCCAGATCAGATCTGGGTATCTTGAAGGGAACAGAATGAATTCCCTTCGAATCTGTGCATGTTGAAGGGCGTGGTTAAGTAGATGCTCAATAGAATGAAACACCACACTCGCAGGGGTGCCCTGGTCTTACAAACCGGCACCTCAAAGAACTTTTCACAAACAGCTACTCTATGTCTATGCAATGACTTACTTTGAGGACTGACTATCCTGCGGATATTAGATTCTCTCACAGATTCAAGAAACCAACAACAACCACATGCATTTCTGCAAGAGTCTCACCAACTGCCTTAGAAAAACCTCACACAATAAAGTGTTCAACTATTAGTCTGCCAAATAAAATATCTAGTAGGCAAGAACTGACTACTTAAAACGCTGTACGCTACTGTTAACAGAGCCCAAATGCAGTCTCTAAACTGTGAGAACACTTCAAACTACTAAAAATGACCGCTGTGGCTGTTGGAATGGGAGCAGCTATAATTGGGTTTTGCACTTTTGAACACTTGAGGACTATGCAAAAGCAATTATGAAGATGTAGTCACAGATATACCATATCCATAACAAATTCTTATTATTTTTATTTGCAAACCCAGCTGAAATAGAACCCCACCGTCAAGCCAAACCGAAAAATAAGTTCTAAATCCCTTAGATTTCAGAGCTAGAGACAAAAAGTGGAGTTATCACCATCTTCGCTTGCATTTTCCAGAGCGATGTGGCTATGTAAAGGCAAAAAGCAACAACCAATATGGTAACCCATCCAACAACCAATATGGTAATCCATCCAAGAGTGCCACAAGTATGAATTATGATCCTTGATAGTTAGATTTTACACCTAGCCTTGCTATTACTTCAAAGTCAGTCAGGTATTTGAGATAAAGAAAATTAGGGTGTAAAAGATGCAGAAAAGAAACAAACCAACTCTGCATAAAAATATCTGTACTAAAATTTGGCATTATGAAAAGGAGAAGGGAAAAAAAATTACAGAAGAATAATGTACAGGGAAAATAGGAAAACAACCCCAACAAATACATGGTATTTTTATCTTTAAACTAGAAGACTCTAAATAATCCACTAAGCGTAAAGGATATCTTTTACAAAATAGTACTAGTAATGTGTACTGAAGCACATCACCAAACATTTTTAACAGAGCTCATGCAGGGCAAAATAGTATAAAAACCAGACATGTATACCCCAAAAAATAGTAGCCAGAGAATTTACATGTTAATTATATAAATACCACAATCCTAACAAAAAAACCCACCACTACCAAACCCCCAAAAAACCCCAAAACCACCCCCCCCAAACCCAAACATAAAACCCCAAAACATTTCTATCAAATTAATAGTAACATCCCTACCAACAGGAGACTCAGGCGTCAACCCCATGCTCTGAAGCAATGCTTCAGCTTCTCTTCTCTTCTTCTCAAGATCAGATTCTTCTTGTACAGGAAGGACTTCTTTCTTCTGATCAGTCTAAAAATAAATCAATAATTAAGTTATAGCATTTAACAGGTATTAAAGCCTGCTTCAGTTAGTCTTTGAGATCTCATAGGTTCTTTTATGCTACAGAAACCTATCATCATATAGGTTAGATATTTGACTCTAGTGATTCTGATGGCCCTTTCCGTAGATAAAGTAAACAACAGACAGGAATCACCAACTTCTGTAGTTTTGGTACTGGCTTTAAAAGACATATATAACATGCAAAAAGTGTCTTCACATTTGTCAAAGTGACTGACACTTCATAAGATCAAGAATACCTTTTCTACACTACTGCTAAACACTCTAAAATACAAAGACTAAAAAAAAAGTATTATGTACCTACGTATAAAAGTATTTTAAAGTCATATTGTTCTGATTTTGAAAGGACAATAACTGCATCAAAGAAAACACTATAGGGTTAGAATGACAGTAAGAGACATCTCTCTGGTCAAGAAAGTATCGGGACACTTGGCTAGATAGAGCACATGCTAAAATGTGTAGCAATTACAAAAATATGTGTAAGATGTAAAAGTGACGATTGTCTATGTGTGCATTTTAAGCTATTTTTTAAAACAAAAACATCAACAAGTTGTTTAGTGAGAAAGCTTTCTTTTGGATCTCACCAAAAAATACAGAGTCTTAAAAAACTTTGCACTAACTTCAAGCTTACAAGGCATTTAAGTAGTCCTCTACGTCATGTTATTATCTGGTAGATTTCATGCCAAATAAAGAACAAAAATTACACCTCTATCCCCGTAATTTAGAAATAACAAAGCTCTATTGTGAAAGAAGCTCAATACTCCATATCTTTCTACACTTTGAACTGTTCATTCAGTTAGAGAAACCTAATTCATAGCCTAAGGTGTTCGCAACTCCATCACTTGGCAAGTGAATATTTTTGTAAATCTAAATTGATCATACAAATACAAGTCTTTTAACAGAAGCAGCAAAATCTAGACCAAGCTATTCTATCTATCCCTATGCCATGATTAAAGACTAATTGCTTCTCCATCATGACTGCACATTATGTTTCTAATCTACTGCACAATTCCTTTTAAAAAAAGCAATTCCCCAATTTTAGAGCAAGTTCTCAACTGATAAGGTATTGCATCACATGTGGAGTCTCAGATACAGGCAATACATTGTTACAAGATCATCAGAACATAACTCGAGATATTTCCCTCTCTTTGGCTGAATCATGCAGCTGGCAGCTGCCCAGTCTTCAGTCCTATTCCAATCTAGAACACCTACAAGATCATAACCAAAACACAGAACAGTCTTGAAAAAGTACTCCAAACCACAAAAACATTCCAGCAAAAGTTTCATTTATGAGGTATAATCTGCATTCAGGAGAAACAGGGTAATAAATACTTTAGCAGAGAGAAATCCAGTAATAAACCAAGTCTAATACACAAATAACATATACATCCTGAGAGCTGCTCTGATTTTAAAATTCAGGCCAAAGAGGAGTCAAAGAGCAGAAGAATGCAGCACATTGTTTGTACAGTAATAATACTGACAGTCAGACAATTCATATGGACAACCTCGAAACTGCACTTAAGAAATTAGTTCTCTAAACACCACCACCACAACTCATTAAGAAGAGCTTTTGTGCAACATTTCACAGCAATTCCATTAATGCTGTCCCATGCACACAAGCAGTTTTAGAAATCCAAACTGAAGTGTAGCGTAGGATTAAAAAAAAAAATTTAAAAAAATCAAGTCTAACTTACCACATGGATAATTCTGAAGAAAACAGTAGGCGTTTGCTCTTCTCAGAAAAGTGCTACCTTTGCATCGGCAACTGACCACTAAATAGACACTCCCTGAACAACATGTAGCAAATGACTAAGTGAACTTACCCTTAAATTTTGGGCAAGTTACACATGCAAACAGTCAAATTTCAAAGAGAAAATTACTTCTTACTTCTTTTTTCTTTCTTTCTTCCTCCTTTCTTTTCTTCTCCTCTCTGATTTGAGCTAATCGTTGCTTCTTGCGCTCCAACTCCGCCTTCAGTTCACTTTTGTCAGACATGGCTGAAAAACTGATCAACACAAATCAGACCACTGTTTGGTTTTGGTTTGAGTTTTTGTTTGAGGTTTGTTGTTTGGGTTGTTTGTTTTAAGATAGCAGCTTTCCTTTAAACAAGCTATGATTAAAGAAACCACACTAGCTTACTAAGATCAGAACTGTGAGAAGTCTTAAAATAATAATTAAAAAAACACATTCCTATTTCCACATTTCTTTCACTTAACACATTCTCAATACTAAAGGGATTGATTTAAAACAAACAGAACTACGACATGGTGACAGCATCCATTCCTAAAGTGGTTCTGATGCTGTTTGAAGGAACTGCTTTGAAAGAAACATTAGGAACCAAAGATGGGGCTATCTAATCTTGCCATACAATTCTGTACAGCTCAGAGCCAACTATGAGACTGAAAAGAGCAAGGAGGGTACCAGCACAGTATCAATCTTTTACTTTTCACTTCAACAGCTTAAATATTGGCATGCTGTAACTTAGCAGTATGTAAGCTATATGTCCTTCTATTAGTTATTCTAATTAGTTTTGTCCTTCTAGTTGTAGGATTCAAAATACAGATTTATTAAAATATTTAGTAGGATTATTATAAATTGCAAGGCAAAGTAAGTATGATGGTAAAAAAACCCTGTAAAATACTTGCATTATCTTTTTTTTTTCCCCAAAAAACTTTCTGTACACTTCTAAGAAATTGGTGGGTCTTTTAAAGACAAAAATTCTTACAAAAAGTTTTGCTACATAACTTACTCAAATGAGGACAAGAAGGTCAACAATAAACAAAAGGTGAAAAAAGACCACTTCAGAACTTAGCAAGTATTTAGAACACAGGTATGAAAAACTGTGTGAGTGCGCTGAGAGAACAAAAGCTTAGTTTTACTGTTTTTAAGCAAATCCAAGTCAGTAAAAAAAGTGCAGAAGCAGTTCTACAACAGGCGAGGGATCTATAAATGCTTTTACACTAAGCTTGACAACAGAAAAGCCAGATCAGGCATTCGTAACACAACTATTCGCTAATTCAAAATCAAGAATACCTGCGAGTGCTTGCATCGCACATCTAAGCGCAGAAAAGGATGCAACACGATACAAGCCTCACGCATCTGCCCCATTATACTTGGTAGTACGAATAGTGGTGGGGGGTCAGTGTACGTATTAATCCATGTTGCCCGCCGCCCCAGGGACCCCCGCCCCGCTTCCCGCCGCCGAGCCAGGAGCCGGGCCAGCCCGGAGAGAGCCGCGCCCGCCCCGCCCCGCCCCGCCGCAGGGTGACAGCGCTACGAACAAGGCACCAAAGGACGAAGCTCCCCACCCGAACCCCGCACGGATCGCGCGGAGAGAGCCCGGCCGCGCGCTCCCGCCCCGACAGGGCCCTACCACACCCTGAGGCCCAGGGACAGGCGGCGCTGCCCAACCCCCCGGACCCCCCCCTTCCCCTTCTTGCGGGCCGCCCCCCGGCCCCACCCTGCCGCCGCGCCCCTCGCTCAGCAGGGCGAGGCCGAAACAAGGAGGGTCGGCACTGGCGTACCCCCGCGCACCTGGCAGCGGGACCTCCCACCGCCCCTCGGCCGCGGCGCTGCGCCCCGCTCCGCTTCCGCCGCTCCACAAAGGCGCCGGCAGCTGACAGGCAGCACCTTACGGCGGGCGCCGAGGACCAAACCAGCTCCGAAAGCGTTGCGGAATGCGCAGGAACTTACAGGAACCGCGGAAGGACACAGAGGCCTGCACAGTGCGGTGCAGCGCTGAGACACCAACGCCCCACTCGATCGCGCCGTCAGGGGGAGCGATCTGAAGGGAGTTCACACGGGGAACGAGCATGAGAAAACGCGGGAATACAAGGCTCCCACGGGCCTAGCACCAAACCCCACCTCTGGAGCGCCGACGAAGCGGCTTTGAGAACAACGACGCCCAACATGCAGCGCGCCCCGCTGGGCGGGTCTCGCCCGCAGCGCGCTACACCGTGACGGTGCGCAGCCGCGCGTTGCATGACGGGAGCTGTAGTCTTTCGGGGAGAGAACCACATCGGCAGCGACCGGCTGCCGCGGGGTCCGGGAAGCGAGCGCCACCGCGAGACGGGGCGGGCGGGCTGGCCGAGTGCGCATGCGCGGTCTGCTTTGGTTGGCTGGTAGCGGCGGGAGCGCGAGGGCGCTGGGCGTGCCCGGGTGTCTCGCGGTGTTGCCTCAGGCGCAGGGTGGCGGGCGGCCCTGAGGAGAGCAGGCCAGCCGGGAGCCTTGGCGCTCTCCGTCGGTTGGGCTTCCCGGAGTGACTTTGCTGTTCCCCAGTCGTCCCAAATCAAGGAGTCTGTTGCCACTGGTATCCTGTGGAAGCACCGAGTTTTTATACTATTTTTTGGTAACTGCTGAGCTAGTTCTCCTGACTGCTGTCTCAGTGAAGTGCATGGTTCCTCAGGCTGCTGATCTGCCGAAACACTGCTCACCAAAGCAGAGTTAATGTGGACAACTCATATAGTTCAAGTGGAGCATGAGTTCACAACACTCTATGAAATGAACTTTTTCGAGGCAAAAACTATCAGCTCTATAGAGGGTTAAATTCTCTGCTATTACAAATTGGAATAATTTGTTTAAAATGACTGGATCTACAGATGTTTATGGCTGGTGAGTATATCTTCTGAACTCCCGCTGACGAGCACTGGAAAAAGACTGTGTTTGCGGTCAAGCTCGCTCTGGCTGCAGTCCTGTTACGTGTCAGAAACCGAGCAGGTTGGTTGGTACTTTGCTGGGATAGCTCCCGGATCTTCAGTTGCTGCTGGAATCAGTGTTGATTATTTACTCCTCTGTAGTCTTCCATGTGAGTCAGGGTTCATACTATACCTTTAAAAAAAATTAGAAAAACTATCTGTTGTCTAGATGGCTTCTGATCACTGAATAACCCCCATGCATTTTGTAAGAGAATGGGTGTTACCGTTCAGCAAAACTATAAGTGAAACTGTCAAAGAAAATTGTATGATGTGCAAGAGAAAGGTTTGCATTTTTCCTCAGAGATGGAAATATGAAGATGATAGTAATGAACTTCCACAAACAGCTGTCAACTTTGAATTTATTTGCCAGAATTTTCTGATATCACTTACAATAATGTGTGCACCTCAGAACATGAATGTGTGGTTTATTTTTGTATTTTACATATACTTCTTGTTTGGCCATAAAATATTAATTTTGTGCTTGAAGCTTTCCAACAATATTTTCAAGGTTGCATTTAAAATTATGATGTAGGAGTCAGATATTTCACATTTGTAATGAATTTAGCCAATTGATTTTCAGTAATTGATCTTCTATGCTGGAGTGTATTGCTTGGTCCTGAACCTATGTGTATCTCCTGAAGGCCGTGTTACTATTTTTTACATTAGTCCTTCATTTTAGAACACAGAAACTACAATAGCTAATTTTTGCAGCACTGACATCCCCCTTTTTCTTTGTAAATGATAGAGCTGTGTGAAAACTATAGCTATCTGGGTCAGTTTAGCAGTGACACAAACACTGACAGAATGCTAACTCTATACAAATACATTTGTGATTTTTTTAGCAGTCATTGATCTCACAAGTAATAGCGGTTTAAATCTGATACATTTTTCATCAGCTGGAAGGCTTGTGAGGTGGATGGTGGGAGAACAGGTTTGAGAAAGCATACTAGCTGTAGATGTTCACAAGTCAGTGTTTTCTTCTAGCCTCAGCTTCCTGGTAACAGTAGCTTTTGGCGTAGTGAACCCCAGTTTTATAATGGTCCCTAAGAATGTGGAGAAGTTATACTGTGTGGTCAGCTCTTTCTGTAGGTAGGAGGTGGGAAAGCAGCTGGTAAGGGATTTTATGCACCCAATCTACGCGTTGGATCTAGGATGAACACGGCTTGGTCAAGATGTGAACACCAGATTTAATGGTGATTGTGTACCCTTGTAAACAGAACTAGTGTATTACTGAGAAGTTATTTTTAGACGTGAAGGAATGATAAAGATACATCAGGTCTCTGCTGCAGATGGGCAGGAATCCAGACTAAACACAAGAAGATACCATTTGAGTCAGAAGAGCCTCTACTTTTGTCTTTTGGAGAACAACATCCTGAATCAGAAGAAGGGTAGACAGCAAAGGCAAGCGGGCCCTCACTTTGCATTGTCACCTCATTGTGCTGCTGGAAAACATTGATTTGCTCTGGAGCATGAGCCCAGCAACTGTGCTGGAGAAGGTAGTTCCCTCCTCAAGTAACTGCCACTGCTACGCTGTCCTCTGTAGCAGTACGAGAGACGGGGAAAAGACAGCTGGCCTACCTTTTTCTTTCTTTCTCGTATCTCAGGAAAATTGAAAGTTCATCTTACAGACTTAATGGAATTGAAAAAATCAGGAAGATCTCATCCCATAATATAAAGATACAACTTTTCTAATGTCGTTTAATAGTCTGTGCTTTTCCCTTAGAAAATTTGCTGCATTGCTAATGTAGGTTTCTCTCTGTCCTTCTCCCTCATTTCCTGTTCCTGCTAGATGGACATATTTTTTTTCTGTTGTGTCAAAATAAGGTGATGGTGAATGATGGGTCCTTTCTGAGATGAGAACACTTCTGCAATCTGGTAACCTTTGGCACAAAATACATACACTAGTGAATGGTCCAGCACTTAAGAGTGCTTCACTACTAAGCATTACAGAAAATAGGTTTACCAATTGAAAAATTCCAAGGCAAGTTCTCCTTCCTCAGTGTGGTCTGTATACGGTACTCTCATTTTTTTCTATTATGTGGTTAAGAGGAGAGGAGATAATGGGAGCTTCTTAAGGGATCCTATAACGCACCAAAACCTGCGCTCGTTCTAATGGTTTTAAGAGAGTATGAAAACTGCCAAGAGATCAGCCAGAAGGAACTATTTTAAGATATGTTGTATGCCAGGCTATATTCTACCCTCAGCTTGTGCACCTATCTCCCATTAACCCATATGGAAGTTTTGTGTGTTCATCAAAGGGAGAATATGTTTGAGTATTTGTTAAGATGATGACAGAGTTCCTTTTGTATGTATTATGTTAGCGTTATTAGACAAAAAGATACTAGGATAAATAAGGAGAGAGGAAGTACTCACTTTTTTCAGGGGCTTTTAAAAATTTTTCATTAGGAATGCAATTATTTTTCTATATGTAAACAAAAGGGCTATCTTATATAACGTTAAAGTATATTTTATACTAGAATTAATATGAACAAAGGCACACTAAAATACTAAGTTTTACTAAACATGAATGCAGTTTTCATCCAGTGACATCAAATTCCTTCATTCTAAAAATGTTAAATAATTACTCATATCAAGTACTTCATAATTATTTGCAATTAAATAAAAGACTTTAAAAGACTAAGTCACAAGACCACAGGGATTAGAATTTAGGTTTCCTAGCTTCCAGTCTTCTATTCTTACCATAAAGTAATGTTTACTTTTCTGTAACTGTTAACTGTAACAGTTAACTTTTCATGTTTTCACAGTCTTTTGAGAATTAGTTGAGTCACTGACTCACAGCCTCAGTCAGTTCTATTCAATAAAGACTGGTGCCACAGACTCATTTTACTTCGAATGGCAATGTAAATGAAGATAGAGTTTGTTCCTTTTTTTGGTCTTTAATAAGAAACTTGCTAAAGTGTTGGGAGAAAGTTTGATTCCATGTATTTTTTCAGACTACAGAGCAAACACATAAACAGCAATTTTTTCATATAAAAATTTCCTCAGAAGATCTCCTACTTTTTAATTTACATATTTACTTTTGACTTAAGTTGCAAGGCAGTAGATAGTTGGAAATGTATTATTACTAGCAGAACCCAAGCTCCTAGGCCTTATTTATAAAACACCTTAGCAGAAAGGAGATGGTATAGTAAATCTCCTGTAACAATTACTGCAGCCATCTGGTTTGTAGTAACCCTGGTGGAACATACCACAAGTGGTAGAGCAAATGCAGTGAGAAGGGACAAGATAACAGCGATGTGTTCCACATCCCAAACAAATCTATAGAGACTTGATCAAAACTGGAAGTAGCCTTTGTCTGGCTGAACTTTTACCAGGGTATGATGGAACTTCATCCTCCTTGTTCACAGAGGTAATATGCTAACAGTGGTGTTTTAAGTCTTAGATCATTTGGAATGTTTGTAAGGGGATTTCCTATGGATCTTGCAACAGTTTTCATGCAAGAAAACTTCTATTTTGAAAATCTGGTTGACTGTCAATGAAGACTGTTGCCACTAAACTGTATTTGAATTTGATTCAGATTTTTGTTGCATTTCAAAAATGTTAAAATCAGTCACTGAGAATCTGCACAATTTGTGTGCATTTCTATGAAAAAAATAATAGAATAAAGTTTTAAATGCAAACCACTTATAATGTTAGTAAACATTATTTGGATAGCTAAACCCATCTACTTGCTGGCTTAGGACTAGTGTTAGTTTAATTTTGTATACTCCAAACAAACATGATTTCCTTTGTTTTACTTATGGATTGGTTTTCTAGACAAACACATATTGTCTTAACCTGTTTGTCGGTTTTTTTAAAATCAGGATAAATTTGATCTTTCTACTTTGCTTGAACAAAATCTGACCACATTACTATCCTGTTATTCAACCTGTTTGACAAGTGTTTTGGATTATGTTTTCTCGTGAAATAGTCTGATCTGTGTGAGTAGTTTGTTTTTAAAAAAAAAAGTTTTGAACAAAAGTCATCTATTTAGGTTTGAATGGTACATCATTCAATGCCCTTGATTACATTAGTGCATCTGTATTAAGGCAGAAAAAGAGAAAAAACTGAGGAAGGCCTTCTGTAAGGCTTGTAAATGGAATATATATGTGTAAATTTGTATCGACTTAAGTAAGTGTACATCTGTCCCATGACACATGATTTTAAGGCTCAAGAGAACCACAAAAAAATGAAACACACACTTTACATAATGTTAGAAATTTAAACAGCTGCTGCTTTCAGTTTTTTAAAGGCTGAGAGAAGTATACAATTTCCTTCAAATAAGGTATATTTTGCTGGTGTGTATGTGTATAACTGCATGCTCTCCTGCTGGCAAATTTTTATCCAATAAATGCTTTTAGCCATAGGCGTCATCACCACAGATGTTGATGGCTGCAGCATTCAGTTTTCTGCGGAGTCAAATCCATCATTTCTGTCAGAAAAAGTTTTGTAAGATATGAGCTTGTTTGTCTCAGAGAAAGCAGTTTGTAGTTTTGTTTTGTTAGATTTGCTGCTGGAATCTCTTCTATTTGGATATTTTTAACAGGAGATTAGACAGCTATTGTATGTTAAAGTACACTGATTCTGCTAAAGCAGGCTTTATGGATGTCTGTGAGTACAGGAAGGAAAAAAACAGCAGATGTAATTCTTCTTGTGCAACACCTTCTTGTGAAACAGCAATCTGGAATCTTATGAAGCTTTAGCAGTTTATAATTAGACTGTGCTTCTCTGCAAAAAATAAACAATTTGAAAAAATTAAATTATTCCACTACATTATACTTGCAGAAAAATATTTTTCTAAAATTTAAATTTCATGTCATTATAATAAAATATTAAATATATGTTTATAGCTAAGGACTTGCATTTATTTTACAGGAAATACAGTATGTTCAGATATTCTTGAAAAAATTCTATTTGTATGATTTGGCAGTTTTTGTTCATATACAAAGCAGGGTCTAGCCTGTTAAATCAAATTTTTTATAGTCATATGACAAGTTAAATTAAACAACATTATTTTTATTAGTATAGTGTATGCTAGTAATGCTAGCAAGCTCCAACACATATTTGCAGATATGTATGTAGGAGCAAAATGTCCTTACATCTGTTTTTGAAGTCAGTGGTAGTAGGTGATATTTAAACAATACTCCGATTAATCAGGAAAATTATTTTTCACTTCACTGTAGTTACAAAGTATTGTATCTTCTCTTTCTCATTACCCTAAAGGTGATTACAGTTCAGGAGTGAGGAAAAAATCCATTATAGATGCTTGCTTAATTCATTGTATATGTCCACAGGCACTTACCGACCAACTTTTGTGATATATTACAACAGCCATTTAGAGTTCAAGATTAAGTAAAAAATACAGATCCATTAGATTTTATAATTTTATGTTCATAATTTTTATATTTACTGATAAATCAAACATTTTGTAGAATTTCTTTCTCTGAGAAAAAGAAGCTTGTGGCTAGTACATAGAACAATTTATCTTAAAAGGGACCATTTTCCCACCTCTTGTCCTTGCTCTGGAATTGTGGGGGCAAGTAACTTAAGCCATGTCTTTTTCACCTTGATAAAGTGAAAGGAGAAAAAACACTCTTTTTTTTTTGTTTTTTGTTCTTTTAAGGAAAAGTGGTATTTTGCCATGGGTTCCTAGGTTACAGGCATATCTTTATTTTCGTAGTCTCCATTTCTTAGTGTGTCAAATTAACAATATTTATTTCAATAACAGTATTTCTTACAGCTAAAGCTATGTGTATTGGTATTTGAAAGGAAGCTTTTTGAATGGAAGGCACCACATATAATTTTGAGTGTTGTGAAAATCGTATCTGCATGGCATAGATCATAACTTCTTTACTAACAAAGAAATCAACAATTGAATCATACCTGCATGATTTCTGAGCTTTTCCTCCTGCTACATTTCGTAAACTGACAGTTATCCTCATACACAGTTATAAAGTAAGTGACAAATATTATCCAGAGTTTTACAAGACTTAACTCAAAATCAGTCACAGACATTCAAATGACAGTTAAAAATTGCCCTTCCAACTCCTAGTTCTATGATCAACTCAGAAGAACATACTAGTTTTCTTAAATATCAAATAATATTTAGACATAAACATTTTAAATGACAGCAAATTCTAAATTTGTAAAGCTAAAAGATGAGCTCTATAGGGTGGAAAATTCTATGGGCCATTGTTTGAACGCCTGAAATGTACTAAAGCAAATTTCATATTTATTTCCATTGAGAAGGCAAATTACTTTTCATAGAAAGTATCAAAAGCATCAGAGTGGATATGGTATGTTAATAGTAGGAGGTGGGACGGTGAGGGTAGAAGAGCTGATGGGACACTTACGGTTCAAGGAATTCAGCACTTTTCATTTATGCTGGAAAAGATGTAAATGATGTCACCCTCGCCTCCTAGTGCAAAGTTATCAGACAGACATCACTAAGCGATATCTCTGATATTAAAAGGAGAGGAATGTTATTTCCTTCTATTTCTTTTCTTTTGGAAATCTTACAATATCTTATTTCAAAGGGAACAAAAATCCACATACGGTATAAGAAACAAAGATCTGTCTGTAGTCTCGATGCTGGTTTATTGCAGTTCTATCTCAAAGCTAATTGAAATACAATATGTTTGTATCAAAGCTGTAATGAGACACTGACAAATACCTTTCTGCCCCACTGGAAATGTAATCTTTCTATTGAACGTTTTGTCCTAGTAAATTCCATCTGCAACAGGAATAGGCATTTTGCATTTGAATCAAGAAGGTCACTACTTTGGATCAGATGATACGGTGTACGCTCCACTGGCCTTTAGATGAAATTGATCCTGTATTGTGTTGAACGTAAGACTGTGAATTTTTTACACCTAATTATCTTATTGTTTCATCTAGATGAAGTTGGAATGCTAACACTACTGCCACTTTTTGATCTTTGCATATATCGGTGTGACAGTTCTCGTAGAAGCCAGTTATTCCCTAGATAATAATGATTTAAATATTCAGTTGCATTTCTTTACTAATAAAACAGAGTAAGATCACAGTGTTTCATTTATTGATAATGTACTTGATAGAACTGAATATTTGATAACATTTTCATCACCTGCAGCAGTAAAGCAATAGTTCTATGTATAATTACTCAAACATGTTTGAGTAAACTTATTTACTTCTAAGTACCTAGAAACTAAACTACGTATTCAACATTTTGGTTTTACTCATAAATAATCCCACTGACTTCAGTGAAGAGAGGCATCATAAAACTGGATGGTAGTTGCAGTGTGTTCACTCATCTTCAGTGTTAAAACTTTCATTACCTTTTATTGCAAATGTGGCTTGTTATGTTTTTATAATATAAGGTAATTTATATTGAGTGTATGTACAAAATCAGTATTTTTTTCCTCTTTTTGTTTTGACATGAATATATGTTCTTAGCATTTTCATTTCACATCAAGTGTGTAGATTATTTGTGGGGAAAAAAAAAGAGAAGACTTCTCTAGCTATGGAAGGAATAATGTGAAAGGCATAAATAGCAGCTAGTTTCTGCAGGTATGAACCTGTTCGTATTTAAATCGATGGAAATTTCACTGCTGACTGCAGTGAGTGCAGGATCAAGTCCTCAACTCTTCCTGAAAATCAATTAGATGCGTTCTTAATGGGCTTTCATGCCTTTGAGAATCTGTCTCAAAATTACTGTTGGAAACCAATCAGTTAGAAATTGGAGTTCATTTTATTAAAATAAATTCCACAATAATGTGTAAAATGAAACGAAATGCTTTAATTTACTGGCTTTTTGTTTATCAGAAAAGATTGAGCTATATCTGGGATTGTCAAATCACCTTGTCTTATTTGCTGAAACATAAGACTCAATAGAATGCTGATGTGACTCTGTGTATTTGAATTGTTTCTGCACTGTGAAGAATAGTGCTGGTACTAGGAAGCTGAAATTGCTATGTCAGGCATTGGACTGAAATATATTTTAAATAGACTTTTTATGTGGTATTGTAACAATTGAAAATTCTGATTCAGTGTCTGCTAAGAAAATGTTGGAAACGCTTTAGAAGTTTCTTAACCAATACTAAATTTGTCAGTTCAGTAACAGTGGATAACCCAAAATATAATCTTTAAGGAAGACTAAGCAATTTTTAACGTAAAAACTGTCACTTATTCTGATTTGGATTTATTTTGAATCTTCCATTGTTCACAGGAGATTCAGTGATGGCTGAAGAGTGCATGACACAAGCTGGTAGTTGGTACAGCATAAGGTTTGCATAAAGCTAATTTTCCCATTTCTCCCATCTTCATTTGCTGTCTTTCAGGCTCAGTAATGTGTTTCCTTAAACTGCATTATTGTTAAGTGTTATATTGACCATGAGATTGTATAATGTCGTGTTATGTATTATGCTACACTGTGCTGTATTTACCTAGAGAACAGGATATTCTTCTGGAATCTTAGCTAGGTATATAGCTTTTCTATATTTAAATTTACAACACTAACATCTATTTTATGCAATTAAGATACATTTTAATTGAGCTATTATAATAAAATATATTTATGATTATAGAAATTGCAATTATATAATGCAGGTAATAATACATGCATATAGTGCATATATTAACCTGTGTGTAATTCATATAATAAAGATATTGAGGTTATTATTAGTTTTATTTAATAAATTCAGATAGTAAGTAAAAAGATGCTCTAAATACCTTATAACTTTAACAGAACCAGAGAGGAGACAAACTTCAGGAGGAATTTCAAAACAAAAAATTTTTGAAAGTGGTGTTTGAGGAGTTATTATGTATTACTTATTTATTATTAGAATGGGAGAAGATAACAAATTTGAATGGAAATAAGGAACTGCCATAACTGGTTAGCATTTAATAAAAACTTCTGTATCTGTATACATTTGAAAGCCTGATCCTTGGAAACTACTGAATGCCTTCTCTTCAAATAAAAATGGTAAAAATGTGACTGTTAGTCTGAGAACAAGCATAAGAAATACTGGCCTAGAGGTAATTGTTTTGAAAAGTTATTTTAAGCTAGTGAAAAGTCATAGAATAACAGTACCCTTTCAACTATGTATGTGTAGTAAAATCAGGTAATGCAGGAGCGCGTTCTGGCAAGAAAAAATAAGCATTGCAAACCCTGATATGGCCCATATGGATTACAGAAATGTGTCCAAATGAGTAAACAGCAAATGATTATGCCTACTTGTGAAGAATCCATTCCAGCAAGAAACTGGACCCTGGACTACTGCGTCTGAAATTTGTAAGGATCCCTAGAGAGCTAAAAGGGAATCTACACATTCTGTCATCAGTACGTCAAAGAGCTCTGTACTGTACCGTAGTGCACGCACGTACATGTTCCCCAGATTTCCCTTTTTAAAGGACTTATTTCAGAATACTAATCAGAACTTTGTGTTCTGATTTTTTAAAAGTACAGCTGCATTTTTTGCTGTTGCTTTGCATTTGAGTGCAAGAAAGCAATTCTGATTTTTTTAAATTTTCTAAAATAAGGACAAAAATATTGTGATATTCTGAAATGGCTTGAAAGATAGATAGAAGGTTCTAAAATGCCACCAAATGTGAAAGCTTGCAATAGTAACAGTAATAACAGGAAAAGAGAATGGGTAAGCATTTAAGGAGAAATACTTTATTCCATATTTCGCTTCAAGTGGAAAGAGACTGTCCAAAGCAAATAACAGAAAGACAACCAGCTCTGTGAAACTAGGTGTCAGGAGACTGGGAAAGTGTGGAGGAAGACATTTCTGAGGCTGCAGAATAAAGGTGTTAGGTATAAAGCAGAACTGATTTTGTACTGAAGGACCTGCCAAAATGATAGTGCTGATGCAGGAACATCCTACATATATTGCATTTGTCTCAAACAGCTTCCAGAACAACACGCTAGACCACTCCAGAGCAAAGTAATTATCCATGAATAATGAAGAGAGAAAAGATGTTTATATACCTTTGTTAATATGGTATAGAAAATAGAAAGAACTGGTGAACAAGATAGTGACAAATTGGATACTCTTCACAAGATTATTAACTATGTGAGTCAGAGACAATGTTAATAACACAAGTATAATGCCTGCCACAAAAAAGCTTTTTTACTTGAAACCTTGAGCATAGCAATTTAAAACATATATATTTTAACAGTTGTCAAAGAGATAGGAGATAAGTAGGTGAGGATAAAATAATGAAATTATTATTTCTCTTAAAGCGACACTGATTTTTGGTGACCAAGAGGTATTACTTTGGGGTTTAATTTTGTAGCTAAAATGAACACCAAGAACTATCATGACTTCAGCAGTCAATTATTGGTGTTCTAAAAAAAAAGTCCTAACATCTGAAGTAGACACACATAAATGGACACATGCAAAGTCAACAGTCTCCTTGAAAACTGTGGTCAAACAGCACAGTTGTCTTTTACTTGGACACCTGTTTTTTTAGGAAAAGGATGGCATATGAGATTTTGTCTCTGGACTCTAGAGGGAATGTAATCAATACTACAAAAGACTACAATTTGACTGGATTTTTTTAACTTTGTATTTCTCCTGCCATGCATTTAGATGTCAGGCTCACTATAGTAAGTTATACTTCTCGTATGATCAGGAAAACTGTGATACACATTTTTTAATTTTTATTTTAGAAACACAGTGTTGCAGTTGTTTGTTAAACACTGTTCCCTGATTGACTTTGCCAATATAAAAAGTGTGATTTTATCCAAGTCATCCTTTCCTTATCTTTTATTTGTAAGCCTTGTTTGCACTAAAAAGTATTTCTAACTAAATAAACTTCTAATTAATACTTAATTCAGTTTTAAGTGAACAAGTGCAGTTCCCTTTTATAGAATCCCCCAAGGTACTTTAAGATACGTCATTTTAACTTAGGATATGGTTTACATAAACATTTCTTTCATTGACTCTCCTGGCTAAAGTAGGTCTCACTGTAGACACACATTCTCACCTCTATTCCTCTCTTAGCTGGGCTGGTTGTTTGTGTGATCATGTGAAGGACTGGATCTGTATTCTAGTACAGTTCACCACATAACCCTGCTGACACTTATGTTACCATGATGGAGGAGGCATTTAGGAGACAGAAACAAGACACAGGAGCTCATGGAAGTTCTTCTGTCCATGTGCTTATCTTATCCGTACTGTAAGACAGGATATGTTAGTTTCATCAAGTTTCACCAACTTTTCATTGAGTGAACCTGTAGAGAACACGAATGCAGACAATTAGGACTACTCTGTTGATTCCACAAGCCTTTGTAACTTGATTTTTTTCAGTCCTGTGTCCAGCTGCATAAGGATAGTGGGTTATGTCTTATCATACACAAAACTGTTCTGAAGAATCATGATGTTTTAGCAGAGTATCCTAGCAACCAGAACTGTGCAGATGAGTCCAGTTAGATATGGTTAAATATTTTTGCCAACCTTTAATGAAAAAAAAAAAGCAACAGCTAAGAAACGTAAACATATCTCCAAGTCACTGAAAACTAATTAGATAAGCACTCTGACATCAAATTCGATGTAATTTGATTCTATATCCAGAAAGGAAGCTTAGTGTGTATGAAATCTAGAATTCCAGTAACACAGTGATGAATTGCAGCACGTCTTTGCCAGTGCTTTTTGACCCAGTGAAACATAAAAGATTTTTCATTTTGTTTATTCTATAACAAATGGCTGCATGTGTGTGATAACACTGTAATAAACAACATTGACTTGTGGAATGTTAATGAAAGATCTCATCTGGAAAGTGTGTTTATTTCAAGCAAAGCAGAATTATTCATAGTTCCATCTGTGGGGTGATATCCAGAGACTTTTACTGTTGAAATGTAGGCCTGATCCCCTTAGATCTTCAGTCGTATTACTCAGTTGAAGTCAATACTTTGGACCTTATCTACTGTACTTAGGGAAAAGTTTTTTATTATTATTTTTTTTGTCTTACTGGCATAAATAGGGGCCCTAGTCAGGAACAAGGAATTTGCTGTACAAAGCGCTATACAAATAAAAAGAAAAAACATAGTTCTTCACTGATGGGTCCTATAATCCAAGTATAAAATAGGTTGGACAGAAGTAGACAGTTTAGTGTCAAAAAAACCCCAAGACAATATTGGCTAGTATGATAGATGGCGATTCAGTGTATCAGTGACTGAAGCACTGTCAAATTTTGGTAAGACGTGGAACAAGACAGTTTTAAGGGAAGAGCTCCAGAGAGCTGGCATCCCAACAGCTTAGACAACTGCTTAGGCAACTGATGATAGGTCTACTGGTAAGCGACACTTAAATCATGGCAAATGTTTATATGTTCTGGCTGGCTTTTTGACTTTTACTACAAATAGAAACAAGGATGAGTCCTTTCAAACTGGCAGAAGCTAATCCATGCTTAAATATGCACTAAAAACACCTGAAGGGCAGTTTTGCAGAGTAGCACTTGGGTATTTGGCTTTTACCATATCTCATTATGCACTAATTTTCCAGTTTAGATACATCTTTGAATAAGCATTAGTTGGATTTTATTATATTTTTAAGGCATAAAAAATTAATTACTGCCTTCCATTTAGAAGAACAGTCAGTTCCATGAATGCAAACAAAATGATGGCACGTAAAGCTGTCCTGCTAGTTTATTAATGTGAAAAAACCCCGTTTAATTTCAGTTTCTAAGTCAAGTTTGAGGTGAATAGTTGGGAAAAAATCTTATTACATAAACAACAGACATACTGGATTTATAAGTCTTTGAAATATGGACAGTATTCATAGAACCCTCTACACCCTTATTTTAGAGGAAGAATGTAGCTGCTCTTCAATATATAAAAAAACTTATTTCAGAGTAAAATGCATGCTGAAATCCAAGATATCATTTATCTTATAACCTTGGCAGTAAGCAAAAAAAAATCTTAAATGTTGTCTTTGGACCAACAATCTTAAGGTGTCCTTCTCAATACAGTTGAAAGAAAAAAAGAAAAAAAACCCCAAATGTACCTTCAGAGAGAATGTTGTTAATTTTTTTGTTAACTAGCACTTTGTAACAGCTCTAATAATTGTATTCTGTGGCTGCAGTTCGGCTTTGAATGTAAGCATTCAAGCTTCTGATAGTCCATTGCTTACACAGTGCTGCAGTTGTATAAAATTACTTAGGATGTCAGCAAGAACTGTGGACAGGGGTAAGAAAGTGAACAGTGGCATCTCCAAGTCAGTTTCTTAAGGCAGTATGGTTGTAAAGACAATAGTGGAGCATGGCATTCTGAACTGGGACCCTTCTTTAGTAATTTCACCCGAAAGTTTAAGAAGACAGTTTGCTAGAACAATGCTTGAACTCCTGTTTCCACAGGAGTTGGTAGAAGAACAAGTGTAGCGCAGCGTGGATTCTGCAGTATATATACTTCAGTGCATGTATGTGTGTATATATCTGCATCATACACTCACTCACACATACACATTCAGTAGTCAAGGCACTTCCTTTTCAGAAAAACCTTCAGTCTGCAGAATTATGCCATTTCTAAGCTATTTGTGTAGTATCTATCAGTGAGGAGGATATGCATTAAAGAAAAAACTTTGTGCTAGCAGGAAGAGGAATGGAATTCTCCAACTGTGAAAGCCAGCTACCTGTGCATTTCCACAGCTACTTATGTGGTTGGAGGTGATCTATTAGGCCATTATTAGATGTGTAATTTAATAGTGCAAAATAAAAGACAATTTGAGATTTGGTAAAAATAATACATGTAGCATGTTCTATGCTTATACATAACTTTTTTTAAGGTGTTAATCCATAAATCTTGGATCATGACAAACCGTAGGCTCAAATGTTAGCTTTTAGATATCTTAAATTACCTACTGTCTGGGGCAAAACCTGCCATTTTATATACACTTGTATGGTTTGTAGCCTATTACAAGATTTTTACTTACACAGCATCACAAACTGTTTTGAAAAATTTGGACTTCGGAGTGTATGTCTATCTCTACAACGTAGCTAGCACCAGCTGGCTATATGCGTGTGTGTTTGTGTGTGTATGTACCTGCAGTGCTGCGTGTTCGTTCTTCCATTCTAAAAGATGTGTAAATTTAAAGTAGATAGGCAGAGTTCCTTCCTTTAGCTACTCTTTAGAGGAATGAATCAGTTAAAAAACCTCAGGTATGCAAATATTGTCTACAATGCAAAGCCGTCTAATTTTCCTTTTCAAATAACTGTGTTACTGCAGCATTCCTAGATCAACAAAAAGTGGAAAATTTCTACTACCAAAAAACTTATATGAGCTAAGGGAAATATTTTGCTATTAAAAAAGGCTGTGGAAGCTAGTTATACATTAAAAAAAAACAAACCCAACACAACAAACCACCAAAAACTGGATACATAATAAGATGTGTAAAAGGAAAAAAAAAGTGTAATATTTCCCTGCAGTGAAAGAACTATTGGAATATATGACTTCACTTAACGTTTGTTCTTTTTCTTTCTTCGTATTTTGTATTGATAGTTTGATTACTTGTGAAGTACAGGCATGTTTAAGGAGCTTATATTCATAAACTCTGAGTAACTTGATTTGTTTAAGTTAATATTTGGAGTGTATAACTAAGGTCAGATTTTCATTTTTTGTGTATTAGAGATATGACACACTCTCAAATACAGAGGAAGTAAAGTAGTCCTGCACTTGGGTCGCAACAACCCCATGCAGCGCTACAGGCGTGGGGAGGAGTGGCTGGAAAGCTGCCCAGCAGAAACGGACCTGGGGGTGTTGGTCGACAGCCGGCTGAACATGAGCCAGCAGTGTGCCCAGGTGGCCAAGAAGGCCAACAGCATCCTGGCTTGTATCAGGAATAGTGTGGCCAGCAGGAGTAGGG
>Ga0065711_1003047_pt1 | contig 30079 bp, 15 predicted proteins | sample Hoacrofraction12_FD_59098 | JGI IMG/M metagenome (GOLD analysis project Ga0065711, IMG submission 59098) | Hoatzin crop microbial communities from Cojedes, Venezuela - Epithelial fraction 12 v2 (version 2) | ecosystem: Host-associated > Birds > Digestive system > Esophagus > Crop | place...
AAGAGAAGGCTGCGAGGGGACCTAATATATACTTACAAATATCTGAAGGGTGGGTGTCAGGAGGATGGGGCCAAGCTCTTTTCAGTAGTGCCCAGCGACAGGACAAGGGACAATGGGCACAAACTGAGGCACAGGAAGTTCCGTCTGAACATGAGTAAGAACTTCTTGCCTCTGAGGGTGACGGAGCCCTGGAACAGGCTGCCCAGGGTTGTTGTGGAGTCTCCTTCTCTGGAGATATTGAAGACCCGCCTGGACAAGGTCCTGTCCAGCCTACTGTAGGTGACCCTGCTTCGGCAGGAGGGTTGGACTAGATGACCCACAGAGGTCCCTTCCAATCCCTACCATTCTGTGATTCTGTGATTCTGTGAAAAGACATGGAGCTGTTGGAGCAGGTCCAGAGGAGGCCACAGAAATGATCTGAGGGCTGGAGCACCTCTCTTATGAGGAACAGCTGAGAGAGCTGGGGGTGTTCAGCAAAGAGAAGGGAAGGGAAGGGAAGGGAAGGGAAGGGAAGGGAAGGGAAGGCTGTGGGGAGACCTTATTGTGGCCTTTCAGTACTTAAAGGGGACTTACAAGAAACATGAGGACAGGATTTTTGGCAGGGCCTGTTGCAATAAGACAATGAAGAGAGGGTAGATTTAAGTACAAGAGGTACAAAACTCCCATTGATTCACGTTTTTTCAGCTAGATATAAGCTGTTCTTTTTCCAAGCAGGGAAAAAAAGATGTTATCCCAGGTCCTGGTTCATCAGTAGATTCCTGAAACACTTGTGTTGGCAGAACACAGGGATGCTGCTGTAAGATAAAGGAGCGAACAGGAATGGCTGCATGGGGACTGCTTAAGCCTGCGCAGCTCTCTGTGGCTTAGTCAAACACTGAATCCAGACCTCCGGCTTTGTGGACATGCCATGGTCACAGGTACGTAGGAAGTATCCAACTGCATAGCTAGATCTTTCATATATCTTTTTCTTCTACCACTGTAGCTCCTGTTGTGTTTACTGTGGTTTTGCTTCTGTCTTTCAGCCATGATCTTTGTTTTTTGTCTTTTCACCAGCCTTCTTGTTTTACACGCAAAGTGTTTTCTTTGGATTAGCCACTGCATTACTCCTTTCAAACTATTTAATAGGAAGGATGAGCTTGTTAGCACATTTAATTGTTGTCTTAAGCCTGTAGAGGATGTTGTTATTAAGAGAGAGTTTCTGAGATGCAGCCTGTTCGCAGGGTTTCCTACCTGAAGTCTTGCCCATCTCATTTTTCTACTCTTTCTACCGAGCTCTTTTATGTAAGACAACTTCTGAGGGTCATTGTTTTTAGCATCAGGGAGTCTTCCCAGGTACAGGCAAGAAGGGTAGCCCAAATCAAGCAAGGGGAAGCTTCTGCCTCTGACAGACAGACCCTGTGATGCTGCAGCTATGTTGGGTCCCATCCAAAACCATTCCCCTGTTGCTAGTGTCCAAGGGGACCTCGATCCACTGCACTATACGCTGCCAATACACACACAAACAAAACCGAAACCCTCTCTCCGAAGACTTTTCTCCATAGATTATATTACAGGCACTGCACTAAGAACTTTGGACTCAAAAAAAAGCAACACAATAACTTCAAACAGAAGCCTAAAAATTAAAAAGAACCGGTGCTGAGGGTAAGGTTTATTGCCTTTCACATGTTTAATCTTTTATTTCCGGTTTTCAAATTTTTCTCTAGACTCGTAAGGCCTGTTATTTTAAATGTAAGCCTGTAGTCACAGTTGTGAATTTCACCCCCGTCCCTACACGTAAGCAATGGAGAGAGCCGGTGGTCCCTGACGGGGGGCCGCGGGGAGGTTCGGGAAGCTGAGGTGAGGTGTGGGAGCAGTAACCCGGGGTCAGCCAAGAGGAGACACGAGGCCTGTGGACCTCAGTGGAATTCCGGTTGTTTGTGTACCATCCTGTTGAGCCTCCCCACCCTGGGAAAGGTTTTTAAATCTTTTAAATCAAACACCAGGCCAAGCAATAGCTAGCAAGGAGAACAAATCTTTCTGTATTTCATTTGCTTCCTAATCTCAAAAAGAAGTTTAATAATTGCAGGCTCTTGTCAGGTTAAGTACATCGAAGACTGGCTGAGCAGCAATGCTGTGGTATCAGGGTCCCAGAAGTAGCTTTCCCGGTGCTGTGTGGTTCTGGCAGTGCATAACGTTGATATCACCTTATCACACAGGCACTCTGATTCCTCTCGGGGTTCTGGGCAGTGCTCTTTGGCAGTGTTTGCTATGGGCCTGGGGCACAAGCCAGCCCATTTATCTTGAACAAGTTGTGACACAGGTTAGCTACATCAGATTGAAAGCATATTTTCAAAACCCAACATGTTTCAAACTATTTTAAGAAACATTTCTGCTATGAGGTGGAAAAACACATAGATTATTTTTCCTTTTATTTAGTTTTCTGCGAATTTGGGACACTTTGTATTGGTTTGGGAGGTTTTTTGGTTTATCAGTTTTCAGCAGAGCAATAGGATTTGGAGATACACTTGTCTGGTAGGGCCTGTCTGCGTGGCATTTCAGATGTGTGATCATGGATAATCGAAATGCTTATTGGACATAAACTCACTCGTGTTCTGCTGCATATGTAATCCCAGCAGCACAGACTGGAGTGTGTGCTGGTGGCCAGATGTACACCTATACTGCATCTGTACTAATAAATAAAGGGGGCCAACATTAATGCTCCCTTCCCAGGGGCAAGCAGCAGGACACAGCAGAGGACACCAGGCTCTGTGGGCCTTGGGAGTGGTACTGGGGAAAGGGGCTGAGGCGTACCAGAGCGTGGGATAGCCACTGTACCAGGGCTGACTCTGCTCCCTTTGCAAGTGCTAATCAGGGGAAATGCAAATGAGCTATTAGTGTCCTGCATCCTTTTCCCAGTACATCCACCTGCAAATCCACAAAATTCGCAGCCCTTCCTGGCAGCAGAATAACCAGTCAGAATGAAACCAGGCAATCACAAGTTCAGTTATTTCCCTACATGTAAATTGTGTTTACTGCCAAGTTTCCTTGCAAAGGTGTGTCATTTTACACACCTTTGAACGAAATACTTTTGCTGAGACGACATTCATGCCAACCACCTGTCTTGCAAAGCTGTCACTTCTTCCAGCACAGTTGCCTGTATTCACTGTGCACCTCAGCTTTCAAAAACACAGATTTGCTTCTTAGCATTTTACTACGCAACCACCGACAAGAACAGTCATCTTTCTTAACTAACATGGCTGAGAACAACATACATATCTCGATGTCTGTGTTCAGGATAAAGGGAGGGTGTTTCAATTCCAGCAACCAACAAAGACGATGACTTCTCTGTACAAGAGGGAGAGTGAGGTAGTGAGAGTACAGTCCAGGCAGGAGGCGCACGGTGAGCATCCTCTGCTTTCCTGGGTGGGCATACGGAGAGTTTCATATGCTGAATGAATTTCTGAGTTATTTTTAGAAAGTGGCTTATTTTCATGTTCAGTCTGAGGTTGAGCAGAATGTGAAACTGAATTAACAACGTTTGCCATCAGCACTTTTATTATAGATCTTGATTTTATGATCAACTCTATATAGTACAACAGAAGAGGTACAAAAGTGAGTGTGAAGACAAACTCTTGATCTATAGTCAGAAATAACCTAGTTGAAAGTATTGGTATGCGTCTGTGTTGATGCGTCTAAGTAGTTACATAACAGAATGTAAATAAAAATACATTTCCCTTAATGTAAACATTATGGGTGAGGTCTTGGCTGTGGTCCAGCTATGTTCAGTGCAGGCCTTTTTTATTAGTATTACAGAGAAAAGGTTTATCTAGAGATGGTCAAAATTACACCAGCTTGTGTAGTTCCATAAGGATGCTTCGCACTCTGGGTAGTCACTAAAACATACGGCATTATAACCTGTTGCCTGTGGGATCACGGAAACCTCAGCCTGCCTGATGAATTGGCAATCGATGGTTATGCTGGCACTGCAACACCTAGGAGTATATCTGTAGCAAATCCTGGTCTCTTTTCTTTGTGTCAATGGCATGCACAAAGGCACTACAGCCATGGCCACAAGCTGGCCTCAGATGTTTGTTCTGTTATAAACACTGCACTTGATTATGCATATGAGACTGGCAAAATAGAAATCAAAGGCAATCAATGAAACCTGTTGTCTCAGCGTACTATGGCACGTCCGTGCTTGTGAATCGTACACCGCAAGGCATCCCCTTTCACCTCAGAAACTGAGGTCAGGAGAGACTCCTTGTTGTGGCAGGCTTTTGATGTTTGTCTCTGTTCCAGCGGATGGCCAAGCTGTGGCCTGAGGGACCTTTTATGAAAGTTGGAAGGTTTACATTTACTGCTATATTAAGAATAAAGTGTAATCTGAGCTGCAACGGTGTTTCCAGCAGGATTTTAATTGAGCTGTCTGAGCAAGCCTTCCTATTTTCTCTCCCCAGCTACACACTCAACATGTTCTTACGGATGCTGGCAACCCTCTGAGCAGTTTCTGGTCTTTTCTCAGCTCGGCTCAGCCGTTTCCCCCCCAGCCACTTATTGCGGTTCCCACTAAAAGGTAAGTGCCGCTCTGCCTCTTCCGTCAGTTGCTTTACCTGCTCAGAGGTGCCACAGTCCTTGGGAGAAACACAATTTGTATCATGTGCTACTGGACAGTCCTCCCCTCTGGGGGATGTTGCACTGGGAAGCAGTGAGAGTGTGCTCCGGTCATTTCACAGAATCACTGAATTATTTAGGTTGGAAAAGACCTTTAAGATCATCGAGTCCAACCCATCCAGCCTTTCAGCAGGGAGAAAGCCCAGCGGTGATCCAGGCAAGTTCTACCTCTGCTGGAAAGGCTCTTTCTTCTCTGTGCACGCCCAGGGCAGTCCCTGCTCTGAGCCTCTGGGCACAAGGGAGCTGTAGAGGAGGGAGCAAACCAAGGCAAAGCGTCTGCCCTCAGCCACTGAACATGCCCCCAGCCTCTCTGAAACAGGATGTTCGTGTGCATGTGTGTACAGTAATCACACCGAAAATACCATCTCCTGCTAGTTGGCTGTTAGTATCATAGCATGGATTTCTTGTTATGGACTCTGTACGCACTGCACTACTATTAATCACTCTAAGCTATGTAGCCACACCTTTTCCAGCTTTGCACACAAATAACGAAAGTCCTCAGCGGTGCAGAGCACTCTGTTTCATGGAGCTGCCGTGGTGTTGGTGCAGAGCCTGCAGTCTGTGTGGTCAGGGCTATGCACACACTGAAGGAGCTGAACCGGCCTGTGATCAGACACAAAAGCAAACAAATATTCAGCAATCACTTTGCATGTACACCAGAATAAAGCTCCAGTTACTCAATGCAATGTGAAAGTCAAAGTGCACAATATATCTGTGCTTATCAAGTGGATGTCTTTTCTTAGGATAATTTTTTTTTAAATCTTGCTGCAGAAAGAAAACTTTTGATGTTTATAGGGGTTAAGGACAAGAGCAAGTGAGTATGAAACAAAGTAGGGTGTGAACTCACAGCATGTCAGCTACGTTGTGATAACAAAAATAATTATGAAAAACAAGCAAGATCTCTTGCACGGACTATGGAGTTGCTGCCATGCTGGAAGTTCACCACCTTGCTTACCCAATGGTAACCCTTACTCCTGCTGTAAAGCTGTCGGTAGCAACGTCAGACAGGATTAGATTTTTTGTGCGAAGTACATCCAGTGAATCCATTTTTTGAGTTACTTCTGCAAGACACTGCTGACACCGACAAAAGCAAGACAAATACATTTGATTAAAAAAAAAAAGCATCTGATCAGTATCAAATGCTATATGGCATAAAAAGCAGATGCTCAGCTGATACGGACCCCACATGGTTCTGTTTGCAGTGACTTCAGTGGAGTGAAACTATTGGTTCGATCTATCCTGAAGAGTTTCCTTGCACAGGTAAATTACTTATTTATTTTTGCTATGTATATAAAATAGTAAAATTAATTGTCCGTGTTGCTCTTCACAGTTGTTTATGTATGTGTTAGCTGAGCTCTCTGACAAAAAGCCCTACTTGTTATTCTATCTTAAGCAGCAGGTTGTGAGCCATAGCAACGAGTGTGCAATAACTCTTCATGATGTGTTACAGGTTTCTCTGTGTGCTGAGCCACGAGGGATTGAAGCTACTACGTATTTACCCTTCCTCCTCGGCCCCTTCGATTATTTCAGCATAGGCTGAAATAATTTGTGCCTGCTTACAGGTCCTGGGAGTATTGGTTAAATGCGGCAGTTACCCAAAGAGAAAGTGAGCACATGAGCATCATGAGTTGGCAGATTTAAGCACCACGCTGGTGTTAATTTTTTCACAATGTGCAGAGAACCCATTAATCAGGTTCAGCAACACCTAAACAGGAATATATTCCTCTGCTTTCAAGATTAAAATCCTACCACCAGATAAAGCATTTGCCTCCTTTGCAGACCAGTTTATCCTTATCTAAAACTAATGTCACAAACTCTGTAGTTTCTAGAACTGTTTGCTTACTTTGGAAATGTTCTTATCCAAGCATGAGTTCTTCACTCTGAAAAGCTGTTCCTGACAGATAAGCTATGAGTAATACTGAAACTTTGTTGCTTTTCTAACATCACTAAAGAACACTTCTGCTCTGTGTGGTCTCTGAAGTCACGCAGAGAGATAAAGGGTCTAAGGCTTTTGTATCTCCTCAGCAGGCAGACAGAGATTTCAGACAAGTCAAAACTTGGGCTGCTCTATTTCCTGGACTCCTGTTTTTTTCTCCTGACAATGGGGAATTATAGTAATTCATAATACTTATCATGCCTCACACCTCACTCTCTGACAAAGCAGATGGATGGAAAGTAAACTCCAACTGTAAGTGAGGACCATCCTTGACATACTGTGCTATCTGTAAGCAGCAGGGAGGAAAGCTGCCTACTTGGTTCTGATTATCACAGCTAAAAGCCTGTTGATAGTGGCTGGATTCCTCCTTTCCTGAAGGGAATGGACCATAAGCAACGGCAGTGACCTCCCAGAGTGCAGGGCAGAGCGCAGGCCCCGGACCCAGCCAACGTGAGGTCTGCAGTCCACGTGGAAGCCCCTGAGCAGCACACAGCCACATCAAGCGATGTGATGGCAGTAAGAGGGGAGCCTGCTCTAGTCTGCTGTACACCAGGAAATCCATATTAAATCAAGAGGGAGTGCAATATTAGTTTTATGTTAGCAAGTTGACACCAAAAAGAGCAGGCAATGAATTACCTGTAATTGTCTTCACAGGTGATCTTAAAGTTTCGCTCTTCTAAGATGCTTTTTAACCTCTTTATGGAATGACCTGAGCAGGATTCACTGGAAAGCAAAGTCTTTTGTTATTTGTGTTCCTTGTGTGCACAAGAAGCTTAGCTAAATTCCACACTATGTCACTTTGCTTTATTTCAGGTAAGCTTCTTTCGCAGCTTGTTTTCTAACGTGCTGTAAATTTCATCGGGTTTGTGGAGTTTCGGCTACCATTGGGCCTTTGCTGGTAGAAACCATGTGATGTTCAACTGTGCATCTTGCACAAGAACTTTGTGCAGGAGGATATCTGTAGGAAATAACTGGGTTCTGTTCACAGGTCAATGTGCCCTAGAACTGCTCCAGAGCTGCTGGTGGCCTCCACCCACAGAAGCATGATATAAAGCTCATTCAAATCTGTAGAAGGACAACGTGATCAAGTCCTCTGTGTGATGAGAAAGGGCCAACCACAAAAACCAGCAGCTAAGTCCCAGGTAGGACATAAAATAGGAATAAGCAGAAAGAAAACATGGGAGTAAGCAGGATATGAGCATCTGCTATCTGTTTGACTCAGCCTGTGGCTGCTGCCACCCTGTTTTGTCAAGGGGCTGTTTCAACTCCTTTTCCATTGGTAGGAACCCTAACTTGTGTATTTCTCTTCCATCCAGCTAATGGTTTCATGAAGCAATGTCATACCTTTGAGATCTTTACCTCCATGTTTAATTTGCTTGAAATAGCCCACTGGGCCCCAAAGCTGTAGTGAGAGGACCGACAAAGGTCAGAGACATGGATAGAGATGCTGCAAAAAAATTATTACCTCCGGATAAAAATAATCTCCTTGTCCAAAGTATAGGACACACATTAGGACAGTAATACAATACGGAGGCAAATCCAGTTCCTTACATATGGCATTGGTGGAAAGCAAAGCCAGCTCTTCTTTGTTCATAAAACTTACCAGATGTTATCAATGATTCAACATGAAATACAAATCATTATTATTGGAGCTACCCTCCCTGTTTCTCCATGGAAGTAAGCAGAAAAAAAAAAAGAAATTGCTGTGAGCTTGGCCCAGGACGAAGATGTGCCAAAAAGGCTGGCAGGGCATCAGGCTGTTGAAGCTGTTGAGAAGGAGGAACATAATGGCTTTTCTGATGTTGGGAAATATTGAGAAAAAGGATCAAGTACCATGCTTGGTGGAACCAATGGATAGATAAACCAATGTAATTTTCTTCAGCAAACCTCTATGCTGTGAGCCACCATAATATGTCTGGCATGCTGACCACAAGACAGATGCATGCCTGTGAGCTGTGATAGGTATGTCAGCTTGTATGGCAAAGAGACACTTCGGGGTGTCTGGGCTAGGGGAGCACATGCAACACTGGAGCTGGTACTGTGTCAGACAGTGAGGCTGTCTGAGCAAGGGTCTCTGTTGAGTTCATACTCATTCATGAGTTGTACTGCATCATCACGGCCTGCTTCCCGACCCGCTGTGTCAAAGCTGCTGCTTCCGGTGTGGGGGGTCCTTAGGAACAGGAGAAACCATGGCAGTGTATTATAACCACGTGAACCACAAGGGTCAAAGGCATCAAACCTCATGCTCAAAGCTTGAAACATGGCAGGTCTGCAAAGGAATCTGAATGGGACAATGAAGGTCTCAGAAAGGCTCAAATGTGATCTAAGTAATTCCATGGTAAGCATTTAAACTACAGAGTTATTATTAAAAATCACAGAACCATTTAGGTTGGAAGGGACAGCTTGAGATTCCTCATCCAACCAATATCAGCTAGAGTAGGGTGCCAGTCGGGTTCTGAGTATGTCACAGATGGAGACTCCACAACCTCTCTGGGAAATCTGCCTCTGCATTTGAAATTATTTTGTCAAAAATGGTTCTGGTCAGCATAATTATAGTATTCCTGTGGAAAAACATGTTTTCCAGCTGTTCACCCTGGTAAACGTAGCCTGATATGTGACTTCAGTGCTGCACCTATAATAAGGGTCTCTAGAGCTCAGTGGGATTGGGAGGCATTTAAAGGTCATGGGACCCCTTCAAAGCAAGGAAAATGTCATTGTGCCTTAGCTAGAACTGTTCAGCAGTACCTACGAAAAATACCAAAGAAAAACAACAGTACAAATGTTATTCCTGCCAGTAAGATAGCAGGGAGAAGAGTGAATGTAGGGCAGGTTTCATGAGCAGATTTCAGACAGTGTCACTGTTACGACAGTTGCGCATCAGAACTGAGCTGCACTGTCTGCCTTCTACACACTGCTCGTCATTTCGTACCGGCATGACTTACCTCTGAGGTCCACCGATGTCATGCATAAGCCAAATGTGTACTGCAGAGACTCTGTCTGGATTTAGATTAAAGATCTCAATACTTCCAAAAATGCTGTAAGAATGGTAGATGAAAAAGCAAAACGTTCTTCGTTATCTAAGTAAGATGCACAAAGTATGTTCCCGAAATACTAGTACTTACCAGTGCTGCTATTCTCAGTGACAGAATGTTATCTTGCCAATGGATTTTCACAGACTATTTAATTACCTTGTGGTAGAAGATATGCTCCCCATTCTTCTTTCACTTTCATAAGAACTATTGAAACTGTCTGCAGACTGAAACAAGCTGAAGTTTTCCCACCTTTAAAGCCTTTTCTCCTGTTTGGTTATTGGCTAGTGGTTTGGTCTGGTGGAAGGGAAATGAACATGGCTGTTCTCCTGACCAACATATTCTTTCAATATTATTCAAGACTGCACTTCCAGCCAGGTAACCCAAGGAAGCACAGTCAGCTCCATGAGCAGTTAGAAATGTGTTGTTCCATGAATATAACATAGTGTACAAATCTAGATTAACTGTAATAATACAGTTACTTTATGGAGTAATAGCATACTGGAGATCCAACCCACATACCTTCAGAAGGATTTAAATTACAGTCACAGTATAGGAGTTAAGTGAATATCTCTTCAACAGTCAACCATTTAGATCTCTCTCTCTATATATATAGAGAGAGTTTTCTACATATAGAGTTTTCTAAAAATTTCTTCTGCACTGGGACTCAATGGCAAAAACACATTCACCAGCATTCAGGTCCCACAGAAATGTGGATGGTAGCATGCTGAGTAAATACCTGCTGCTTCTGAAAGCTCCAGCTTCTACTGATCCGTTGAGCATCACCTGAACCACACCACATGCTGCTTCTGCAAACTGAGCAAAACAAATGGCCATTATCCTCTGACACTACATGCAGTGCCACACCAGACTCAGGGCTAGCGGCAATTGCTGTAACTTCTCTGATGTCATAAGAACTGACTTCTACAGGTAGAGGATCTGGCCAATAATTTAACAGAACGTGTCAGTGGAAATAAAAGTCTCTAAAGGCTATGGCAAAACTGCCATAAAGCTGCATTAGGCAGCTATGAATTGGCAGTCTGAGGCTGCGTGGGATTGGTACAGTAACTTCGCTGTCACTGCTGTTTCCAGTTTTTGTAGGGGGATGCAACTTTCCAGAGCCCCAGCAGCTACAGCTGTCTGATGGGGCTGTTCCCTCCTCAGTAACTTGGAATAATCCCCAGACTGTTTAACTCAGACGGTGGGGATGCACCAGAACAGAGGTACCACAAGTTTAAGGACATGCAAACGATCACGTATTCGTTGCCTTGTGACTCACATCTGTGTTCTTTTGCAGCTTGGGATTTTTCTCCCCCATGGTTTTAGCAAATCTTATCACCGAGTTTTGTTTGATTTGTAATTGCTGCCCCTTTAGTCTTTAAAACTCAGGTCCAAATATTTAAAGACTATTAAGTAAGGTTACAATGAAAAGTACCCGCCCTAGATATGTAATCCATTGGTGGGACAAAGAATTTTTGAAAAGCTTAACACAGATCACTGTACTCATCAAACCCTCCAAGTCCTCTTACATCTTAACTATCTGGCTCAAAGTCAGCTCTTGAGAGCTGTGAAGTTGCAGGGAAGTTAGACCATGTATAACTTTCTAATGTGATAAGCATGAATTTTAGTAGATCTTAAATTTATCCAGACTAGAAAGCTTGCAGTAGAGCAAGCCTGACTCTGTATGGTGGTTTATCTCTCACAGACTCTGGAACTGAGGGATTAATGAGTACATCAAAACTGTTTTGAGCTCGGAAAACTTTCTGTGCACTAGTTTACCCACAAAACAATTTTTTTATGGTGACTAGACTTTTTCTTACATACATGAGAGATGAAGCACACAGCAATGCTTGTTTTCCACCTGGACAGTCATCTACTAATAGTTGTACCAAGGGTGATACCAGGTTTTTTCTGTAAAGTGCTGGTGTAACAAAGCCAGGCTAACTGCTTAACTCGGACTAGCAAGGTGTCATTCATGTGATGGGAGTTGGCATGTGCGTATGGGTGGGTACACCGTAGGAACCTTGCCAGACACCGCTGTGGGAGGATGTGCTCTTCAGGTTTATGCTGGAAAGGTGCACGAGGATTCTCATCCGTTTGGCAAACTTCTGTGCCAAGTTGGGCACTGCTCCCAACATCGACATGCTAAAATGCATTTTGTTTTAGCAGTTTCAGTCCTGTCATTTAATTTAAGTGGTGGTTATTGTATTACCTGCAAAGCTCCAGCTGTCTGCCAGGTGTTGTTCTAGACAATGGCACACAGTCTCCGTCCACAAATAAGAATGCCCGAACTACACTGACATTAAATATTGCCCATAAAATATGGGACCTTGGATATGCAAATTTCCAAAGCCACTATTTTCAGCACCTAAAGCTAAAGCTGGTGAGAACTTTTACTATTCCATGTTTTAAGTCCAATCTGCAAGCTCACATTTTTGGCAGTGTCAGGAGCTTAGTGCCTTTCAACATTCTTGGATTCAGGGAGATTTATTCTGGATCTTACCATCTTGGATGCCATTTTCCAGAATACAGAGCTAGGGTTGCTCTCACATTCACTTCGTTTTGGACAAGATTCATAGTTGATTCCTGAGAAGAAACACATTTATAGAATAGCTAAGGTCAGAGTGAATGCTGTTGCAATGTTAATATGGCTTTGAGAGCTGATTAATGATGACTAAAAGCTTTGCCCACTACCAAAGCAAGAAGGCTACATGAGGAAAAGGCTCTAAGAGGAAAATGAATTTGTGTGTGTTCGAAGGTCTTCCTGTTGGCTCACACACATCTCAGCGAGCCAGCTGCAGGCCCTGTATGCAAATAATTCTCAGAAAACTGAGAAGGGAAAACATGCAGCCCTCAATATGAGAAACATGTTGGCTCTTGACAAGTACTGTACAATCGTATTGAAAAATTCAGCTTTGCCCAACATTTTCGACAATTCCAGCCCAGCCTTAGCCCCAGGGTGCCTGCACACTGTCCCTGCCACTTTGCCTGGCCTCTCCCCAGGACCTTGCGGAATGGCATTCCTGTTTTGCAGTTTGTCCCACAGAAGCCACAGGAAGGAAGGGAGTATTCTCGATAAAGAGGGCTAGATGTGATCAGCAGCCCAAGCACCAACCTGGCGTTTTAGTAATTGCCAAAGTCATAGTTTTTAAATTCACATGAGAACTAAATATTATTTTCAGTCTTCCAGAATATGGGACAGGAATACAGTTAAGGTTTTGAACTAAATTACAAGAAAAGAATACCTGAAAAGGACTGTGCTTAGGGCTAGATATAGAAGACGAAAGAATAACCTGGAATTGCAGTGTTTATATTTGTTTTGCAAAAAAATAGGACTTATTACCTGGGGCAGAGAGGTCTCCACACCATGAAACCCTATCAGCCATATAACCCAACAAGGTGTCCTCCAAGGTAAGGAAATTTTGACTGGATTTTGTATAACGATGAACGAGGTCATTTGTCTTGCTCCAAAACAGTGACTGTGAAATAAGGTACAATGTCTAGTAAGCGATACTTATACTAAAGCTGGTCAGGAAATTTTCCCGGAGAAAAAGTTTTCATGATAATGAAGGAGTCTTAGTTTTTTATTGAAATGCTGCAAGTTCACATTAGTGGGTCAGTTCTTATTTCTGCAACCCATGCTCCCATTTCCAAAATCTTTTTAGGTGGTTATTTTTGATGGAAACGGACATGTCTGGCCCGCAAAGCACTTTGAATGCAAGGTTTTGACTAGTTCTAATAGGATATATACCTAATTTGTTGCATGCTTTTGAACTGTGCATGGAAGGGCAGATTTTTGGTAGCAGTGTGCCTCTAACAGCATGATAGCACGCTCCTCACAGAGAGCCGTATGCTCAGGGAACAGGGCCATCTCTGTCACTTCACCAGGACAACCTCAGTACTGATGTCTGAGGCAAACCTTACACAGGGATGTTTCCCAGCGACAGAGAATGAACAGGGTTACTGGGGTCCCAAGCTGGTAACACCGCTGCAGTAAGCGCAAGAGCAAAATATCATCCTCATCGACCTACAGACACTCGCAGCCATTACGGACAAGACCCGTCACTCAGAGCCCTGCACAGACACGTCATTCCACGCCGACCCTCCTCACGCAGCCCACCACGCATCGCACTGTTACCTTGTTGCAGGGTATAGGATGACTCGCTAACTCCATCAAAGGCTGATAATCTTCTGATGTAATATTACAGGGATTCTTGTAAATGAATGCATGTTTTAATGATTCCCATATTTTTAGGCAATCCTTATCTCTGCCAAAAGATTAAAACGTAGTTAATTAGTATTTATGAGTATTTATGGCTGTGAAAGGATCTCCTTCTGTTACGGTTAAAGACTATGGATCAGATTTTAAAAGATTTCTAACTATGCTCAGACACCAAAATACATTATCCATTACAAAAGCAGAGTATCTTCAGCAAATTAAGCGTAAACTGAGGAATGAGCAGTTCTAAAACATTTTTCTCTCTTCTGCATTTTAAATTACTGATTATTGAAGTATCTGTATGCCCTCTATGTTTTTGTCCCTTAAAAAGAGCAGTGCTGACATCACATAACCAACCCAAACCGTTCTATGATTCTATGATAAGGTCAAATTTTTTGATTATTCATACCAAATCACGAGAAGCAAATGTGGCAGAATATAGCTTGTACATTTTAAAAGTGTGGCTGAAGGATGCTGCCTCCTCAGGTACAGTAAGCCAAAAATATGCCCATGTGTCCCCCTGCAGAGTGTTTGGCCCTGCAGAAATAATATCTATAATTTTGTCTAAAACAAAAGCAGGGGTCTGGCTGTTTTGGACCTGATATTATTTTCATTTATGTACTAATTTGCAGCTGTTGTCTTTGCTGGAGCCACAGCTGATTTGAACACTTGTAACCAAGATCTGGATCAGGTGTTTGGTCTCCAGTGGGTTTTTCGGTCTCCTCCTGATCGTCCACCACCCTTCTGGCCCTTCTGCTCTCACTGGAATGAGTCAGAGGATTTACACCAAGTTTACATGGGGGGAACTGCTTCATGCCACAACACAACCCTATCACCTCAGCCTACACTTGTTTCTTAAGATGCTGCCTTGTCAGGCTAGCAAATTAAGCACATCTCTGCTGACAGAAGCAGGGGTCCTTTTGTACTACCAAGAGGAAATCTGTTGCATAGTGCAGGCAAGCAATCGTATCTCCGTACTGAAGTAGTGCCACGCTCCCTTCACAAAGCTGCAGCATATAACTACGTTTGGGACGGCTCAGGATGTTTGCTATCTTGTGCCTGAAGTAACGAATGAAAACTTTGTGTTCACGTAATTCACAATTATTGTCTGTGTAGTAGGTGTTCTCAAGGCTGTTGCCCATGGGTGCACTTCCCTTCCTCCTCACACTCCCATTTTCAGGCCCACAGGGAAAGCTTGCCCCTCTCATTACAGCAGTGACCATTAATGCAGTGATTTTCCACCCTTCTCTTTCCTATTTTTATGCAATTTTAAAACGCTGACTGCATTATCCTGTCTGCATGTCTGAATGGAGCTACTCTGACTGTCCTTGACTCATCCACTCTTTCTTCACTGTTTGCAAATCATCTCACAGTGTGTTCCCACTAAAAGCTGTTTGAAGAATGGACTTTGTCTGGTGTGAATAGATTACTGCCTTCAGAGCACCATGAAAATAGCACTGATCAACTAGTATGTAATAGACAGCTGCAGGTTTTGTTACCAGTTGTTACTGGGGTAGCACGTAGGATGCGGAATAGTCCTGAAGGGATTAGGAAAAAGAGCAGTAGTTTACTGAGGTTTTCAAAACATTTTACAAGTCAAACCACTACGGTTGTGTGATCTCAGTCCTACTACTGAACTCACAGAATCACAGAATGTTCGGGGTTGGAAGGGACCTGTGTGGGTCATCTAGTCCAACCCTCCTGCCGAAGCAGGGTCACCTACAGGAGGCTGCACAGGACCTTGTCCAGGNGGGTCTTGANTATCTCCAGAGAAGGAGACNCCACANCCTCNCTGGGCANCCTGTTCCAGTGCTCCGTCACCCTCAGAGGGAAGAAGTTCTTCCTCATGTNCAGATGGANCTTCCTNTGCTTCAGTTTGTGCCCATTGCCCCTTGTCCTGTCGCTGGGCACCACTGAAGAGAGTCTGGCCCCATCCTCTTGACACCCACCCTTCAGATATTTGTAAGTATATATTAGGTCCCCTCGCAGCCTTCTCTTCTTCAGGCTGAACAATCCCAGCTCCCTCAGCCTTTCCTCATAGGAGAGATGGCTCCAGTCCCCTCATCATCTTTGTAGCCCTAATTCAACCGTGATTTCTATTGAGTGCTCATCTGAGCATCAGAGGGGCAAACTGGAAGGCACCTGACAGCACTGGGTACCAGAAGGAATGCCTCCATCAGACACACTACAGGGGCTGCGGCCGGTATCTCACTGGGAGGGACCACACNACCCACTGCAAGATGTCCCTGGCCTTCCTTCCCTTCTGCCCTTATTTATGCTGTAACAAATCTAACTTAGCAATATATGTGGTATTGGTCATTGGGAGGTCATGCCACTAACGTGGTTATGACAGCATGTCTCCATGCCCCAGCTTCTTCCAGTCCTCCTCTGTGAAGGGTCTATGGCAGATGTGTCCTCATCTCTCGCTCCTGGGGCAGCCACATGCATTATGCTGCAGAGCTCTGTCTGGGCTGCAGATATCCCTCAGCCTGGCCTTGCTGATTTAAAATGAGCTCGGGTGTTGCTGCTGTACAGTGCTGTCTGAAAGGCAGGCAGAGCCTGGAGCAGGGGCCAGGCAGGTCAACCTGGAGGCTCTCCGGCCATACAGCCAGCCGGGACAGTTCTGGCCACACACCGAATTTTGTTCCCTACCATGCCAGACTCTTACAGGAGCAGCCCCCCCCAAGCCGTGCTAGGAGCCACAGTTCTTGTTCATATGAACCAAATTTACCTCCAGGTAAGTAAAGACTAATAACAAAGATGATTTTTAACTGCAGTATTGTCCTTTATCCAGGACCCTAAATGTGCTTTCAGTTACAGTCACTGTAGAAATAAGAAGGCAAACTGCAGATGCTCTCGGGAGCACAGTCACTGCTTTGCTGTTGCGCTGTCATGCCAGGGGGTAGGCGCATATTTCACTTAGCAGAATTTAACTTGGGTGCACTAAATTTTCTCCTGGAGGAGCTCATCTCCAGCTGCACACTGTGTAAGTAACCCACAGAGACCACCCTCCTGATGTTGGTAGTTCATCTGCGGGACGGGAAGTGTAAATAGCTCTCCCTGTGACACCAGACTGCAACACGACCACACTGAACCAGCCCAAAGAGAGGACTCCTGCTGATTACGGGGTGACGTTACAGAACAGGCAGCTGTCCCCTTTGCTTCGCACAGTCAACACTATCGTAAAGAGAATTTGTAGGGCTTGGCTGTAATGTCTCAAAGACATCTATATGGCTCACAGTTTCTAATCTGTCAAATGATTTGTCTTCCTGGATGGACTCCTTTTCTTTTTTAGCCATGCCTGAAATCTGTTCTGTGTAACGGCGTTAACAGCCACAGGTGACAGCTGGTTACCTGGTCATCTACCTTTCATATCGTGAAGTTTTTAAGCATGGTCTCAGAAGATGAAATATTTGTCAAGGAATCATAAGAAAAAACTGTTGTGTTTTTTTTATTTCCAAAGCAGAGAGGTAAGTGATAGACACAATACAAAGCACTTCTGCTGCTGGACTCCAGTCATGGCCGCGAGCGGCACGAAGAAACAACCATCCAGGTGATTCACGAGCTTGCCGAGACAGCTTGCTGAGTCACCAATTCAAAGCTGCAGGTTTCCAGCACTTCGGGACACCAAGCTCAGCGCTTGATGATGTGCATGGATGTCACTTCTATCTGAGAGAAGAGTCTTTATCCACAGTCCTGGCAGAGTTGAGCAAAACTGTATGTTTAATGTCACAGAAGTGGTAAGGCTTAGCCTTCAAATGGGGGAAGCTCTTCCACAGCTGGTAGTCGGTGTGGTTACTTCTAGCTGTACCACACAGCAGAATGATAAGGCATGAAGATGGGTCCTTCTAGAAACTAAACAATTTCAGCATTGTTTTAGAAATCAAAATGCAGATCTTCAATGTAAAAAAGTACATACAAAAGCTAAACAATATTTCATTTTTGCTATCCTCATCTACCAACACGTATATTTTCACAACTAAATAAAAAGAATTCATTGATTTGCCATTGGAAAGGTATTTCTCTGATGTGAAATACAGGTTTTGCCTTACATCTCAAAGAGATTACCAGTCACACAGAACTGTGGTTTTCGTTGATACATGAAAAAATAAGCAGTGAGAAGACTTTAGGACTTGTTAATCCCAGCTTCAGAAAGATATGTCACTCTTCCCAGCCTCACTGTTGAGGCAGACACTATACATAAAGTTTCACCTGTCCCTAAAAAGGCCAAGAAGAACAGGTTCAGGTTGAAACAAGCACATATGCCTTACCAAAAAACGCCTCAGAAACAAACTGTCCTCTCTTGGCTGCTCCTAACTTCTCACTGGGAAGTTCTCAGCCCCAGAACAAGCTGAATTTGTTTTCCTTACTGCTTTACAGAAGGGAGGGTGAGAAAGAGATCACCAGTCTACCAGTTCATTAAATTCTTCTAATTCAGATAGAGGAGTCCATGGTGAATATGTTTATGTACCACACTGCCACAGGACTCGTGTGCTCTCCTCTGGTTTTTGTTTGCATGTTTTGGGTTGCATATTAATTCTGCATTGTATCTGCAAATATCATATCTTTATGCATAATGGATTTCTTCTTTTGAGGCTAACTTTGTTTATGTTGCAATATTTAAGGCCTTTTACTCTACTACAGAATCTGAAATTTTTAATCCAAATTCAGTGACACATAAAATAAATATACTCTAATTTTATGTTCGTTTTTTTTAAACCATTTTTTTTAATGAACAGAATTTGAGATATGCTGTTAACTGTGAAATAATTACTAACAGACTAGAATGAACACTATGAAACCTGCTGTAAACACATGAACTGAGCCTGCCACCCTTTCTCTGGAAAGCGAGGATGCAGAACTTGCCTTATGACCTTCTGGAGACAGAGACTATATCCCGCATTTAGTACAGCATCAAATAAAGGCTGGGATACAAATAACCATTACAACTACATTTTGTTATTAAATCCAAGTGTTCTATACATTGCAAAGCATAGTATGCATTTGTCCTTACATTTGGGTAGAAGTTGCATTTTCCAATGAATTTGCATATTTCTATCCATTTGCCATTTTTATGAATATCACATTAATCCATCAAATGGAAGCTGGAGCCAAGAATATTTCCATTAGCAGCTATCCTAGCAGCTAAACTTTAATGTGCATATCAGAAAAATAGACAGCTTCTGCATCATTATCTCTTGCATATCAGTACACTGGTCTGGCTAACCTTGAAAGAGTATCCTTTCACTTAAAGGAATGGGATGGCAGTGAGCTGCCTGGGAAACCACTACTAATATAGATAATTTTTTTCTTTGTAATTTTTTTTTCTTTCACCAGACATGAAGGAGCAAATTCATCTCCAATTGAAATTGATTTAATTGATATAATACCAAGGATAAGTTTCATCCCTGCTGATTTCAGTTACACCATGAACAACGTCTTGCTTTCAGCTCAGCACTGGGCTGACACCGGATGCTAAAAACATCTCAAGAAGGGCAGCATTTCCTTTGTATGTCTTGTCTTTAGTTTCTTACTCAAAAATTTGAGAGCGGTATGGGACCCACTTTGAATTTACAGGCGAAAATGACTTCCAGGCTTTGTTCTGGAGAGCCCAGACAATTGTGCCCATGTTGCTGGAATCACTCTAGCAGGCAGAGGCACTTCCCTGGCGAGACGTGGTCTCCCCTGCAGTCACAGCCACTTTTCCAAGGTCCTGAGCTTTCTTTGTAAAACACGACAATGGCTTCAGGCCAAACTGAGATTTTAATTGTGGCGTCTGCGGTAGGGCTCTGAAGTTACAGCCAGAAACAGTCCTCAGAGCCTCTATGTAACAGGCCTTCTCAGGGACTGAACCTGACCAACAGCTGCCATTTGTGAAGAAAATTCCTTCTCATTTGTTACCACCATCGGACAAAACAGCAATGCAGAAATGCACCTAAGCACTCAGAAATCTGGCTCTTTAAAGAGTGAGGAGTATGTGGATATAACAATGCTCCTTAAAGGCATAGGACCAACTCACACTCTGCTGGGAGTCCAAGGCATCGTCTTCACCTGTGGAAGAGACTTCTCAGAAGGAAAATGCCTGTCAAAGGACCTAAATGGTGTAGCTTCTGCATCTAACAGATCCATCTGGGCCTGCATGCCAGTTTATCTGCCACTTTTAGGTAAACTCTGATGGCTGTAAACAGCAGTGCAATTTACACATCCTAATTCAATTAGCTTTTTCATGCGAGCTTATGAGTAGCCACAACTTTATGTCATTAAAAAAAAAATGCAATTAACAGTAACCTTTATGGCTGTGCTGAGGGGAAGCCCACTGCAACACCGAATCCTTTTGCTGCCTCTTTGCCTGAAATATTTCTGCTTTCACCTTCTGCTGCCCCTTCCCTCCTTCCTGCTTTCACCCTCCTTGCCTTGTCTCCCTGCGGCTTTGGAGCAGCTTTTTGGGAGCCGCTGCCAAGGGCAGCCCAGGCAGCTGCAGTTGGACGGGGCTGCAGCCATCTCGCCCAGGCTGCGAGGAGATGAACACCAGGCGAGCAGTGCCATCAGGTGGGAGCAGGGACTGCTCAGCAGCGGCAGCAGCAGAGGTCAACCCCAAAGGCGCCCCGATCTTCATGCCGGGCATCGGCCTGACCCATCTCCAGACCACTGAGTCAGAACATGGGTACATGCACGCAATGGATCCGCTTCGTCCCTATTGTTCTAGCACCTAAAATCTCCCATCTTTGTGCTAAAAATCAGACAAAAGCGAATTAAGAGAGGTCAGCCATTATGCTGTCATCGCTGGGGATCTGAGGAGACCACTGCCTGCTGCTTTTACCATTGGGATAATAGAGAGGGGAAAAATCACTAAGGGAAAGGATGAAGGAAGAAAAATCGTGGAATATCTTTTAATCTCCACATCTTCAATGAGCGCCAGCCTCTCATACCCACTTAGTTTAATTATTGCAAAGTGTCTGCCACCGTAGCATTTATGGTGACTGACCGTTTTTCAATATGAGAATGACATACTTCATTGTTTTGGCAGCTTGATTTTGTAAGTATTCCTCTCCGTTAATTAAGTAGTTCAAAAGCCAATAAAGAAAGCATTGGAGGAACTCACTGGGGATAGAGAGAGAGATCCAAAACTCTGCCTCAGAGAAAGATGACCTCTGGAAAGGCTGCCTGTAGGCAGAGCCACTGAATTCCCCGCAATTCCCCGCGGCAGAGGTGAGGAGTCTGGAGGTCTGGAAAAACAAGCACAAGGTGACATTGCTGCTGGGTGCATCTCAGGGCTATGTTTGTGTACAAGGAATGACCTGGAACAAATGACAGCTCCTCGTCACACCAGTCTTTCACCTTTAGCAGGAATGAGAGGGTTGTATGGGCAGCTGTACTGTGGCTTTGGTTTATAACTCCTGGAGTATTTTGTGAGTTGGGAATCAGAGCTCCAGGACAACATTAAGCCTTCCGGGAAGGGCTGAGCCGAGAGGTGGCAGCTATAAACCAGTGTTCATCTACATCAGCAGGGTTTTTTGCTGGCTGGATTTCAGCTTTCCCGGGTGAAAAACCCAGCTGCTTAAGAAGACGCTGTTTACAGAGATGCTCTGTGAGTGGGACGCAGCCTCTAGCAGGGCAGCAGTCTCACCTGGACGGCACTTTGACACAGGGTCATAGCTGCTTACAGTTTAAGCTTCCAAGGGAGGGCCATGTCTTCAACAGATACAGAGGGAACAAATTTAAGCTGGCATCTTACCCCTTGATTAGAAAGCGTATTTTTAGTGTTGTTTTATTTTTAATGTTAAACTTGGGAAAACACTTCTATAAGAATGATCTAAATAAAAGTATGTTGTAGCAGGGAAGCACTCAATGGCTTAATGCAGCTGCAGAATTTTTTTTCCCCCATAGCATGATCTTGCAGTACATTTTAGATCCAAAACTGCTGGGATGCAGCAGGAGAATTCCCTGCTTCGAGGGTAGCAGGTATCAGCAGGACAAGGACAAGGGAACAGACTAGAAATTTAGTACGACTGTGAGTGAGCTCCTTGCTAATACCTGATTTTGTTGTCATCTCCTGCACCTCGTTTTAACCTGGGACACTTGAGGAAGATTTTCATTTGACTCTAGAGGGAGAAAGGGTCTGTTCCTCCCAACCCTATGGATAAGCAAAGTGATATTTCCTCATGGTGCTCAGGGTTGTTAAACTGTTCTCGTGTCTTCACCACACCTTGGCGATGACAGCTGAGCAATGCCATCAGCAAGCCACCGCTGAGCATGGCTGCTTTCACTGACGTCTCTACAGATGTCACACCAGAACTGAAGCAGGGAGAGCTGGGAGGGAACAGGATTCCCCCTTTCAGCAACAACAAGCTGTTAGACTGGCTCAGCCAGACATTTAATGATTTCATTCCTCGGGTGGCACTGTAATTTAGACAACCACCAGCCATTGCTCTGTATAGCCAGTTCTACAAAATCAAGACACAAGTGAGCGGGCAAAGAACAGGTAGCTGACTGACTGTGCATGACTAAATAGCTGCATAAAGTTGCAGTAGATAGCTAAGTTGAACAGTATTTCATCAGCCAATACTTCTGATTAATGTGTAGAAGGCCAGTACAGACAGAATTATATTCCCTCTGGTATCTGGGATTAAAACCAAAGGAGACTTTCACTGCAAGGAGATATTAATATATGATGGTGGGGTAATCGTGATGCAGTATGTGTAGGCTAATGCAAACATGAAAAATTATTTGAAATCCTACAGGGTCTTGCACTAAGAACCATTAAACATCCAACCACTGTTAAATAAATGTAACAAGTTTTAAGTATATGAGAAACATATAGTCATTCAATAACAATTTTTATATGATTCTAAACTCAATATAGATAACAGACAGATGAGTTGACATACGGCTGCCAAAGCGAGAGATAAATTCAGATCTCAACAGCATTTCTGTACCTCAGAAGTACATTGATGTTGGCCATGGAGAAAAGACAATGCATCTTTCGCCATCTCCCGTTAAACTTGCAGGACACTCTCAGACTTTGGGTTGCTGCTGTCAGCGGAGTTACAGCCTGGGAGGGTAAATTTTCTGAGCAGAACAGTATATGAGCTTTGCACAGAATTGGATGGCCTTTCACAGTCTAGCATTGAAGTTTATACTCCAGGAGAGCAGAAATAAATATGTTGGTGATTCATTCTCTCGAGAACAAATAAATGATAGCTACGCACTGCCATATGAACTTGTCTCTTGCTAAAGAGAAAATTATCTCTTTCTAATGAACTGCCTCTAGAAACAGATGACAATAAAACCCAAATGGAGCCCAGAATAGTTATGGAAATTTGCCTTAAACAGCATGAGGACTCATCTGAAGGATCAACTGTAGTACCAGTACCTCTACATCCTAAAGTGCTAATAACTATCTCTTTGTGCCTGCTAAATATTAAATTACAGTTCCGCGTTAAAGCTCAGAAAAGCATATTTCAGTGGACGTGTACCTCTGAGAAAGACTCAAACAATTATTAAATTTTATAATTATTATATCTTTGTTACCAAGAAATTACAAGAACAGTCAAAGTCGCTCATATACAAGTTAGGGAAAAATAATTGTAAAAGAAGATATTGTCAGAAATATTGAAGGGCAGAAGAAATGAAAATCAGAACTGTGCGTGTTTCCTATACCAAAAGCTAACACAAAAAAGACATTGAAGTCAACACATTGGCACATGAAGTAGGGAGGGAAATACTAACAGCATACACTGAAGTGCTGTAACAAATGTTTTGACCTGGGCATTTTAATAAGCAGTGTGTTATTATGATGATACAGTGCCCATCTTAATACCAAGAGACAAACTGAAAGTAGGAACAAGTATCAACACCATTGCCACTACACACAAGCCAAAAAAGTTTCTGCATCGCTGTTTGCCTTAGTTACCCGGTTACCTATTTACCCAATGAACCACTTGAAAGTCTAAAACCATGTTCTAAGAAATGGAAAAAAAGAAAGACACCTCTGGAGATCGTCTAGTCCAACCCCTGGCTCAAAGCAGGTTGCTCAGAACCACATCCAGTTGGGTTCTGAATATCCCCAAGAATGGAGTGACCACAACCAGAAATGACAGTTGCACGGCGGTTGTTTGATTTAGCAGGTATTATATACAGGGAATTCAAGCCAAAGTGTAACAAGATCATCATCGACTTTGATTCAATTAACAGCAGACCAAGTCTGAGCAACCTGATCTAGTTAGCGGTGTCCCTGCTCGCTGCGGGGGGGTTGGACTAGATGACCTCTAGGGGTCCCTTCCGAACCAAAACTTTCTATGATTCTATGATTCTATAACTTGTTCCACTCCTTGATCACACTCACAGTACAAAAAAACGCTGTTTTTTTCTTGTGTTTAAGTGAAATTTCCTGCATTTTAACCAGTGCCCAGTGCCTCTTGTCCTGCAACTGGATACCACTGAGAAAAGCCTGGCTCCCTCTTCTTTACTCCCCCATCAGGTATTTATACACTCTGATACGATCCGCCTGAGCCTTCTCTTCTCCAGGCTGAACAGTCTCGGCTCTCTCAGCCTCTCCCTGTCCATCAGACACTTCAGCCACCTTCACGCTGGGGAGCACAGAACTAGACCCAGCACTCCATTTGATTCTGAATTATTTGCCTGCCCCTATGTGTGATGTGATTTAACCTTCATCTGTGTGTGCAACCCTGCTGTAAGTTTTGGGTTACCCTTGCCGTTCTTGAATCTTTAACTAAGTCACTATTTTGATTGTAACAAATTCCATCGAATCACTCTGTTAAATTGGCTGACGAGTAAGTGTTGTTAATAATTACACAACCTAATCTTGTGATCTATCTCAAAAATGTTAATAAATCCTAAATTGCTGCTAAACCAAAGCCTTGCAGCAAAACCCCATTCGTAACGCTCCCCAGTGCTGAGCAGAGGGAAGGATCACCTCCCTCCACTGCTGCCAGCGCTCCTGCTCGTGCAGCCCAAGGCACCATCGGCTTTCACCGCAAGGGCATGTTGGTGGCTCACGTTCAGTTTGTCCACCAGGCCCTCATGCCTTTTTCCACAGATAGATAGTGCAAACAAAGCCATTTGCTCTGGAACTACAAGAGATGGTGTAACAATTCCATTTGTTTTAGAAAGTGTATTTTTTAAAAATAAAACAGGAAAGCTAAATCCTTTGCAGTATGATGCATATTAAACTGAGAAGCTTTAGAATTCTGCACTGCACTCTAACAAGGGTGCTAATGCATTACGATTTGGTAGTAACACCACCAGTAAAAGTATCTCTTATGTAGGGCATTTTTTCCTCATGAAAACACAAATCTCAGATAAGTTTGAGTATAATGTCATGGTTATATAAAAGAAAGCTAAGGTTTTTGTGATACTGAATCAGATCATGGCTGTTGTTTAGCGCTATGCTTGATGTGGAAGTGTTAACAATCAGTGAACAAATACAAGGAAATTAAATTAAAAATGCCTAGCAAAGCATGAAGGCAAAATGCAAAATTAAGCATACAACAACAAACCCCAGATTTCTTTCTGGAAGTAATTATGCTGCAAGGGCAATAGTATCTCACACAAAATCACTGCTCCATATGTTCTTTTTGACAGAATGTATCTCCACCTCCACAGGCTGCAAAGGAATGGAAAGACAAAACGCATTCAAGATCATGAAGTCAGGAGACAAAGCTCTCCTGAACGTGCACCAACTCTTACCAAATGTAATGGAACTATAGACTGTTAAAATTTGTTATAACAGGAATTTGCCACTAACTATTGAAACAACATTAGTTGGTCCAATTGTATTTAAGGGGGAAATCTATGCTGCATATCCACACCACATTCCACGAAAAATGTACTGAAGTTCTAAGCTTTGGTCTTCATCGGTGGGTTTGTGCACTGCTTACTCGGACTCTGCAGGACTGCTGGGCCTGAGAGTCAGGTACGTTACTGAAGTGGCTCCCTGCCTGCATCCCGGGTGCTCTCTCACTGACAGAGCTTAGACAAAAAACACGCTGGCTTGACTGCAGCCATTTTTAAATAGTAGGTGCTTGCAAGCTTGGCTTAGCATGGGTGAATCAGAGGCCGAGAAGTGATTGGAGACCTGAAGGGGGAATACTCATTATCCGGGAATAAAAAATCTCTTGAGCTGCAAATGATAAGATGAGTTTATTTCTAGATTGAAAAAAAAGCATTGTATCTGTTTTGGGGATCAGTGACTATGACCTCCTTTTTGATAGTGTGTCTCCCCCTCTCCTTCCCCAGGCCAAAAAGTGCGCATCGCCTGAGCTCTGTGCCAACTCAAACATGGTGGAGAGGAAAACTAAACCAGTTAACTTCGTATCAACAAGATTCATACTACTCCTGTTCCTACCCGCTCTTCCCCAGCAGGAATCAAGGTGCAAAACCAACACAGACAGCACTCTCTGAGCGATGGGCAAGTTACCGGGTGGCCACAACCGTCCTCGCCAGCACCAGTGTGGTCCAGGCCCCGCACAAGCCCGGCACTGCGGAGCGAGCGGGTCTGCGCGCCCCATCGCGCTTCCCTCCTCTGGTTACACCAGCGATCAAGTCTTGCGAACTTAAATTCGCAGCGCATGAAAACTGGAGTCTGAGAACCGCGAGGGGCTGTGAGCCGCAAGAGGGAGTCCGTGCTGCTGGGAAAGAGGAGGCGAAGTAATCTGAGGTCAAATTCTTCCTTCAGACCACACTGCCTTTGGCCTTTATTCAGACAAAACTACAATATACACCAGCGGCCACGGTTGATGAGCATGGGATCTTTGCAAGACTAGCGAGAGCAGAACTTGCAGCTTTTGTTAATGTTGAATTTAAGACTGTTGAGCTGTGACAAACTGTTGCTTTAGCTCTCTCTTCTGGCAGCAGCCAGTATTTTCCAGGGAAGCCAAAAAAGAAATACGACTCTGTAATGTGCGTCTCTAAATGTGCAACTTCGCATGCAGGGAACGAAACCTCTAAAGCCTGCTGCTATGCCATCCGCACCTTCTCCTAACCATGAGGCTAATATTGCAAATGCATTATTTGAAACACTTGGTATTCTCTACCAGTTTCTCCCGAACTTTGGCATGACTGTTCTATGCAGGAAGACTTAACTGAGGCAACAGTATGTGTACAAATGACACGAGTCAGCCAGCCAGCAGCAGAAATCAAACCAAGGACTGTATTGCATGCAAGCAGTTAAACAAAATTATTGCCAGCTGGTGCTGTATACGGTAGCTGAGAATTGTCTGGTACGGCACCTGAATGTTTTGATGATTTTGGAGAATACACGTATCAACAGGATAAAATCTGATTGCATGAGGTGCTCACGAAACTCCCCTGCAGACAGCAGCAGCCCCTCCAGTGGTCTCACTGGGCTTGGGTTCAGCCCCTAGTTCATAGAGGGAAAGACAAGAGCGTGACCAGAGCGTGCCAGCTGCATACGGTGCCGGGGCTCCAGTAAGGTGAGGCAGAGCACAAGGAGGTCTTCTCTAGTGTTACAGCAGCCGTGACGGTGAAGGTGGACATTAGCCCACCTGTGGCCTTCTCAGATGACTTATAGCATGCAGTTGCAAAAGCAGAGCTAAATGGGGGCTACAGGCTTGTGGCCCCTCTTAAGTTCATCCATGATATCTAGAAACCTTATGAAGTCCACAGTCACATGGCAACAATCCCCCTTTTTTCCAACACCTGGCAGCTATTCCAATTTGAAATACGGCACTCCAAAGTGTAGTAAATAGTCACACCAACTACTGCAGTAAATCGATTGCTATTTTTAAAAAGACTGAAAATATTGTCAAAGATGGAACTTCGCAGCTCTGGTATAAAAAAGTAAAAATGTGAGGAAACGTCCATGAGTTTACTAAAATCAGAGTTTTTTAAACAAATGCACACATTGATGTCAGATTAAAAGAGAAGAACAGAGTATGGACAAACTTAGGAAATTTCAGACTTCTAACCAAGGCAGCGAGGTTCCCAAGTGGGAGTAGTGGCAACAAAAGTCCTGAGTACACACAGCTCACTCAGCTCAGCAGCCTGCCTGAGTTTCTGCACTTCCCTGTTCCCACTCCTTTCCTTTGATTAAGTGCCCCACAGATCTCACATGACGCAAGATCTAAGGCCTACACTGATGATGAAAGAAGGCAGGATTAAAGATGCAGGGCTCTCTGATGTGTCCTGAAGGCACCCGCTTTACTATCAGAAAGTGCCAGCACCAGAAGTGGTCGGTGACACGACAAACTGCACCGAGCTCAGCAGGAGCAGAAACCAGCAACCTCAGCTTAGGTCCCCAGAGAAGTCAGGACCTCCTGAACATTTCAGGTGTACGTGCATATTTTTCCTTTTGCAGTGCCCTCTGTCTCGGATTAATTTGTTTCTTTAACAAAATAAACCAAAAAAGGGTCGTACAATAAAGAAGTCATTTCATCTGAAAGTGAGTTCACAGCCATGAAGCTATTAAACACTGTTAGATTAAGAACAGCAGAAAATGTTATGCCTTGTAAAAACAATCTTTTTAGAAAGCTTATACTCATGGGTTTGTGATTTTTTAAAAAGCATCTTTAAAAAGAATTGCTTAGACAAATTACTCCCAGTTCGGATTCAGTTGTGAATGAAATCATACGTGACATTGGCTGGAAATTTATTCACATAAAAGCATTTTTTACAGTTTCAGTACCCCAGTTTGAATGAAACAAGCAAAAGTAATAAAGGCTATCAGGCTTCAAAATCATTTCAGGTTTAAATATTGAGTGTATACCTCTTTAATAAATTAACGTGGGCTTTTATAAACACGTACATGATTTTTCAAAAGCTTCAGGAGTTTTTTAAATTTTATTTGTAAGAGAAGCCGCCCTTCCCTTCACTAAACCCACTTAGGTGTTTAACGTAAAGCTCCGCACGCTCAGGCCACGATTTTCCATGTGCCAGCTTCCCTTCACACGCTGCAGATCTGCCTCTTCACATAGCACCAGACATCCGAGATCAAGAGAAGTCCAGAAGCCAGCAAACCACGCGCAGCTTTGTTCCCAGCAGCTCAATGTTATGACAATGAGAGGTGGCAATTGACTTTTTGAGGACACAGACCAGGACGGTTCTGCCACTTGGCCGAAGTGCAGGGCAGCCCCACAGCGCTCAGCTTGGGGAAGGGGAAATGTCTGCCAGAAGCTTACTGAGGACACAAAATCAAGTGGCTGGTGCCACCGAACTGACGGATGGGTCACAGCTGAGAGACCCTGGGTGCCCTGGATCCCACCCAGGAGCTGGGTGTCCCCAGTATCTGCAGGGGCTCTCCTTCTATCGTACTCTGCTTTTCCCCGGGGGGCCAGGGATCAGAAATCAGTTCTCAGCCCTAACATGCTACTGCAGACTTGGGCCCAGGGAACCCTCCCGTGCAGCAGAGGAGCGGTGGGCTGCTCGGGGTGTTAACAGCACTGCCTGCGGCCATGGGCTGAGCCGAGACCACCGCCGGGTGAAGGTTCCGCCTGGGATGGCCGTGCTGGCACTGCGAGCCATCGGTACCCCTCCGTGCAAGCTGCCTGTGCTCATCGCAAAGGCTTACCCACACGCTGAAAACATCTGGTTTTGGATGACCCCGAGATATTTCTCAACACTTTTCTAACATTGTTCATCCCATAAATCCGTGCTGAAGCTTCTCCTGTTCCTCTGTCCTGCGTAGTTTTGGTTACGTGAATGCGGTGTCGCACGTTACAGGGCTGGTTTTGGGCAGATCGGCTTCACGGCAAATTGCTTTCACCTCCACATACTCCAACCTGTCAGCTTTTATCTCAGCTGGCTTTAAGCTGCAAAATGTGTTCATAACTGGGTTTTGACCTAGGATTAGCAGTATTTACACTGGTTCTGCAGGCAGTTTCCTCAGAAAAGCCACCAGTTGGGCGCCAGCTGCTGCAGTCTGAATTTGTACGTTTTGCCACAGAACAGGGGTCTTGCTCCCCTCCTTTCTCTCTGCCCCACAGCTGGCGGACACGGCCGGGGGGGAGGCGAGACCCAGCTCTTTTCCGTTCGCTTTACGCACCTGACGCAGGACCGAGACCCCTACTCACCCCAGCTCCGGGTACCGCGCCAGGACGTAGCTGTAGCATCTCCCCAGGACGACTTCTCGCAGGTTCCTCGTGGTCCCTCTGTCCTTCCACCTCAGCATCCCGGGGCCGCCCTCCCTCCTCCCGCGGGTCAGGACGGAGGCCAGCACGGCGGCGAGGAGCAGGGCGGCCAGCAGCACCGCCATCCCCGCCAGCAGCA
>Ga0065711_1031285_pt1 | contig 30078 bp, 21 predicted proteins | sample Hoacrofraction12_FD_59098 | JGI IMG/M metagenome (GOLD analysis project Ga0065711, IMG submission 59098) | Hoatzin crop microbial communities from Cojedes, Venezuela - Epithelial fraction 12 v2 (version 2) | ecosystem: Host-associated > Birds > Digestive system > Esophagus > Crop | place...
GGGTTACAACATGCAGGTATCAAGCAGATTTACCATAGCGATCCATATATTCGCTTGTATTGATTATTTTCAGAAGGACTATAAGATTACCAGTGATTTCCTGGCATCCAGTGTGAACGTTAACCCGGTTATCATCCGGAAGATCATGTCTCAGCTCCGAGACGCCGGGCTGATCAACGTGGCGCGGGGAACCGGGGGAATTACCCTGGCGAAACCGGCCGAGGAAATCACTCTCCTTGATGTGTTCAACGCGGTTGAATCGCTGGACGAAGGAAAGCTTTTCCATTTTCATGAAAATCCCAATACCGCCTGCCCGGTGGGTTCGCAGATCCATCTGATCTTGGACGATAAGCTGGATCGCATCCAGAAAGCAATGGAGGAGGAGCTAAGGAGCATCACCATTGCGGACGTAATCAAGGATACGTGGAAATACGCAAAATGATCTGCACTTGATAAATAAGGGTTTGTAACGATGTTAAATTTTGTTTTATAACCTTAACCGGATCCAAAGTAAGCTTTAAATCCACGTTTCTGATTTTTTGAATCTCACTTGTGCCTGCAACCCGGCCATGACCTCTTCATTCGCTCGCGACTTCGTTTTTTACTTCGTAATTAATGAAATTACGAAGTGAATTACGAAGTCTCGAACTCCACTTCGTAAATCACTTCATTTTTAAGGCGTTCATGAAGTAAAAAACGAAGTCCCGCAATTTAAGCTCTGCCGATTCTTGTAGTCATTTGTCGGCGTTTGTAATCTCTATTAGAAAAAATTTCGTAAATCCGAAAAAATATTCAATAGCATCCCGCACCAAAACAAAATTTTAACCAAATTTTACACACCCCACCCATTCCGAGGCTCATACAATTTTGGTCGGCAATGCCGTTAACAGGTCCCGTCACGCGGAATTCGGGGCAATACTGTCAAATGACCGCGTAAACTATGCAGTCGTAGACTCGAGCCTTGACCTCGATCCCGATAACAACAAAATCACTTTGCAGCTTCAAATAGACGAGACCATCTGCTCAATGTACGAGTATTTCGATATTTTCCTGGGGCGCATGCAGATATGCCGCCACGCCGCGGAGATGCTCGGCGCACGCTTCAGCCTGAAGGTGAACGGCAACAAGGTACTGTAACCTCTATAACCCTTCGCGAATTCACCCCGCAAGTCCCCGCGCTGCTTTCAAGAACGAACTCTTTCCCCTCGAAAAGCCTCAGTTGGGGGATATGGGTGTAGTGTACGTTAAATGGGATAATTAGATGAGGGGTTTTGTGTTAATATAAATTTATTATTTCTTTAGGGGCTTTGCAGTGATAATCAACATTCAGGACGATCTTGCGAAAATATATAACCTGGGTCTTCTAGATACGTTACTTGCCGACAGAATGACTGGGGTAAGTATCTTGTGGGCAACGGATGCATATGCTGATTTGGGTTCTGATTTTAACAAGGAAAAAGAAATCAAAGTCTCGTTAATCACAGGTGACAATTCCGCTGTTATTAAGACCCGTGCCCGTAAGAATCTTGAAAAGCAATCCGAGAGAACGAAGAAGCATGCTGAAGTCTTTACTCCCATGTGGATTGTAAATCTCATGAATAACTACCTAGATGAAGAGTGGTTCGGACGACCTGATGTGTTTAACAAAGACGGCAAACCAACAGAGAGAATCGAATTTAAAGATTCAAAAGACTGGAAGAATTATGTTGATTCCAGAAGACTCGAGATTACATGCGGTGAAGCCCCGTATCTTGTAAGTCGTTATGATGTATCAACAGGCGAGATGGTTGATATCAAGAACCGGATCGGAATTCTGGACCGTAAGCTCCGCGTGGTTAATGAGAATGCCCCGGACGAGAAAGAATGGATTAAGTGGGCTAAGCGTGCAGTTGAAGCCACATATGGTTATGAGTTCCAGGGAGACAATCTGTTAATCGCAAGGATTAATGTATTCATGACAGTCTATGAATACTTCCGGGACAGATGGGATAAGGAATTATCCAAGAAAGACTGCGATAGCCTCGCGAAAAAAATATCGTGGAACCTTTGGCAGATGGATGGCCTTACCAACAGGATTCCATATCAGGGTGCAGACATATACAGCAGTCAATTGTCGATGTTTGATTTATTCGATATGAATAGTTATTTCACAGCAGAACAGAAACCGGATGAAGAAACCAGATGCCGCATATATAACTGGCGTGGCAAACAGAAAATAGAATTCTCAATTCTTAGCAGAGAGGACAAAGATATGAAATTTGATTTTATTATTGGCAACCCGCCGTATCAGGATGAGACAGTTGGAGAGAATAAAACCTATGCTCCCCCGATTTACAACTTGTTTATGGATGAATCTTATAAAATTGCAGACGCTGTAGAACTTATACATCCAGCAAGATTTTTATTCAATGCAGGATCTACTCCTAAGTCATGGAATAAAAAAATGCTTTCAGATTCTCATGTGAAGGTAATGCTTTATGAACCGGATTGCGCAAAGCTGTTTCCTACTACTGATATTAAAGGTGGAATAGCTATAACGTATAGAGATTCTAAGAAAGATATCGGGCCAATTGGCACTTTTGTGCCTTATGATGAAATTAATCGTGTTATGCAAAAGATAAGAAGTACACCTGGATTTGCGGGGATGGATACTATTGTTGTGACGCGTACTGCATATCGTTTTACAGAGAAAATGCATAATGATCATCCTGAAGCGATTGCTCAGCTTAGCGATGGACATACTAATGACGTGTCCACTAATATTTTTGATAGACTTCCTCAGGTATTTTATGATGATTGTCCGGATGATGATAATGATTATATTCAGATTATTGGAAGAACCGGTAATGCAAGATGTTACAAGTATGTTCGCCGTGATTACATTGGTTCGGTTGTGAATCTTGATTCGTATAAGATGTTTATGTCAAAAGCAAATGCTACTGGGAAATTTGGCGAAGTACTGACAGTGCCTTTTCTAGGAAGTCCTGGAATCGGATCAACAGAAAGTTTTATAAGTATTGGCATTTTTGATACAGAAGAAGAAGCTCTTAATCTTGGGAAATATATAAAAACCAAATTTGCAAGAGCAATGCTGGGCACATTAAAAATTACGCAAGATGTTTCGCCTGAAAAATGGGTTAATGTCCCACTCCAAGACTTCACCCCCAACTCCGACATCGACTGGTCGAAGTCGGTGGCGGAGATTGATCAGCAACTGTACAAGAAGTATGGATTGGATGAGAAGGAAATTGAGTTCATCGAGACACATGTTAAGGAGATGGACTGATGAGTGAGATTAATATTACCGATAAAGTAAAATCGATGCGCCCGGTGCAGAGGGCGATTTATGCTTATACGACACCGAATGATCATACGCATGACGGGTGGATTAAGATTGGCGATACTGAGGTTAATCACGGTGAGAATCTTAATGATGCCGTAAACGACAGAATTAAGCAGCAGACTCATACCGCAGACATTTTGGCTAACGTCGAGTGGACGGGGAGAGCTAAGTTTGAGGATGACGATGCTCCTTTTCGAGATTATGATTTCCATCGCTATTTGACCGATAAGAAGAACGTCATAAGGAAGCCACACACGGAGTGGTTTAATACCGACAGCTCGTCTTCCAAGAGCGCATTTTATGAGTTCCGGGAGAATCACGGCGTCCTCGCTAAACTTAATGACGTCATGGAATATAAGCTAAGGGACGAGCAGGAGCAGGCGGTCGCAAAGACGATTGCTTATTATGAATCTCACCCTAAGGGGGAGTTCTTATGGAACGCCAAGCCTCGCTTTGGAAAGACTTTGTCAGTTTATGATTTCTGTATGCGTATAAAGGCAACAAATGTCTTGATTCTTACAAATCGCCCTGCTATAGCAGACAGCTGGTATAACGACTACGAGAAGTTCGTCGGAACAAAGGGTAGATATTATTTTGTAAGTCACGTTGATGCACTTAAAGGTCGTAAGTATGTAATCCCGTCAAGAGAAGATTATCAGAACAAAATAATTGAGGAAGGCAGTGCCCTTGGATGTATTGAATTCGTGTCACTTCAAGACCTTAAGGGGTCGATGTATCATGGCGGTGAATACGACAAGCTCGAAGAGTGTTCTAATAATCCTGAGAAGGCAATAATTTGGGATGTTTTGGTCCTTGATGAAGCTCACGAAGGAGTTGATACAACCAAGACGGAAATAGCTCTTGATAAGATTTTGCATAAGTTTACACTTAATCTTTCCGGTACTCCTTTCAAGATGCTTGCCAACGAGAAGTTCGAGGATGATGCAATCTTCAACTGGACGTACGCGGACGAGCAAAGGAAGAAAGAGGAGCTCAGTCAGAGCGGTGAAGAGAATCCTTATGCCGAGCTTCCTAAGCTCAATATGTTTACTTACCAGATGTCAGAGATGATGGAAGATAAGATTGAAGCCGGTACCATCGTCGATGACAGCTCCACGCAGTATTATTTCGACCTCAACGAATTCTTTAAGACAAATGAGAGCGGTTATTTTGAGCATCTTGATTCGGTAAGAAAATTCCTGGATTCGCTTGTTAATAGAACGAAGTATCCGTTCTCGACCCCGGAGCTTCGTGCTCAGTTGAAGCACACATTCTGGCTTCTTAACAGAGTAGACAGTGCCAAGGCTTTGAAGAAGGAACTTGAGAAGCATCCGCTGTTCAGTAAGTACAGGGTCATCCTTGCCGCTGGAGACGGTGACAATGAATCTGAGAATCGCAAGGCGATAAATGAAGTAAAAGATGCAATCAAGGAGTATGAGTACACGATAACTCTGTCCGTAGGTCAGCTTACAACAGGTGTAACTATACCTGAATGGTCGGCGGTACTTATGCTGTGTTCTATGAAGTCGGCGTCGCTTTACATGCAGGCTGCTTTCCGCGCACAGAATCCTTGCTTCTTCAGCGATAAAGACGGCACCACTTATCGAAAAGAAAACGCGTATGTATTCGATTTCGATCCGACCAGAACTCTTACTATTATGGAGACCATCGCCAACGATCAGTACAAGGAAACCGCAGGCGGTCACGGTGGAACGGATGAGAGAAAACAGCATGTAAGAGAGCTTCTGAATTTCTTCCCCGTTATCGGTGAAGATGATGAAGGTGCAATGAAAGAACTCGATGCGGAAGAGATACTTTCGATTCCCCGTCATATCCATGCGAAGGAAGTTGTTAAGCATGGATTTATGAGTAATTTCCTCTTCCAAAATATAGGTAATGTCTTCGGCGCTGTAGGTGTGATAGATGAGATTCTGAATAAAATTACTCCGGTAAGCAGTAAAGAAGCAGAGGAATTAACTCTGCGTCAGGTGAAAGAGGAACTGGAACTTGACGATGAGGGTCGGGATACGATTACCGATGAGAAGGTGATTGGTCTTTCTAACGAGAAATTCGGTAATGCTCATTACAATGAAGTGCTCGATAATTTTGAAGTTCAATTAAGTGCACTTGTGGAAAATCATCAGCCGTCGGATGAATTTAAAGAGCTTGATAAACTTGATAAGATATTCAAGAAAAATCTCGTAAACCCTTTTGTCGATAAGACCAAAGAGTTGTATGGCGACGATATGACAGCCTCGCAGAAGAAGAGCTTCGAAAGCAGATTTCAAACCAAAGCTGAGAAAAAAATTCACCGCGATGTCGCGGATTATAAGGTTGAGATAAAGAAAGCCGTAAAGAAACGCGACGAGGCACTTAAGACTTGCAGCAGTGCTGAGGAAGAACAAAAGATAAAGGATGAGTATGTAAAGACTGTAACTGCAAGCCACAAGACACTGGTGGAAAATCTCAATAACGTTCAGCCTTTGTGCGAGGAAGCCAAGGATGAGGCCATCAAGGCAATTGAGAAGAGCAAAATCGAAAAGAAGCGGGACGATATTGAAGATACAATAAGAGACCATCTTCGCGGATTTGCAAGAACCATTCCTTCGTTCCTTATGGCTTACGGCAATGATGAGACCAAATTATCGAACTTCGAGCAGGGCATTCCCGACGAAGTCTTTGAGTCGGTAACAAGTATAACTATTTCTGAGTTCCGATTCTTAAGAGACGGTGGTGATTATGAAAAGGATGGTGAGATTAATCACTTCGCGGGACATCTGTTCGATGAGGTTGTTTTCGATGATAGTGTTAAGGAGTTCCTGAGGAAGAAGCAAGAGCTTGCCAATTACTTTGATGAGGATACCAAGGGCGATATTTTCGACTATATTCCGCCGCAGAAGAACAACCAGATTTACACACCCAAGAATGTGGTTAAGCAGATGGTTGATTTGCTCGAGGAAGAGAACCCAGGTTGCTTCGATGACCCGAATCACACATTCTCTGATTTGTATATGAAATCAGGTTTGTTTATCACCGAGATAGTAAAGAGACTGTATCAGTCGGAGAAGATGAAGGAACTTTATCCTGACAGTTCCGAGAGACTTGATCATATTCTTACCACTCAAGTTTACGGCGTTGCCCCGACCGAGATAATTTACATGATAGCCATGCATTTTATCTTCGGATATAAGGGTGATATCGGTGCTTGGACGGCTGATGAACTGCAGACGGTTTATCCGAATTTTAAGCTTAAGGATACTGCGGCCCTCGCGAAGGAGGAAAAGCTCGCTGAGTGGGTTGAGGAAGCGTTTGGGTGAGTTGGATTAATGTGTAAGGAGAGAATGTATGAAGGGAGTAAAAAATTGAATCAATCAGACTTTAATACTCAAAATTTAAAAGCAAAAGAAGAGAACATATCTGTTTTTTGTAAAGAAATTCTTTCTTCTTCGCATATCAATTTTTTGTTTGGTGCAGGAGTAAATGGAAACGCGTTGCCGCAACTTGATAAATTTACTAATACAAAGCATTTAATAAATCAAAAAATAAATGATTCCAATAAAACTGAAAATCTAGATTTTGAAGAATGCATCAATCTAATTGAAAATGAAGATGATAGAGAAAAAATAAAGCAAGTATTCATTGCAGAATTCAAAAATTTTCACAAAACGGCGTTAAAGAAACTTGATAATGGAGGAAATGATTCTTTAAACAATTTAAAAGATTTGCTCAGCTGTGTTTATGGCATTGTAAAGTCTGCTCAAAACAGAAATCCAAGTATGAAACAGATAAATGTGTATACTCTCAATTATGATGATATTGTTGAGACGCTGTTGGATAGATTGGGATATTTACATAACACTATTTCTGCAAGTACGTCTGGAATAAAAGCATCATTGATGGATGTTATTGGATACGATTATACCTCGAGAAAATACGTACCAACATTTATGGTTAGTAAGTTACATGGAGATATATCCAATCCCATAATTCCTGGGAAGGAAAAATATAAAGAAGTTTTAAACGATGATTATTTTGAGATTGTCTTTAAAATGAAGGAACAACTTTGTAGACCAAATTCTTGCTTGATTGTTATTGGCTATTCAGGTAAAGATAAACACATAAACAAGATAATACAAGATTGTATAAATTCCGGGTTGACGATTTACTGGTTTAAATACAGTGAAAATGATAATCCGCCAAAAAATTGGGGGAGTGGGATAAAAGTAAAAGAACAGGCAGATTACAAAAGTGCTATTGATTCTACAAAATTGTGCTATGAGGATTTTATAACAATATGGGTATAGAAATAGGAAAGATAGTTGAAGTTAGAGGCTTAAGAGTAAGGGCAGAATTATATGAATTGCTTCCACCATATCTTGTCGAAAACGGCGTTATAAATATTGCCCCTAGAATTAATACATATGTAAAAACGAAGGTTGGTTTAGATACAATTATTTGTCAAATAACTGGCGAATATTATGACGAAAAAATTCAAGGACAATTTACGGGATATTTTCTTGATTTAACCGTTAAAGGTTATTTTGAAAATAAAAAATTTGTTCAAGGTCTTAGAATGCTACCGATGGTTGCCGCGTCTATTGAACTTATGGATGATGACGAATACGGCTTAATAAATGGTACGAATGCAGAAAAGAGCATCATAATAGGCAGAGATTTGTTTGATTCAAACCATGATTTTTTCATTGATTATAATAAAATCATACCTTCTCATGTAGGAGTTTTTGGGAATACTGGAAGTGGGAAAAGCAATACGCTTGCAAAATTATTAAGCGAATATTGCAACGTTATTAATGGACACATCTGTTCCAAAATACTGGTATTTGATATAAATGATGAGTATGGTGAAAATGCATTTTGTGATGCAGACAAAAAGAAAATATACAAATTAACAACTCGAAAAAATGACGGTGATAAAATTCCGTTTAATTATGATGAATTAAAAGAAGATCAGTGGTGCTTGCTGCTTAATGCAAAAGAAGCTACCCAAAGACCAGTTATAAAAACCGCTTTTAATGATAAAAGGATTGAATCCGATTATGAAGATTTATTAAAAAAAATAATTCTCAATAAGCAGGAACCGCTTTTTATGTCGATAAGGCACAATTTATCTGACTATATAAAAGGTCTAGATAATCTGATATGGCATTCAACAAATAAAGTTTTTTTCATTAATAATGTCAATGGCAGTATTTTTCTCGATTCAGAAGAAAGGGTAGATAATTACATTAAAATTAAGGTGTCTATGCCAGATAAAAAACTGGAAAATTTTCTCTTTAAATTATATTTCGCTGCAGCGGAACATATTGGATATGGAATACAGTATGAATTTATAGCCCCTTTATTAAGACGAGCTGATAAATTTGTAAAGGATTTTGAAAAAGTATTTGACGATTCCTGCAATGCCAATATTTTTGATAATAAAAATATTGCTATTGTTCAGTTGTCGGATGTGAATCAAGATATGTTAGAAGTAATTCCTGCCCTTTTGACAGATGTACTTTTTGTAAAACAGATTGAAGCTAAGACCGACGGGTTTGTAAAAAATATAATCAATATAGTTGTTGATGAGGCACACAACTTACTCTATGAGGGAGAAGATGAATTTAATAATAATCATTCGAGAGTAACATTAAAAACCTTTGAACGTGCGATAAAAGAAGGAAGAAAGTTTGGGCTATACTTGTGGATTTCTAGTCAAAGACCCTCTGATATTTCACAGACCATTATTTCACAGATGCTAAATTATTTTATACATAAGCTCGTGAATCCAAATGATATTGCTAAGATTAGGAAAGCCGTAGCTTATATGGATGAAAATTCAATTGATACGTTGACTGCACTTGGCAAAGGCGAATGTATTGTATCAGGAACCTGTGTCAATATGCCGTGCTTTGTAAAGATAAATCAATTGGATGAAGATAGACGTCCGAAGAGTGAGGATGTTGTTATATTTGGCGAAAATGGAATAATTCATTGAAATTAACGAGCCTATGGAATTTTTTCTGTAAATAAGCAAAAGCTATTACGCCACCACGGAAGCAGGTATCTACTATGAAGATAGATGAAAGAACACTCGAGACGACATACTCCTACAATTATTTGGCACTGCGAAAAGCGATGCATGATCCTGATTTGTTTGCTCCGGCAGTGCTTGAACCTATGGTTCACGAAGAAAACTTTAGAATTAGATGCCAGGGCGTGATTATTGGATATATACATGTCAGAGCCGGTTTCTGCGATATGTTCATTCCAAAAGATGTTAACATCATTAAGGATGCTGAGGCGCAGACTTTATATATGAAGTACGACCTTGAAAGAACTAAGCGGACTCATAACAGAATCTACATCAATGACGATAACAAGATTGAAGAAATTGCCGGTGTAATTAACCAGCTTTTAAAGAAAAAAGGCTTCAACATTATTGTTAGTCCAAAATGCGGGCAAGCTGGCGTACCAACTACGAATGGCTCGTAAGAGAGATGAAGTCTTGGCAAGCGTAAAGGAAGATTTCGATAACATAAAACTCGAAGCGAAAAGGTGCAGCGACGGCGAGCGGCTTTTCGATCCTGTTCGAAAAAAGTTCTTGAAGGTAACTCCCGAGGAGACTGTCCGTCAGAAGGCAATAATGTACTTTAAGGAGAATCTCGGAGTTCCTGCGTTGTGTATGCTCTCGGAGGACAGCATGGCACATCACTTGGATGACGACCTGACACGGATGGATATTGTAATTTCTTATCCGGACAGTAAAGATGTGCTGGCCGTTGTTGAGTGCAAGAGGGAAGAGGTTTCTGTATATGCCCGTCAGGTCGGCGACCAGGCAGCAGAGTACGCTTTCAAAGTAAATGCGAAGTTCTTCATTCTTACGAATGGCGTGGATATTTGCTATTACCACAGAGCTGACGATGACAGATATTCTCCGGTGGAAGGCATTCTGGATTATGCCGCCATGCTTGAGGGGAAAGGTATAAAATATGTCCCGGAGTATCACTTCGAGCGGCTGGCGTATGATTCGTATTTTGATATTGAGATGTTGAAAAATGAGGAGTGGTATAGATTTAAAATCGGAGAAGATTCTGTGAGGAAAACACAGTGCCTTGTTGGCTTCGGGATTCAGGCAACCGGTAAATACGAGGGCGATTCCAAGAATGGAAATCGTGCCGGCCAGAGTGTTTTGGTGGGTGTATATGTGGACGGCAACGTGGATGAGATGTCGGTGCAGATTAACCTCAATAAATTCCTGAAGGTGTCTGATTCGAAGAAGGCATGCCTCAGCCACAATGGTGCGGTTACGCGAAAAGGCGCACGGAAGGAAGATTTGTTTTCTTATCTTGGGCAGTATATGGATGCTCAGATTCATAATGGAAAGCTGCAGCTTGGTGAGATGGATTACAGTGTTCCGCTTAGGCTTGAGAATGCGGATGTTTCGAAATGTTTTTCTAAGCTCATTGAGTATGTGATTTACCGGGAGCAGTATAAGGTAATGTTTAAGTAATCCTCCGGGATAATTTCCAGAATTTGCAGTCTATATAATTGAACACGCAAACAGGAGGGCAAAAATTATGTGCGAAGATCCGTTAGTTATTGAGATGGAAGACTTGGAAGGCGGGAAGACGAAGGTTAGGATAGTGAAGCTTTTCGAGGATGGCGGGAGGAGCTATGTTGTGGCCGACGATTTGATGGACGACACGGCGTCTTACATCTTTGAGGTCATCGAGAGACCGGACGGGGACGAGCTACATTCCATCGAATCGGAGGAGGAATTCAACAGGCTCTGCCGCGTGCTGGAGGAGTTGGAGGAAGAGTAGAAAGGAAATGTCTGAAGTTTTCTTTACGAGCGATTTGCATTTGGGGCATGGGAATATCCTAAGTACATGTGGCAGACCGTTTGGCTCGGTCGAGGAGATGAATGAACAGCTCATAGAGAATTGGAACAGGAAGGTTTCCGGCGATGATGTGGTTTATATTCTCGGTGACTTCTCATATCGATCCAAGGAGCATGTGAGCTGCTATCTTAAGCGGATGAACGGTAGGAAGCATCTGATTGTCGGAAACCATGACTACAAGTGGATGAAGAATGTACCTGAGCCGGAAGTGTATTTTGAATCGGTTTGCGAGATGAATGTTATCAATGTTGATAAGAGAATTATCACACTTTGCCACTATCCTATGTTTGAGTGGTATATGTCGAGGCATGCACGAGATCAGGAAAGTTCTTTTTCCTGGCTCATTCACGGGCATATTCATAATAGTCGCGAAAGTGATTCGTATAAGTATATTAAGGAAAACTTGCCGTGTGCTCTAAATGCAGGGGTGGATATTAATGGATTCGAACCTGTCACTTTTGACGAGTTGCTGGCGAACAATAAGCGGTGGTATGAGAGGTGATGTTGTCGGTGCTGCACTCCCCGGTGACACGGAGTGTGACAGTTCGGTACCGAACTGTCATAGTTTCAGTCACTAAAGGCGCGCAGAGACACGGGGAGTGACAGTTTGGTACCGAACTGTCATAGTTTCAGTCGATGATGAATGGGTGATCGGGTGAAAAGTTTGGGTTGTGGGAGATGCGGGTGGCACCACTGCCTAAATATCTACCATATTTTTAAAAGTTGGCAGTTTTTCAGGTTCGACGAGGTAAGGTTGGAGTGATATTATAAGAATTGCCAAATAACCGAATGGAATTCGGCCATTTAACCGAACGAAAATCAGCCATTTAACCGAACGGATCATTGTAATTTTACAAAAGGCGTAAAGTGATTTGATATGTAGAATTTCTTTACAATTCGGATAGGGGATTAAAACTGAGATATGCTTACTAATTTGTGTGAACGCCTAGAGCTCCAAACACCTGCGTATACGATTAATAAAGATGATTATCGTGTTCTGGAAATATATTGTTCCACAGATGGGAGGGTTGTTTTTCTTGGTCATTGGGGTTGGTATTGTTATGCGATGTTTATTGTTGATTACAAAACGGGTTTTGATTACTCCGATATTTTGAATCGATTGCTTTTCGATGAGTGGCAGGATGCTTATCTATGCTGGGATGCGAAAAAGTTGATGGAAGAAGAATCAATAGAGCAGTATCTGACTTATCGAATGCATTTTTATATCACGTATGGTGTGATGGGCAGACACGGTCTGGGTGTTCAAGAACGTACGATGTGTGAATTTGAAGATAAGGACGCCATCGTCAAATATATCAACGACGAAATCGCAAATGTCTATAACAACAACGTTAAATATGATGACCGTGCTATGGAAGATGAACTTCAAAAGCTTAGAGACCAAATCAAGAATTCCGATTTTATGAAATACTATGAGGTCGTGGGTCCCATCGAGACCAAATTGGCAAGCATGCAATATCTGATATTCGGCAATGAAACCATCCGCCGTTTATACAAGGAGTGTTGGGTACAATGCCGAAAAAAGAATATCGCGTGGCAAACCGTTTCTCGATAAGCTATGTTGACTTATGCTGACCCGGCAAGTAGAATTTGTTTAAGAGGCGTAACTCAAGGCGGTTACCCCAAAGTTTTTTTACTTAAACCGCTCTGGGAGCAACGGAGCGGTTATTTTTTACAAAAATTCATCAAAATTTCTTTCGTGCTACAATCTAAGACGCGACCTAAGGTGAGGTTTGCGTTATTATGAAATACAGCAATAGTTATTGGGGAATTCACCATGAAGAAAACAAAGAAACTTGTCTCGCTTATATGTACATTTGCACTCATTCTTACAGCTGCATCGTGCGGTTCAAATGACATCGAACCTACCCGAGAGGAAACAGAGATTTCTGTAACCGAGACCGAAGAGACTGAAACCACCGAGCCCCTCAAAGAGACCGAGCCCGCTGAGGAGACGGTAATTGAAACTGTAGCGGAAACAGAAGAGACCGAGGAGACTGAGGCGGAGACGGAGACGGAGACGGTGCAAATTGCGCAGGAGGATATCGATACGATTTTCGATATGCTGAACTGGAGTTATCTGAGGACTAATTTCTATGCCGAAGTGACGGCGGATGTTGATGGAGAGGCGCTGTCGGATGCGGATAAGGCGCTGCTTTTCGAGGTGTACTTCAGGAGCGCGTATCAAAAGGACGCACGAATCGAGGTCGACGACGGTGGCGAGTACGAGGTGCTTTACATCAGTTACGATGACGTCAGAAACATAATCACAGAGCTCACGGGTTCGTGTTCGGACGGTGCGTTCGAGCAGGCGCTTTACTGCGGCGAAGCGACGAGCGGTGAGGACGGCTCCGGCGAGCTGGTTATCGACATGGGAGCCTACGACTGGGAGGGCGATTACGGCGGATACCTCGCGAACCTCTACTTGAGCAGCGCGGGCGCCGACGGCATCATCTACCGCTCCGACGCCTTCTGCGAGGGCTACGACTACGAGACCGGCGACGTCAACCTCTATTACGCGGGCTCGTTCGAATTCTGCTTTGATTCGACGACGAGCGCGAACGGCACGCCCCACCTCTCGAAAATCACCTACACCGCAGACCGCGGCGACGCCGGCATGCTCAGCGCATATAGTGATGTCTTTTCTCAAATCGCGATGAGTTCAGTTGATACTTTATGGACGGGTGACAGCGCCACGCTTTATGATTTGACGGGTGATGGTGTTCCGGAACTGATTTATATCTCGAGTGAGAGCGATCCCACGCTTTATGTTTATACGTATTTCGACGGGGCAGCTGTGGAATTGTTGAGCAGGGTGATTGATGTTAATGCGACCGCCGGAGGCGGAAAATACGCAGTGTACATCGATGATGACGGCAATCTTAATGTGTATATTTACAAATCCGGCGAAGACGGCACCGGTGCCACTGTTTATGAGTACAAGGGCTCGGGCAATTCGCTCGAACTTATAAGCGAGACCAATCTGGGCGATGACCCCGAATACTATTACAGCGACGCACGCCTGGATTTGTGTAACATGTATTATTCCTACTCCTCCGGCGGCTGGGCCGACGTCACCGGCGGGTGCACGTGGCTGTGGCTGAATTAAAGCGTAGGAAAAGAGTGATTGACTTGATATTTGAATAAAATTATAATTAGCGCAATCGAATAAAAATACAACGATTGCGCTAATTATGTTTAAAGGGGATCAGATATGCTTATTTCCAGACAAAACGAAAAGAAAATTCTGCTTAATGCGTTAAGTGATGGACAATCAAAATTTATCACAATTTAAGGTCGAAGGGCTCCGCACACTGTGCGGAGCTTTTTTGTGTAGCTTTTCGAGGGAGGAAACGGATATTTTCGAGCGTTTGCAGTAATAGTTAATGAAAAGCGAAAACGAGGAGGTATCCGGTATGAAGTTAGAGGAGTGTGTAGAGAGGCTGAAGTTTATTACGTCGCACGCCGGTGCGAACGTTAATATGTGTGCGGCGGGATACAGGATGGTTCGGGCGTTGGACCCGCAGGACAGGCCGCGGGCGCTCGAGGAGTTCGTTAAGGGAGCTATGCGTTCGGAGACCGATGATTCGATGAAGCTGCCGGTGGTGATTACGGTGAGCGAAAAGAATGATCTTCGCAAGAAATTCGATTATCACATCAAAAATAAGCTCGCAACGTTAATCGAGTCAAACCCGGATGAGAGTGAATTTTATGAGAAGTTTGCAGATTTTATCTACAACGATTTCGGGTTGGCCGGGGAAAAGTTGGGTATTATCGCGCTCTTTGTCGGTCTGAATGAGAGGTGTCTGCCGTATCATAAGATTGACTTGTCCGGTGCTATAACGATGGATGATGATGAGTTTAAAAAGCTTGTTGATGATGTCGGTGACGATGCGCGAGAAATTATGAATTGCATCATGGGTTATGAATACGACCAGCGCACGGAGAGAGCGGGCGTCGCATTGGATTTGATTGAAAGTATGCAGACCCGTGAGCAGCGTGTGTATATGCTGTCCTGGGCGTTCGGTTTCCTTCAGGAAAAGATTGATAGACTCAGATTCGCAGAGATTATAAAGATGCTTGAGGATGATGAGTGATGGGTTGCACCACTGCCTAAATCTCTACCACATTTTTAAAAATTGGTAGTTTTTCAGGTTCGGCGACAGTGCGCCGCGCACCGCCCAACTCCCAAACTATTCCACCCCCAAACTCAGACGTAGTATAATCTCATCATCCACACAAGGAGACATACAAAACAAAAAACATAAAAACCATGACACTTGAAGAGGCGCAACGAATTTGGGATGAGTATAACTGGTGCGATTGTCCGCCGGTTGAGGGAGAGGAGCTTTTCGAGGTGACGGAGGCGCTCGGCGTTATGCTAAACGAGACGCACGATCCGGAGTATATGATGGCGCTCGGAGGCATGTACTACGAACGTAAGGAGTTTGACCTCGCGCGCAAGTACTATGAGATGGCGGCTCAGTGCGGATATGAGCAGGCGCACGCGTGCCTGGGGTATGTGTTTTACTACGGGCGCACAGGTGAGCCGGATTATGAGAAGGCGTTCGAGCATTTCACGAAGTCGGCGGATCAGGGCAATATTCAGTCCGCGTACAAGATTGCGGACATGTACAAGAACGGCTACTACGTCGAGAAGGATTACGATAAGTACGTCTCTATTATTGAGGATTTGTGGAATCGCCTGGTGGAGGGTGGGAATATTGACAACTTTTTGGCGCCGGTGCCGGAGCTTGCGACGAGGCTTGCGAGAATCAGAACGCAGCAGGGGGACCCGGACGGCGAGGCGCTGCAGCTTTACTATAAGGCGAGGAGCGTGCTTGAGGAGAGGATTGAGCACTCGAGGTTTTTCGGGGATTTTTCTATTATGAAGGGGATTATAAATGACCTCTATCAGCTCACCCCGCTCGATCCCGAGAGGATTGAATTTTACGATTTGTACGAGGTTTTGAAGAGGCCGTGCAAGGTGCGTTTCAAGTATTTTGGCAGGCCTTGGGAGCTCACGTGCACCATCGAGGACGGCGCGTCAATTATTGAGTTTGGCGGCAAGTATTTCCGCGACATCGACGACTTTATGCAGCACGCGTCGGCAAGTGAAGGCTCGCTGCTGTGCGAGAATTTGTACCGCCTCACGGACTTTGCCGCGGAGTGGACCTGAGTTGAGCGTAAGGAGGCCGGCATGGACCTGATTTTATCTGACGACAAATACGAGCGCTACGAGCAGGCGATATTGCGCCGCGACCGCTGTCGAAAAGAAGCTGAGCACACCCGCATACAGTACGTGAAGACTTTCGGCGACTTGCTCGAAAAGTCCTATACCCTCATGATCGACTGCATCCGCCTGAAGAAAATGATCGCTTTTTGCCAGGCGCGCGTGAACAGCGGTACGGAGATTAACGGCGGCGAGCTCGATGAATTTGTGGCGCGCGAGATGAAGAGTTACGAGGAAGAGTTGAAGAGATTGCAGGACGCGCGCGACGTCGAGACCAAACCTTTGGCCGAATACGACGTGCAAAAAATCCGCAAAATTTACCGCGAGATAGTTAAGGCGATCCACCCGGATTTAAATCCCGAGTTGTATGAGAAACCCGAGATCGCGGATTTGTGGGCGCAGACGGTGGCCGCTTACAATGCGAATGATTTGAAGGGACTTGAGGAGTTGTCGGTTTTGGTTGCGACCGCGAAGGCAAGGTTTGATGACGGTAGCGTGAAGGTTTATATAACTGACATTGAGGATAGAATCGCGAAGATTGAAGAGGAGATTGAGAAGATCACTTCGACGGATCCGTATTTGTTTAAGTTGCTGCTCAGTGACCCCGCGGCGTGCGAGGAGAAGCGCGCGAGTTTAAGAGACGAGATTGCCGAGTTCGAGAGCTATAAGGTGGATCTGCAAAAGGCACTCGCGGGATTTGATATTCAGAGGTGATTTGAGATGGCAAATGAGTTGTCTGTGAATAATGAAGGCGGTCAGGGTCAGGGGCTCACGATTGCCGAGACAATTGAAAAGAACGGCCTGACCGAGATGATTAAGCCGCTCGTCAAGGAGATCCATCTCTTTGACACGTTCGTGGCGGGCACGTCTTACGTTGACAAGGAAGTGTTGAAGGCCGCGAAAGTCGGCGATGGGCTGGCACTGCGGCGTGAGCAGGACAATCGCTTTGATAACAAGGCGATTTTGGTTTTGAATTCCGAGAACAAGAAGCTTGGCTACATTCCCGAAAAGGACAACGTGGTATTTTCCCGTCTCATGGACGCCGGGAAACTTTTGACCGGGAAGATTAAGAGGATAAACTGGAAGGGCGATTTCAGCAAGATAGAGATTTCAATTTATTTGCAGGATTTTTGAGGTGTTGGCGCGCCGCGTCGCGCGTGCGGACGTGCCCGCCATGCGGCGCGGGGCAGCGCCACGCGGCGGCTCAAATTGTGCAATGGCAACCCGACTGATAAAAAATCGTTAGTAAATTAACGATTTTGGTGCAACTTTATGATGCAAGGAATTTATCAGGTTAAAGGGAATTTTCTTTGTGCCAACTTCACAAAATGTTCACAAAAAACCTATTCATTCACTCGAATTGAACTCGAAAAATCCGTGGGTTAATATCGATAAAGAACAAGCGGTTGCACACCACAATTATCAGTATTTTTCTCGGGAGTATTACCATGAAAAAACGTTCCTTACTTCAGAAAGCGGCGGCGATTTTAACGGCCTTGTCGGTCGTTTCGGGATTTTGGACAGTGATCCCTGAAATCGAATCATCCGCACGCGCAGATTCAGATTACACATTGTCAATCAGTGACATAACTGCCACTCAGAACGAGGCAACCACAGTCACTGCCACAGTTATGAAGGGTGATGAGGAAGTTACCGACCTCGCAGCTGAGGGACTGTGGATTTATATCTGGGATTCAAACATCTCGGGTGAGTCAATCCAGACTCAGAGCCTGACATTCGGTGTGACGTTCACAACAACAGGGGAGTACTGGCTCAACACCTGTAAACTCTATTCGGCATCTGATGACGGCACGCTTAACTGGGATTCGGAACTTTCCGCAATCTGGCCGAAGGTCACTTGCACCGCAGCATCAACAGCAGACGACGATGACCCGGTCGAGGAAGACGATCCGGTATATGAACTGACAATCAGTGACATCACAGCAACTCAGAACACGGCGACTTCAGTCACCGCAACAGTCACAAAGGACGGCGTGGAAGTTACCGACCTCGCAGCTGAGGGACTGTGGATTTATATTTGGGACTCAAACATCTCGGGTGAGTCAATCCAGACTCAGAGCCTGACATTCGATGTGACGTTCACAACCACCGGTGAATTCTGGCTCAACACCTGCAGACTTCACTCATCAAACGATGACGGTTCAATCAACTGGGACGGCAAACTCTCCGAGAAGTGGCCGAAGGTTACCTGCACAGCATCAACAACAGACGACGACCCGGACGACGACGACCCGGTCGACGAAGTAACTTATACACTCTCCGTTCCTTCAACTATGAATTCGGCAGTCGGCGAATCGTTCACCATCACGGCGACCATTACAGGCAGCGACGGCTCGAGTATGACAGAAAGCGACCTCGGAACACTTGCGAGAACTTCCTGGTGGGACCAGGGCAAGTGGGAGGACTCTTCCGCCGGATATTCAGCAATAGCGGATACGGACAGCTATTCATTCAGTGACAACACAATATCGACAACAATCACGATCAACACGGCGGGAACGTATGAGATCGGAGTGGGGCTTTTCGAGATGGATGACAGCTGGACGGTGATTTCCAAGCAGTACATCACCATCACGGTTACGGAGGCTGACGGCTACACGGTGAGCCTGAGTCCGAGCGCGACTGAGGCCGATGTGAACGGCAGCGTTACCGTTACGGCGACCGTCAAGAACAACGGCACGGTGCTCGAGGAAATCTCGCAGGACGAGGACGTTTACCTCTGGTGGTGGGTCGATTCCTGGAACGACCACGCTGACGGCAACTCCGACGCGACGCTCTCGGATTACGACGACAATTCCGGCAAGTCGCTGACCTGCACTTTCACGCTTCCGAGCGAGGGCACATACTACCTTGTCGCGACCCTCAAGAACTCCACCGAAAATCTCTGTGACCCGGTTTACGTAACGATAACCGTTACCGACAGTTCGACCGCGATTGAATCGGAGATTTCGGTTACCAAGGTCGCACTCGATGACGACTTCATCACGGGTGTCGACATCTCATCGGTCATCAGCGAATTTGACAGCGGCGTCGTTTACTATGATTACGACGGCAATCCGATTACGGACGTGAACAGTTTCGTATCTTTCCTTGCAAACTGCGGCGTGACTTCGGTCAGAGTCCGCGTGTGGAACAATCCTTACGATTCTGACGGCAACAGCTACGGCGGCGGAAACTGCACGGTAGCTCAGGCCGCGACTATCGCGAGCGCATGTAAGGCTGCGGGAATCACGATGCTTGTAGATTTCCATCTTTCCGATTTCTGGGCGGATCCGGGCAAGCAGACGGTCCCGAAGGCATGGGCTTCGATGACCCTCGACGAGAAGGAAACAGCAGTTCATGATTTCATTCTGGCGTCTCTTAACACAATCGATTCCTCGGCTTCGACAGTAACCATGGTTCAGGTCGGAAACGAAACAACCACCGGCGTTTGCGGCGAGTCGACGACTGCGAATATGTGTGAGATTTTCGCGGCAGGTGCAAGTGCCGTGAGAGATTACAGCGAGTCGTGCAAGGTTGTCATTCATGTGACAAACCCCAACAACGGCTACATCAAGACATGGGCGGATAATTTAAACAATTACGAGGTCGATTACGACGTGCTCGCGACGAGCTACTATCCTTACTGGCACGGAACCTTTTCGAACCTGAAGAGCCAGTTCCAGTACGTAATCAACACTTACGGTAAGGAAGTTATGGTCGCCGAGACAAGCTATGCGTATACATTGAACGACTCCGACGGACATGACAACACAGTCCGCGAAGGCACCAACGACAGCGGTTTTTCTGAGATTCAGCCGTTCACGGTTCAAGGTCAGGCCAATGCCATCAGAAACCTTGTGGCAGCTGTCAACGAGGCCGGCGGAATCGGCGTCTACTACTGGGAACCCGCCTGGATCACGGTCGGCAATACGCTCGATCTTGAGGGTGACGAATACACCGCGCAGGTGGAGGCTAACAGCGAAATCTGGAGAACCTGCGGCTCAGGCTGGGCTTCACAGTACGCCGGCGAATATGAGACGGATGCAGCTACATGGTACGGCGGAAGTGCTGTCGATAACGAGGCCTGGTTCTACGCAGACGGCACGGCACTCGCGACAGCTCAGATTTATAAGCTTATAAGGGCGGGCGCGTCCTCGAACGTCGTAACTGTCGAGAGCATTGACGAGCCTTCCGAGACGATTTATATCGGTGATTCTTACGAGCTGCCTTCAACGGTTGACGTAACTTATTCGACAGGCTCCGTGTCCGAGTCCGTTACATGGGACAGCGATGATATCGCCGCTGTCGACACGACGACATCCATCGCGTCTTCCGTGACTTATGAGATTTCCGGTACGGTTACTTTCTCGAAGACTGTTACGTCAGGAGATTATGCGGGTGCTACGACTGCTGAGGTCACATACACTCTGACGGTTCTGCCCGAGAACCTGATTACTGACAAGAACGACGCGTCTCTCGAGACCGGTACAAACTTCACAATATCCGGCAGCGGCATCTCTGCTTTGCCTTATACGAACGAGCCTCAAAACGTTGTTCACGGTTCGTCTTCGCTGCACTGGTATAACGGCAACGAGACCGCTGCCGAGGGGTACCTCACGTACAACAATGCGATCGAGCTCGAGGCGGGCGAGTACACTTTCGAGGCTCAGGCGCAGGGCGAGATCGGTGATTCCGTAACCATGCAGATTCTGGACAGCGACGGCAGCGTGCTCTTTGAAGGCACGGCTTCGGAGCTCTCCGGCTGGCATTCCTGGACGGCGCCTTCAGTATCGTTTGCTTTGGGTGCGACGACTACCGTCACCCTCCGCGTCAAAGTCTCCGAAAATGCGGGCGGCTGGGGTTCACTCGACTGCCTGTACCTGCACAAGACCAAGGGCGCGACGCTTCTTGACCTGGAAATTTCCGACTCATCGATCAGTATCGATAAGTCGTACATCCTCGAGAATTTAAGCAGTTTCTTCAGCTCCGGTGACTTAACCAAGCTCACCGAAAATGCTCTCAACTGCACACTCGTTGTTAAGGTAACGTCCGGCGTCACCGACAGCGAGAAGAATTTGTTGGTTTACGGCGGATATAAGAATACTTCTTCATATTTTACAGTTGAGGTTTATAAGGTGGTCGGTGACACAACGACTCAGCTCACCGAGACCGACGTATCGATTCCCATCGAAGTGACATTGTCTTCGTCTGATGTGGTTTCCGGCGCCACATATGGTGTTCTTGATTATCACGGCGATTCGGCTGTATTGTTCAGCGGCACAATTTCCGGTTCCACAGTCAGTGCTTCGATTGATAAGTTCTCGCCGATGAATGTGGTGTATAAGACCGCGACGGATGATGATGATGATGACGACGACGATGATAAGAACGGCGACAATGGCGGAAACGACGGTAACGGCGGTAACAGCGGAGAAGGCGGCGGTGCCACGGATGGCGGTAATTCCACCGGCGGCGGTTCTGCTGACGACGCCAACTCCACGGGTGGCGGTTCCGATTCGACAGATTCCAACGCCGATAACGGTTCCGATTCTTCAACAACTGAATCTTCTAGCGAATCCGCAGAGTCTTCGTCAACTGAGGCTGCTGCAGAGGAGACAACAGTAACAGAAGATGCGGCTACAACTGAGGAGGCTTCCGAGACTGTGGCAGCTGCAGATGCGGATGCAGAGCCTGAGGTGACTGTGGCAAGCGCCGATACGTCAGTTGCTTCTACAGGTGAAGCAATTCACACACTAAGAATTCTGCTCGTATTTATAGGTATCGCAGGCAGCATTCTCCTCATCGCGGCAATTCTGATTGACAAGAGAAAATTTGAATAAACCTATTGACGAACTAGGAATTAACATTTAAACTTACAACATCAAACACAAATTTTTCGAGAAGGAGGATACGACTGTGAAGAAGCTTTTCGCAAACGAGATGTGCATGCGAATGCTTAGCTCCCGGGCAAGTGATATGGCCGGATGCCGCAGTCTGATGCCTGCATTCGAGTGACATATTGATACAAATCAATGTAAGCCATTTGCCCGGGAGATTTCAGCACCCGGGCATTTTTTATATTCAAAAAGGAGATAAAACATATGAGCAACTACAGATTCGAGACACTTCAGCTTCACGTAGGACAGGAGCACGCAGACCCCGCGACAGACGCACGCGCGGTACCAATTTACCAGACAACATCTTATGTATTCCACGACTCGGCGCATGCCGCCGCGAGATTCGGACTTGCGGACGCGGGCAACATCTACGGCAGACTCACAAACTCCACGCAGGGCGTCCTTGAGGACAGAGTCGCGGCGCTCGAGGGAGGATCCGCGGGACTTGCGCTTTCATCAGGTGCGGCGGCAATCGCGTATACCATCGAAGCTCTCGCCGCGAACGGCGGACACATCGTCGCACAAAAAACAATTTACGGCGGAAGCTACAATCTCCTCGCGCACACACTGCCGCAGTACGGAATTAAGACGACTTTCGTTGACGTGCATAATTTGCGGGAGGTTGAGAGCGCGATTGAGGATGACACGAGAGCCATATATCTTGAGACTTTGGGCAACCCGAACAGCGACATTCCCGATATCGAGAAACTTTCAGAGATATCGCATTCGCACGGCCTGCCTCTTGTCATCGACAATACTTTCGGCACGCCTTATCTGATAAGACCTATCGAGCACGGTGCTGACATCGTCGTTCATTCCGCTACCAAATTCTTAGGCGGTCATGGCACAACTCTCGGCGGCATAATTGTCGAGTCCGGAAAGTTCGACTGGAAGGCGAGCGGGAAATATCCGAATATCGCCGAGCCCAACCCAAGCTATCACGGCGTATCATTCGCCGACGCGGCCGGCCCCGCAGCGTTCGTTACTTACATCAGAGCAATTCTTCTGCGTGACACCGGCGCGACCATCTCACCGTTCAACGCTTTCCTTTTATTGCAGGGTGTTGAGACCTTATCGCTCAGACTTGAAAGGCACGCCGAGAACACTAAAAAGGTAATTGAATATTTGAGTGGCCATCCGAAAGTTGTTAAGGTCAACCACCCTTCAATTGCAGACCACCCGCAGCACGACCTATACGAGCGCTACTTTCCAAACGGCGGCGGCTCGATCTTCACATTTGAGATTAAGGGCGGCCGCGAAGAAGCGTGGAAATTCATCGACAATCTGGAGATTTTCTCACTCCTCGCGAACGTCGCCGACGTCAAAAGTCTCGTCATCCACCCCGCGTCAACCACGCACTCGCAGCTTACGGACGCGGAACTCGAAGACCAGGGCATCCGCCAAAACACCATCAGGCTGTCGATCGGCACTGAGCATATCGACGACATCATCGCCGACCTCGAAAAGGGTTTCGCCGCGATTTAAGATCGTGCCGGGGACGGCGTTGTGGCCGGGTCCCGGTCGCCACGGCCACGCCGCAGGGGGCGCGGCGGGCATCTGCGGGTGTCGCAAGTACCGGCGCCGTGCGCCGCAGCCTGTGCGGAGCACGGCCACGACGCGTAACCCTGCCCCCGCGCGGCGAGGTCGCCGGGTGTCACCGGGTGTCGCAAGTACCGGGGCCACGCCGCCGCAGCCTGTGCGGAGCACGGCCACGACGCGTAACTCCCGCCCCGCGCGGCGCGGGTGGTCCCCGCCGCCACCCTCAGTTTTGCGCCAGCGCGTCACTCGCGCGGCGCGGCGGGCATCTGCGGAGTTGTGTAATCCAACTTGTAATCTTAATTGACTTAGATTACCGGTTGGATTACAGCTGTACATCCAACGCGCTATCCAAACCCGTTTGGATAGACAAGTAGATGTACAAATCCCGGAATGTACATCTAAAACGCTATCCAATAGGGTTTAGATGTACAGTTGGATAGCGTCGAGTTGAATTCCCGGGCCGTTGGTTAACGTGTGGCCATACAGGTCGCCATATAACTCGGATTACCCGGCCGGAGGTATGGCCAAATCGCGAATTGGCCATGTTGGCGGCCATATCATTCCAATTACCTGGCCGGTCACATGGCCGCGACCACTGTCGCGACCGGAAGACGCCACCGCCATTCCATCCAACGCGCTATCCAAACCCGTTTGGATAGACAAGTAGATGTACAAATCCCGGAATGTACATCTAAAACGCTATCTAATTGGGTTTGGATGTACAGTTGGATAGCGTCAAGTTGAATTCCCGGGTCGTTGGTTAACGTGTGGCCATACAGGTCGCCATATAACTCAGATTACCCGGCCGGAGGTATGGCCAAATCGCGAATTGGCCATGTTGGCGGCCATATCATTCCAATTACCTGGCCGTACACATGGCCGCGACCACTGTCGCGACCGGAAGACGCCACGCCATTCCATCTAACGCGCTATCCAAAACCGATTGGATAGACAAGAAGATGTACAAATCCCGGAATGTACATCTAAAACGCTATCCACTTGGATTTGGATGTACATTTACATAACACAAAGGTGAATTCCGGGATTGCAGTATAATGTAGCTATGGCTAACTCGACTGAAATCTATCTTGCGGATAACCATCTCATGATTAAGACGGCATATGGCGATCCGGCGATGCATTCGCATCGCGCGGCGCATTTGATTATCTCGACAACTAATCAATTGGAGGTCGTAACTGACAACTCCACAATTGCCGCCGCGGGCGTCCTCATACCTTCAGGCGTGAGCCACACGGTAAAGAGTCTCGGCAGCCCCTTGCTGGTCTTCATGTTCGACGACACGACGACCGCGGCGGCGGCAATTAAAGAACTCCAAATACTCGACACAAAAACTGCAACACAAATCACGGAACTCTACAAATCCGTCGATAAAGAAAACCCCGACAACACAACTGAAAAACTCAACAAATACGAGCAATTCTTCACCAAAGTCTCTGAACTTACAAACCTCGGAATGACCGGCTGCAGAGTCACCGACGAACGCATAATCGACACGATGAAATTCGTAGATGACAACATCAAAGACGGCATAACCGAATCGCAGGCCGCGGGTAGGCTGTTTCTGTCGGACAGCAGATTTTCGCACTTATTTAAGAGTCAGACGGGCATCTCGTTCGCGGGCTATGTGATTCTCAGGAGAATGTATAAAACTTACATCTTACTGTCACAGGGAATGTCAATCACAGACGCCTCCGTGGAGGCGGGATTCTCGTCACCTTCGCATTTCGCGGGACTGAACAAAAAGCTTTTCGGGATTAATGCGGGGAGTTTAAGCGAGGGCCTTAAGGTTTACACAAGATAAAACAGCAGAAATCTGAAAGCGCCCCGGGTCGCCCGCGCGGTACCATAAGTCAAAACACGAAGGAGCAAACTTATGGCAATCACATTCAAGAAGGGCGTTTACGATTTAAATCCGCACAGCAATTTCAACTTCCAGCTTAACCGTCTCGTGATGTGGGACGGCGGCGACCTCGAGGAGGTCAAGAAAGTCGGTCCCACAATTAAAACGAGCGAGGACTGGAAAAGGGAGCTCATCGCGCTCGGCAAGAAGGCTGAGAGTGAGGGCCGCACGGAGAACGCGATCGCGTACTACAGGATGAGCGAGTTCTTCATGTACGACGGAGACCCCGACAAGAAGGCGTACTACGAGCTCGCCACGAAAATGTTCTACGAGTACTACAAGAAGTACTTTGAGGACGGCACGGTCGAGCGTTTCGAGGTGCCGTACGAGGACATTAAACTGCCCGTCATGCACGTCAAAGCAGTGGGTGAGCGCAAGGACATTATTCTCTTCCACGGCGGCAACGACAGCTACTTCGAGGAATTGTTCTTCCCGATGCTTTACATGGCCGAAAATGGTTTCGAGGTCTACCTGTTCGAGGGCCCGGGCCAGGGCGGCGTCATGCGCGTTCAGGGCAAGCACTTTACCTACGAGTGGGAGCGCCCGGTCAAAGCCATCCTCGACTACTTCGACTTAAATGACGTCACCATCATCGGCGCATCTTTGGGCGGCATGCTCGCACCCCGCGCCGCAGCTTTCGAAAAGCGTATCTCCCGCGTTATCGCATGGAGTATTTTCCCTGATTTCTTAGATATCCTCCTGTCCGCATCAGTCGGCTATAACACGGGTCTGTTCAAGGTCGCGAGGTGGCTTGTCGATCATAAGTGGAGGCACGTTGTGAATTTCATCTTCGAGAAGAAAGCGAAAAAGGATGAGCTTGTAAGATGGGGTCTCGAACACGGCAAATATGCGTACGAGGCGGAGGATGCGTTCACGTATGCGAGCAACATGAAGAATTACCAGGTGATGAACATCGCAGATAAGCTCACGCAGGATGTTTTGATTGTCGGCGCGAACAAGGACCACTTCATTCCGTGGGAGATGGCAGGTGTGGAAATTCCCGCGATGACGAATGTCAGGAGCCTTACGTTCCGCTTGTTTACGGATAAGGAAGACGCGTGCAATCACTGCAACTGCGGAAATGTTAAATTGACATTTGACACGTTCATGAACTGGATTGAGACAATCAAGGCAAGGGAGCTTTAATTAAGTGGAAAAGAGCGATTTGAAGACTCGGAATCTGATACTCGGAATAATAGGCAGTGTGTGTTTTGGCATAGGCGATTGGCTTTTGGGATTTGTTGATACCGGAAGCATCGGGCAGGGTGTGTTTTACTTTCTGCAGGAAGGCCACGGCGCGAACTACGGCATGTGGAAAGCGGCGGTTGTTTTGCTACTTGCCGGAATCGGTGTGGCGCCTTTATATCCGGGACTTAAGGAAATCGCAAAGATTGTCGGAGACGGTAAATCAAGAAGTTGTCTCGAGTTCCTTTCTGTCATGACTTTGGCGGGATTTATTCTGCTTCATCTGATTGTGACTTTCCATGTTGCCGCTTTTTCGAGTGCCGATAAAATATCGCGTGAGTTCGCGGTGACGGTTGACGGTGAACTTAACAGTGTAACCTGCCCCGTGTTCGTGGTTGCTTATATATTAATCTTCGCAAGTTTTATATTGATGCCGGTCTATATCTTGAAGGGTAAGACGAAGCTCAAAAAATCGGCGGTAATCTTCACTCCCGCGGTCCCGATGGCGCTCGTGTGTCTGGTGGCGGCAGTTATCCCGACGAGTGCATTCTCGTACGGACTGTTTACGTTCTGCATAAACTTCGGGCTTCAGGTGTGGCTTATCTATCTGCTGGTAATCAGAAGCAAAATAATTAAATTATTTTAATAACTGCTTTACTGTGGTAAAATCAATTATTCAAGGAGATTACCATGACAAAGCAAACGGAACGAGGCAGACTGCTTCACTATCTACTTACCATTCTTTTACCCGTACTGCTGATGACGGTGGTATTTTTCTTCCTGACAAGTCAGGTTGTTATCATGACGGCCAAGAGCGCTATCGAGCAGCAGGCCGAGGACAGCGCAAATCTGATTGACGGATACATCGATGAGATAGTCAACTCCATGGTAGATATAAGGGAACTCGTTGAGCGTAACTGCAGCAGCGACGACGAGGTTTTCGAGTTTATAAGATCGACAGAGAATTACGGAGTCTATAACGGCGCTTATACCGGCGACAACACGGGCTTTTATGTGGGCTCGACGCCGTGGGATATTCCCGATGATTACGACCCCACGACGAGACCTTGGTACATAGACGGTAAGGACAGCCGCGAGTTCGTTTTCGGTGAGCCTTATCTTGATGTAAGCGAGGGGCAGATGTGTGTGAGTATTTCCGCGCGCATGGATGCCGGCGACGACAGCATCGTGAGGGTCATCGCGTCCGACATTTACCTTAATTATACGGACGAACTTGTGCGCGATATGGTAAGTAATTCCGATATTGCGGGCGCGCTCATCATCACGGAAGAAGACCTGATTGTCGCGGATTCCTCTGGCGAGTACGCAGGTTATGAGATGAGCGAGGCAGGCGGATTTAACGCTCTTATCAAGGAAGAGCTCAAGGGCAAGCCGACAGGTCTTTATACAGTCAGAATTAACGGTCAGACGTACTACATGTCGGTTCAGGAAATTGATGTGACCGGCTGGAAACTCGTTGTATACGAGAACCGAAGTGTAATTCTCGAGGATCTCTACGGTCTCGAACTCATCATGTCAATTGTGGCGATTATCGTCGCGTTTTATCTGGTGTTTGTCATGAGGCGTTACGGCCGCGAAGTCTCGGAGGTCGAGCAGCAGGCGAACAAGGCAAAGACCGAGTTCATATCGAGAATTTCGCACGATATAAGAACGCCCATAGGTCAGGTTTTAAATCTCACGGAATTTGCAAAGCAGGATAAGGGCGACCCCGAGAAACTTGACGAGGATTTGGACCGAATCGACTCTTCCGGAAGGTTTCTGTTGTCGCTTATTAACGACGTTCTCGACGTCTCGCAAATCGAAAGCGGCCTCATGGAGATGCACCCCGAAATCACGCCGTACAAGGACTACATCAAGGACGTCAGCAACATCATGATTCCGCTGTGCGAGAGTAAGGGACTTAAGTGTGAGATAGAAGCGCTTAACACCGACGTTCCTGACCTCTACTGCGACATCGTGCGCCTGAAGCAAATCACGTTAAACCTCATATCGAACGCGGTCAAATACACGCCCGAAGGCGGCACCGTCTCGTACATCTCCGAGAGCAGCGCGGCGCCGGACGGCGGCCTTAACATGGCATTCACCATAAAGGACACGGGTGTCGGCATGACCCCCGAGTACATGGACCACATGTTCGAAAAGTTCACGCGCGACACCGAAAACAAGCTCCGTGACAGCTCGCAGATGGGAAGCGGTCTGGGACTTTATCTGGTTAAGAATATGGTCGAACTCATGGGCGGAACAATTAAGTATGACAGTAAGCTCGGTGAAGGGACTTCCGTGAGTGTGAAGATTAATTTGCCGAAGGCGCCGGATGCGGCGACTGAGTCTTCCGGTTCATCAGTATCCGGTTCTGTTTCTCCTGTTGCTTCTGCTGTTTCATCATCTTCAGATGCCGCAGTGCCTGAGGTTCACTATTCAGGCAGATGTCTGCTTGTTGAAGACAATGAATTAAATCTCGAGATTGCCTCGAGAATTCTTGAGAGTCTAGGTCTTGATGTTGATACAGCTTCCGACGGCCGCAAAGCGGTCGCCAAGTTCGAATCTTCCGAGATTGAATATTACGGAATCATATTCATGGATATCCAGATGCCCGTCATGGACGGCTATGAAGCAACTCGCAAGATCCGCGCGCTCGCGCGCGCCGATGCGGGCGTTGTCCCAATCGCCGCAATGACCGCCGACGCATTCAAAGACGCCGAAGACGAGAGCTCGAAGAGTGGCATGACCGACTTCATAACTAAGCCGCTGATCGTTTCCGAGATTTGCAAGATTCTCGATAAGTATAAGTTCAGAAAATCGTGAGTCGGAGATCCAAATTCTTCGGATGTTGGCAAGCAGGACTCTTCGAGTGTCCGCAAGCGGGATCCTTCGGATGTCTGCAAGCAGGACTCTTCGAGTGTCCGCAAGCGGGACTCTTCGAGTGTAGCTATCGACCCCGAATTTTGTAGCTGTTAGCTACAAAATTCAATTGAAACAGCTACAAATTTTCAAATGTAGCTGTTTCCCTT
>Ga0065711_1003048_pt1 | contig 30076 bp, 12 predicted proteins | sample Hoacrofraction12_FD_59098 | JGI IMG/M metagenome (GOLD analysis project Ga0065711, IMG submission 59098) | Hoatzin crop microbial communities from Cojedes, Venezuela - Epithelial fraction 12 v2 (version 2) | ecosystem: Host-associated > Birds > Digestive system > Esophagus > Crop | place...
AGCCCAGTTCCCTCAACCTCTCCTCGTAGTGAAGATGCTCCAGTCCCCTCACCATCCTTGTAGCCCTCCGCTGGACTCTCTCCAGTAGCTCTTCATCCTTCTTGAACTGGGGAGCCCAGAGGAATGTCAGTTCATTGAATCTCAGTTTCTGTTCTTGCACTGGCTGTCTAAACGTTTTAACCATCAGAGAGCATTTTGTTTATTTCATATTGCTATATAGAGTATTGTATAGACTTTAGTCAGACAGTACAATTGTGCAGTCAGTTGAACTTGTAGTGTTTTTACAGGTGGAGTTGTTAGCATTAAAGAAGTCCCTTAAGTTCACTTTATTTTCCTGCCAGGTAGCACAGTCTGCATGCACTAGCTGCATGCCTTCAGTTGCTAATATGCAGTGATGGAGTCAGCGTTATGAAACAGCCAGATACTGCCCGTGAACTGACAGTAACCCCAGTTCAGCTGGATATGTTAGTACCAGCCTACTTCTGTGCTATGCACTAACACCCCACTCTGGTGCAGTGGTGTTAGGAACTCTCTGCCGTGCCAGCCAGCTTGGGTGGAGGGAGAAAAGCTAGACTCGCTCAGTTCGAGGTATTACCACTCACTTTGGAGCAATGCAAGTTACACTTTCAATATTTTAGTCTGTGGAATGGAGATTCCTGAAAATGCAGGAGATCATTGAGGACAGTGGCATCAGATTTACTTACCTGTGCATTTGTTTAATACTGCTTCTTAACTTTCATATGGTGGAAAATAAATGTTCCAGATCTAACTAATCTGAACACTTGTAGCTCAAAGTCAAGTCACTGCTATCTCTGCTGAAATACTTCTTTTCCTGTACAACCATTTAAAATTTTTGTTTTCATTAAAGTGCTCGTGCTTGGTAAGGAAGTGTGATAGTTCAGTGACAGAGTGATTGCTTGTGTTAGCAATAGCACATTGATGTTATATGACCTCTCATTAATCTGCACTTTGATAAGGTGCTGGAGTGGTAGGATTAATGACATTCCACTGTAAATTATTCAAATCTCTGCCTGTGCACTGACTAGCTCTTTGGAGAAACATGCAAGTGATACTGAATCTTATACTGCCTTAGAGAATAAATGTAGTGATCTAGAGACAGAAATTTGCTCTGTATTGTGGGCTATGTGAATCTGCCTCACAGTAGGCAGACTTTCTTTTTTTTTTTTTTATTTTTCTGCACATGATTTTACTTCTAAAAGTATTCTACTCATACAAAGGCTGCTTTTCCTACTCCCCCATCCTTTTCATTTCAGCTTTTGGGCCCCATACAGCATACTGAGAGATAAGTACCTAGACTAGCTTGGTGACATTAACTCCATTTGTTCCACAAGGCTTTCCTGGCTGCTTACGTCTCCCTTGTGCCACGTCAACCTCATGAAATCCTATTTTTCCTCTTGGCTCCTTTCTGTCAGCCTGCATTCTTCTGAGTGTTGTCTCTTCAGCCGTATCTCATCCCATGCAGTGCTTTCAATTCTTGTTACCAGCATTACCTCTCCTGTGAGGATTATAAACCCTGCTCCTGGTGCAGCAAAACTGTGTGGATTTCATGGCAAGGACAACCTTTCTCTATGGAAAAGAAAAATGAGCATGTCCCTCTCACATTTCAAGATCTGTTCCAGAAATTCATGGACCTGAATGTCAGAGGGACTATTAGGATTTCTGGTACAGTCCTATATAACAGCTCACAGAATTACTTCCTCAGTCATCCCTCTATCCAGCTGAGTAAGCTGTGATTAAAAGGTAACCTAGATCAATTTACAGGAAACAATACATCTAGCACAGGAGAGTTTTCCACATCCTTTAGCTTTCATTGATTAAATGTTTATCAGGTGTTCAGCTGGGAGTCGAACTCCTACTCATGACTTTCATAGCTGTTTCTTAGATATAGCAAAAATAACCTAGTTTAGTTTCAAGTAGCACTTGTCCATATACTACTGTGTACCATACTCATGTCACTTGGAAATTTTTGTCAGGTCGAAAGCAAATCCTTATGCATGACAAGTTAACTCTAATCTCTTTCAAATTTTCCATCTTCTGAGCAAACGTAGAAACTGAATACAGTACAGACCATTGTCTCAGTGTTGTACACAGAGTCACCCTGCCTGAAAATTTCTGTTCTGTATGTTGAGAAATGTGTTAGCCGTTGTTGCAGTAGCTTTCCAGTGAGACTTCATGTTTAATAGAGGAACGCTCAAGTAAAGCCAACTGGAAACGTTGTCAGAAGGTGAACTTCCTGCAGTGGAGTGCAGGGTCAAGCAACATCAGCTGACAGACCTCTGTGGTTAAGGAGAGTTTTCTCTTCAGCACAGTACCATGCCCAAGTTATGACAATTTCTACTGATAGGAGTCATCCTTTCATTTGGTTGTGTATTGCCCTGAGGCTAGCTGTGCCGCTCTGGACGTGAATATTGCTGCACTAGAAGGGGTGGTTCCCCAGCAACTCTACCTCACCTATCATCACATGGGCATCTCTGCACCATATATTGGTGAACATTATGGAACAGTGCTGTGCCAAGCTGCATTTCAGTATACAGCTTATGCGCTGCCTACACTGCTTCTCAGTAGTTTGCAGAGCACTTCTATGCCTTTTTCCAGTCTGTAGCAGAGTGACACTAATGAAGAGGTTCAAAAACCTTATCTCTACTCCTCTCCTTCCCACAAATTTTAGACTCTTACCAATGAAAAGAGAAGCTCACTTTTTATTCTTGATCGTCGATTGTTACTGGAAAAAAGTGATCAAAAATTGTCATTTTGCTGTCCCAAAACGATCTTTAGAATTAACCATTTATGTATCTAGAAATCACTGCTAGACTTGCTACACCAATGCCTTTGGAGTGCCCAGTGTTCTGCAGCCTGTGAGAATGAGCTCCTGTTTGCTGAGCTCATACTTTTCAAATTACATTAGATTGTTTTAACAACACAAAAACAGATTTCAGGGACTTTGTTTAAAATCTTTTACGGCAGCTTGCATTTGAAACTGCTACAAAATTGTAATGGCTTTTCATTTTGATTTGCTGGCAAGAAACTAGTTGACTGCCCTGTCTTTGGAAAACTTAAAGACTGAACAGAAAATTATTTTGCTGACACACCAAATGCTTTTTGCAACTGAACTGATTTTGTTCAGTAATAAAAGTTGATTGGTATAATGAAAGAATGTTTTATGTAAGCATCACACCACTGCAGGCCCCCGGCCTTCACTGAGACACATTCAGGCCACACTTTGAACCCGTTTGAATCAACAGGCTTGTCCACGTGGTACATACTGCAGAATAAGAAGCTCAGAGCAGAAGATGTCAGCCTCCAATTATTTATCTTTAATCTTTTGTATGTCCAGATTAGGTAACATGATACTCCCTTCCATCCTCTCTGAAATTTATGCATATGTATACGCTTATGTGGAGAGAGACATATATATTCATGTGTAAACATACACATATGTATCTACCTATGTATTATTTGTATGTTTGCAATTTATTTTCAGCAGTCTAGTTTCTATTTGGCTGGGGACCTGTGGCTGCTATCTCTCTGTTAACTTAGTGCTGTCCAGACAACGTCATTGTCCAAACTGAAATCACCTTTCTTCTTTCTATTCCCCAAACGTAAGAGTACTCTAGACAAGAAGGTCTGAGACCTGCTAGCATGTTAGTGACTGGTAGTTTCTAAGCAAGCTTTCTGAGAGGTAAAACAAAAGGCACTGTTGTACTTCTCAGAGTACAGCAGGAGAGGATGGAGCCATTACACAAACTATTGCTGTTTTCTTACTGAAACTCAGGAAATCACTAATGTTTTACATTGCCAGCTATGTACCAACTAATATAAGCTTAAGTTAAAGACAGGTGTCTTGATAAAGTTAAAGATAGATGTCTTGATAACTTCTTGTTCACTAGTGGTTTCTGCTCTTGCAGTTTAGTATTGTTATTCATTGGTTCATTTAGGCACTCGTCTTTTTTTCTACAGCCTTCTTTGTCTTCTGTTGTTAAAGCATTTAAATCTAAGAACTTGTACTCTCATGTGCCATGATGGAGTTTAACTGTTAATTTTCCCAGTTTCCTGAAATGTATGGTTAACAGGAGTTTCATATCTTAAGCAATAATGATTTCTTTTGCACTGGAACACTAGAAAATGCTCGTAAAATTTTTGTTTTGAGTAATGGAAGATGTCCTTTTTTGCTTAATAACTAACACACTCCTCATTTTCTCTATGAGCCTGATGAAATTCCTCTGAATTTCCAAAATAGCTGTGCAGAAGATTGCCTGATGGTGTCGACCACAGATATACCTGACACTTCTCTTACTCGTTACTCTCTCAGATCTTTTTTTGCTTGAAATCTGTCTTAGATAATTCAATCCTTTTTTTTTTTTCTAAGATTATTATTGAAAATTTCTTCTACTCGGTTTGTCAGCTTAGAAACACAGAAATGGAAGGCTCTGGGCTAGCCAGGTCTAGTCCTTTGCAGCCGTTTTAAGAACGAATTCATGTAACACTCTTAGCTAGCCAATGAAGCTGCTAAAATCAGTATCTCTTTTGCTCAAGGAGTTTTGAGTTACTCAGGATACCAGTCATGCAAGTGACTGCACTTCCCTTCTCTTCTGGAGTTCTTCCTGATCACAAGTAGCTTCTGGCTTCACAGAAGAAGGGAAAAATATCAGCGTGAGCTTACTAAGGCTTCTTGAAACAGGACTGTAAGTCCTATGAATTTATCACAAAAAATATAGATTTTACTCAGAGGAGCATGCCTTGCATAAACTTATTTACTCCTTCCACCTGCTGTGACAAGCCAGATGTGCCACTGTTGCTATTTCACCCTTTCTAAAGCATACAGCTGTTCGGACAGTCTCTGCAAGTGCACAGCAGATTTGTCTGGTTTTCATGCTGGTCACACAGAGTAGAAGGCTCCTTTCAACAGGGCTGGCAGAAGTGCATGCTGTCCCTCACTGTGGGAGCAATTAACTCTATTATATAGATAACCAAGCTCATAGAAATGAGGTATGGGTACTATTACATGCCCCTGCAACATTTGTTTAATTGCTAAAGCGCTTGTTTATGCACTGCTTTGCTGGAAGAAAATGTATTGAACTATAAAACAATGATCTGTCAGGTATAAAACCTACAACCTTGGGGGAATCATTACAGGGCTCATATCAGAAGAATTTAAGAAACTTTGTCATACATCAAATGTCTGAGACCTAAGCTTCATCTTGCAGTTAGCTATAAGGCAGTTTTATGGATTGTCAGTAAGAAGAGAGTATTTACCTATTTTTATCAACCAGTAATTGGGTTTTTTATCATTTGTGTTTTCTGTCTTCTTGAATTACGCTATATCATGTTGTTCATAAGAAACTGCAGCATTGTCATGTTAACAGGCATTACTATGTTACCTCAAAGCATCTTATTTACTTCCTTGTAGCTGTTTGGTAGAACAATGAAATTAATGAATTGTGTTCAAGTCAGTGGCAGCTTTCACGCTTTTTAGCTGGTGGAGATATCAACAGAAAATTTTATGGTGGATGTGAGTATGCAAATACGTATAGTACAATGGAGGTTTAACAGATCAATATCGTACAAAGAAGGAATAGCATCTGTTATTCATTATCAAGCCAAAACTAACTACAGAAGAATAAGCAAGTACTATACACAGGTAAAGATGAATAATGATACACACTTTGTAGCTTTCTCCTATATGTTTCTTTCTGAGCCAGCCTCGTTTGCTACCTGCCTGTTTCTGCAGTCTCGGATATAGCTAGTGAAATCACCACTGGAGGCAACCGGTCAGGTTTATACGGAAATTCAAATATGAAACTAGATGTATGTTGTGACATTTGCATTTCATAATAATTTCTGGAAACGAGTAGAAAAAAGTTGCAAGATCCTTTCAAGGTAATAGCCATTCTTCATCACTCCACAAAAAAAAAAAATTGCAACGTTTATGAAGTTTTAGGGGGGAATGAAGCCACTGTACCCTAGATAAAAGCCATCTCTGGTTGAAACCTTATTAAATTAAAAGATACTCAATCTTACAAATGTGCACCAAACTTGCATCTTAAATTTTGTGTGTGCAAAATCTAATAGCCTATGTAAGTATTTGTAGTGAGACACACTGGTCTGCCTAACATTTATTGGGTTAGACGCATAATTTTAATTGATGCAAGGCGAATTTAAGAAGTTTACTGCTTTATTATTTCTGATAAATCTTTGTGGATCATAACCTGCTGCACTCGAGAGATTTGGTCCCCATTACAAGGCAGTTGCATCTGCTTTAGCATAAGCTGTTGTTTAAAGCTGGAATTTCTTTATTAGTAGTTTGTTATGTTTACTGTGTGTTACCTTTGTTATCATGTAGTTAGATGCCACAGTTAAAAAAAAGTAGAAAAAGTAGCATACTTTCTGTCCCTACGAGCTTGTTAGATTAATTATGACTCCATGAGTAAGTTCAAGCTTCTGGAAATAAAACATGATCTGCAGTCTAAACAAATTCTCTAAATTAAAATTTTTTATTTAAGACTATTCTGTTATGTGATTTTTTTTTTAATACTGATTCTTCTTGGGAAAGTCAATACAGAATTTACTTCTACTGGGAATCTACACCTTCCCATACCAATGGTATTCATTTCTTACAGTCTTCTTAAGCTATTAGACCTGAAATCTGTCAGTCCTTCAGGGTTAAATATAAAACACCACTTTCAAGTTATCTCAAGACAGCTATCGATGCTAACAATCTTTAGAACAGAAGAAGGTGGTACAATCACTTATACAGGAGGGTAAAAGATAAGAATATCTGTTTTAAATTACGATATGTTCCTTTTTAGAATCTGTTGGTTTAAATCTCATCTGAAGACTCTAAGCTTGTTGTTGAAACTCCAGCACACTTCTGAAACATCCAAATCACTTTCCATGTTAGTCTGTCACTCAGGTATTGATCCTGGCTGTCTCTGACACTTTGAAATCTAATGAGCTCACAGCCCAGGGTCTTGTAGCTGCAGGCCATTTCTTTCAATATGTCCTAATTTTCCTGCTTGTTTTTAGAACTACCTATATCTATTGCTCATTTCAGGTCAGATGACCTTGGACCATCAAAGTGTAAGTTGTTAAAATGAATAGTCCTTTGACTTGCACAGTGACTTTCTCAGAAGTTTCAGCACTGATGACATATCACTTTGCTCAGTGTGACTAACTTTCTCTGACTGTAAGTTTCAATTGCTCAGATACAAACTTTAAAAGTTCACTACAGACTTTCTTGAATCCAAAACGTGAAAAACTACATACACAACCCTGGTTCTGAATTTTTTTACTATCTTTTTCCACCTCCACTCACAGTACGTTTTTCAGAGAAGGTAAAAATCTCCAGAAATAGCAATATTGGTATAAACTGTCAATTTTGGGCTGATAAATGATCCCAGATATTTTTTACAGTTGAGTATCTCAGAACAACTCATTCAGACATCTTTGGGATGTAGAATGATAACTGGGGAATATTATCATATGTACCTGAGTCTTTTCTGGCTCTATAAGCTTCTTGCTATGCTTTTGTAACAACCGCACATGCATGGAGCTGTTTCTGTTAGCAGAAATTTACCTCTGCTACCTGGGAGCCATTTGGACTTCATGGTTTCTGAGAGCTCTCTGACACAGAAATTGGAAATGCTCCATCTGCTATAAAAGCTTCTGACTGAAGTGCTGCAGGGGAAACCTCTTGACCTGCAGCTGTGGTTTTGGAGCAGGAGAGCAAGTGCTTCTCAGTCAGGTCATAGCTGATCTGTATAACAGGGACTTCCTTATACAGACACAGACCTTTTTGGATCTGTGTGAGAAACTTTTCTTGTGTCACAATACAAGCTTCCAGAAACAGGCTGCTCTGTACACAGAACTACTTCCCCAAGACTGCTCATCATAGCAGTAGAGAAAGTAAATTTTTAGGCTGACCTAGAGAAGTTGGGATGTAGTTTTTAGGTGGCATAGGCTGAGAAAATGACCAAATACACCTGAATAACAGATCTTTTTTATAATAGTGGGATTTTGAGTTATTATAGGAACACTCATGCACTAATCCTCCATAGCTTGTTCTGAGGTAGTTAATCGAGTACGACATGAGTGCTGTTCCCTAAACTCTGCATGCTTCGGTGGCCACAAAGGGTAGATGAAATTATATATCATAGTTAGACATTTGTACAAGACATTGCTGGTTAATGACATTTTAACCAATGAGATATTAGTGGTCACTGTTTTGGGTGACCCCTGCCAGGCTGTCCTACCATGATCAATCAAGCCATAACCTGAACACATAGCCATTAGCAAAATAGAACTTAATTACTCACCTATTAGTCACAGATTTTTAGGTAGAGTAAGATGTTAGGAGGCCAAAGGCAATAAAGAATTGCTCATACTGTTGTTTGGATGTCAATAGCACAAATGTCATAGTTTAAGTGTGTGCAAGACTGTGCAGGCCAGAGTATGACCAGAACATTTTTCTCAGGGAGAGGATCCTCAGCATTGCTGCCTTCCAGAATTGGTTTCCGCAGTGGTGAAGCAGTCCATCAGAACAGGCATAGGGAAGATAGCCCAGGGCATGGCCCTTTTGCTATACTACCAAAAATGCAGTACTTGCTTAAATATCCTTATGAAGGGCATCATCTATGCTTTGATGTGTTTACCTTTCAAACCGAGTCAGAAAGTAAATCGTGACTGATATTTTGTTGTGTATTGCTTGGTAGCCTTTATCGATTTCTATACCTGTCCTTCTGTCAATTAATATCTGCACATTCTTAGATCATGGGATTCTGTTCAGCTAGAAATGATTGTTTTTTCTGATGTTTGTTTTTTTTCTCTCTAGACTTTAGTATCTTAACAACCAAGCTATCTTTTCTTATGTGAATGGGTATTTCAAGAACAACAGACATTTTTAGGACGCTCATACCTATGTTATCAGTTTTCAAAGTATTTGCTTAGAAGTACAATGTAGCACAAAATCAATAACCATCATCATCATCATCATCATCATCATAAAACAGAATACCTTGAGGAAGAGAGTCCATCCATAGGCTGATGAACTAGCAGCCATGGCTGCTGCTCTTCTTGTTACCCTGATAGTGTTGCACACTTCATATAGTATACAAAGACATTAATGCAATCATTTCTTCCTCGAAATGAATAGAAACTGGTGGATGTTTGAATTAGGATTTACCTTCCCGTTTTGCCAAGAAAGCAATTCCAAATATCTGTGGTCACTGCTGCATTTTTCCCTCTTCAGACTAATTTAAAAAATCCCCACCTCTACAATGAAAAATGCTGTGAAACACACAAATGTCCTTATTGACATCACTTAGGTCTTTGGCCTGATCCTACTGAATTCACATTCATTAGTGAGAGAAAATAAAAAACTTGAAAATGTCAAGGTCTATTAAACTAGACCAGACTAATAAGGTTTCTGTTGGGTTGTGTGTAGATTACAGAAGCTTGAAACTCACAGCAAGTGAGAAGTTAAAATCACTAGCAGAGCAACACACACCTGGGGTAAATTTTCAAATAAAAACTCTACTCTTTTTTATTGTTATAACCTGTACCAACAGAAAGTGGAAATATATAATTTCTCTTAGCTTAAAGGAAAGCTTGTGTATTGTCACAGACTCTTCATGGAAAAGAAAATTAGCAAACTATTCATATAACATAAGAAAAATCAATTATCCCATGCCAAGTAAATTATTAATTTCCTAGTAATTTACTGCTTTTTATTTAAAAGCTAACATCTTCCTGTTCATGAAGGATAACTGAGAAAATCTGTTATTGCAAAATCATTCTAGGGAATTGTTTCCTTCTTCAGGGGTCCAAGTCCTCTTGCAGAAAGGAAAAAAACAGAAAAAGAAAAAAACCCCAGCAGTCAGATGTCTGACTACACTGAGAGAGAAGGAGAGGATAAATTTCAGCATAAATCTTTCCTGCATACCTTGTGTGTAATGTCTGGACCATATAGATGTAAGAAATTGATTATTTTTCCCAGACACTTTGCAACTCTAGCTACTGCTCTCAAACTGAACAAGAAAGTATGGTGGGAAAAAGTCTGATCCTAAAATACCTTCATAGTCTTATCCATGCTACAAGATTAATTGCATAAATATATATCTTTTATATTTGTTCAGACTCTAGGAATACAAAAAACATAACGGCTATCACCCTTCCTATGCAGTACAGAGTAGAAAGAAACCAATTTTATAAAATGGTGTTCACAAGTGACTTAATTTCCACAAAGTGAGTGTGACTAAGGCCTTAGGCATTTTTAATTATTTCCTGTTACTAGGATTAGCCAGTTCTAGAGCAGGAGTAGAGAAATTAGTATCAAAAGCAGCTCTTACGTTTTTATCTTAATTTTATTGATCCTATATAAGCTCAGCATATTTGGAGCATGAATTCTATTCAGCAGAAGAAGTCAACGGATTTAGAAAGGCACTCGTGGAAAAATCTCACCTTTTGCCTAATTCATAGTCAACATGGAGGTTACTGAAGCAGTCATAAGAGATATGAATATTCCTTGCACAGGAGGGGGAACAAGAAAGGACCTTGAGCTTAAATTATCATGAAGACTCAGTATTTATTAGAAGTAATTCACTTTATCTAAGACAGAGGAAAAAAATATGTGACTGGATTTTGATGGTTTTCTCACTTCATGGGAGAGAAGGAAGAAGAGGGAGAAAAGAGGTAGGAAAAAGAGATAAAGGAGAAAGAAAACATATAGCAAAGAAATAAATACTTCTTTGTCACTGTATAACAATCTGACATTGGGGGCTTGGAGAAGATGACCTCCAGAGGTCCCTTCCACCCTCAACCATTCTGTGACATTCTGTTTAAAAGTGAGAGGCAGAAAGTGAGATTCATAATTTTCATTTTATATAACCATTTCTTTTAAACTGAATTTTTCCTTTACAATATATTGGCCTGATCAAGAAGTATGCCAGGTTAAAGACATTTTCTGGAAGGACTCAGTTCAATGGAAATGTGAGTAGCCTACTTTAATGATATATTTTCATCTGTTTCAGAAACTTCTGCTACTAGCTAGTCTTGGCTACTGGAATAGGCAAGCCAGTGGTCTAAGTCAATACAGCAATTTCATTAGGACTCTGCAATATGGAAACAAGGTGAGACCTGATGCCCTTCAGATTATGTTACTTTTTGCAAGCATTTTACTTATTCCCTGTCTCCTGACTATGACAAATTATAGCACTGAGCTGCTTATTTAAAAGTTTTTAAGATGACAATGAAATAAACCAAGTACACTTTAGTGCAACATGAGGGGAATAGAGCTCTTAAAGACATATTCTGCTTAAATTCCCACCATTTGTCATGTATAAAAAAGGAGCAAGAAGATATGTGATGAAATGGGTTATTTGTGTGGGCATGAGAAAAGTCTCTTTTCTAAGTCCACATACATAGACTTTATTCTTCCTCTGAGTCAGAGAACAATGCAGGATGACTATTGAGGGGATTTTATGCACAAGTGTTTATATTGTTTAATAAACAATATTATGTGGAGAGGAAGCTAGCAGCTGGCCTTTTTTTCCTTCTACCCATAAATCTGCCACATCACTGAATCTGACAAAGTGAAACTCTCCAGGTTTCAGTTTGTGCATAACACTGTTGCCAAACTTCATAAAGATATTTTATGGCCTGTTGAAGTGTTAAGACACTAGACTTCATGAAAAATGAAGTCTCTAAATGAAATGGAGCTATATCACTTGAGGAGAGTTCTGTTATAAACTATCCAAGCACACAGTGCCACTAGTGATGGGTAATTTTCACCCAGACACTGAATTATGGTATCTAGGTCCAGGCTGCTTGGATCATTTAAGCATCCTTTGTATGCCAAAAAGAGTAGTGGCAAGGGCTTTCTTACTGCCTTGGTCTGTGTGAAAGGTAGGGTACAAGATGGGGTTATCCATCAGCACAAATTCACAGCAGCAGGAACTGCTGTAGTAACACGCTTTCTACTGCTCTTGCCCAGGCATTTCTGTTTTTTGCTTGTATAAATACTGGTTCTGCATCACCAAGCAATGAGACGCTCCATAAAGATGTGATCCAAAGGGCAAATCACCTTTTTCTTGAGTTAGTTTATGAAATTTCATTTTATGCAAACACATGAGTATCAGGACTTTCACAAGGGAAGGGGTGAGAATGTGCTTTTGAGGACGGAGTACTGTGACAGCCCCAGTACATTGTACCTTAAGCACTGTAAAACCTCACTAGTAGTATCTCTATTGCTATTCTGAGGTCTCACAACATCATGTCCCATCAGTCCAAGTCATCCACCACTGGTTTCTGCCCCTCCATCCCCAGGTACATGTAGCCAACATATAACCACTGCCAGAAACCCTACTTTGTCAGAAGTTCACTTGGAGTTCACCCTTCAAGAACCCACACAAAGCAAAAACCCCTCTGCACTCAGATCTAGCAAAAGAATACATTGCTCCAACAGAAAAAACCCCATACGTGTTCATTTATTTTTTTCTTTCTAAGCGTTTTTTTGGTTTAAATCAGTCCTCCAGTGTGCATGAGTCTAATTCTTCCCTGACTTTCCTGTGGGGAGATTTCTACACTAGGATGTAGATTCAGCCAATCCTAAATTTACCACCCAGCTAAAACATGTTTTCCGTCCTTGCCTCCATTCTCTCCTGTAACTGGTTGCCCATAACGTTGTTCTAGATTCTTCAGTAATCTGTCAAATAACAATGTCGCTGAGGTGACCAAAGCTCTGTTGTGAGGTGATACTTTGCTGCTTTACTTGGGATTCAGGATGTGAGTTAGTAGCTACCCCTGAGTCCTTTCACAGTTCCCTGGAGTGAGATCACCTGCCATGATTAACATCCTAGTTACTTGGTCTGTATCAAACTTCTTAGAAAGCTGACTTTTGTCTGGTGCAGATTTTCTAATATTAAAATGAATAATTTTTTTTCTATTAATTTGATCTTGTTTTAATAAGTCCTTTGTTTAAGTGATTGATTATGGTGGTTTGACCCTGGCTGGTTTTTAAGGTGCCCACCAACAAGCTCTATCACTCTCCCTCCATCAAAAAGACAGAGGGAGAAAATACGATGAAAGGCTTGTGACCCAGAACTGGATCCCTCCAACCTGCAGAGAGCTTCTGGTGCCTTCTCACACAAGCTGCCTCTGCAGCCCCTTCCCACTACCAAAACCTTGCCACTTAAACTCAATACATTGATCCAAGAAATAGTACCAACAATAACAGAAGATGAATTTCAATAAAATCAAAAAGAAAAAAACCTAAAAGAGTATTCCAGAAGCCCTCCAATTTCATATAGGATAAATGGGTCACTTAAATTTAACATTCACTGAAGCCATCATGCTTTTGATTTTTGCCAGGGTACTAGAACTATGACAGGTCTTTGGAATACAGTTCCATTCCCTTTCCAATTAGGTGAGTAGCCCAGTCAAACCTAAATAGTTGCCTACTCTCTCAGCATCTTTCATCTTAGGACTGTGCAGCAACCTAAAAAAGAATGAAAAGTGTATGTATATGTTCTGGTGAGCCAAGGGGAAAGATTTCATTACTCCTCAAAGACAAATCTAAGATTTCTTTCCCACTGTCTCAAAAGAGGTTGCTGCTAGGTTCAGCTGAGGAAGAGTGGAAATTCTGCATGAGGCGTTGACTCTGGTAGAGGGTGACAGAAGTTCGTGTAAGCTCTGTCTGTTAGAAGCTGCTCTCCTAATACCCACTACAGCCAAAACGGACTTTGTCAGTGTACGCCAGTCCTTGAAGACATCAGCTGACAGGACAAAGCTGTCAGAAGGGACAGACTTGAAGATGAATAGAGTTCAAAGAAAACTTAAATTGGAAGGTCTATCAGGGTTGTTACTAGCACCTTCCAAAGACTGGTGATGACTGATGCAATGTATTCTCTGCACGGCTTAGTATTTAAGCAAGAAAAATCCTCACATAAATGATGAGGTTTCAGGTGTCCAAGTCTCTAAACATAGTCCTCTGTAAAGATTTCTGCAGTACTCTAAGCTCAAGACAGTAGTTCTTATAAACATATGCCCATGTAGTTGGGAGTACTTCACAATAATGTTGCAACTTTCACTCAAGCATGGTGGTGAAAATGTTTCTCCATCACTGCTGTCTGTCTACGAGTCAGAGGACCAAAAGAATCAGTCATGTCATGGATTGAGCTTCTCAGAGGTTTTTGTTTACCTTCTGGGGGCGTTGGGTTCTTTTATTTTCTTTCTTCTGTCATCACCCTGTTTTTATTTTCACCAGACTAGCTGTCACATAAACTTTTGAAAATATTGAGTCTTTGGAGCAGCTTGTATTACCTTGGCACATCACCAATGCTGAGTTATGAGGGAGACTTTGTAGATGATCAAAAAGGAGCAAACTGTACGGATATTTTGTTCATATTTGTTTTTTTCTGTGAAACTTAACTTCCAAAGTTTTCTTATTTCTTCTTTTGTTTCCTGCTGCCGAGTTTTTGCTCTGCAAATATCAGTGTGTCATAGAATCAGTCTATATTTGTTTTTTTCTCTTATCTAAAGAGAAATAAAATTGCTCTTCAACTTCAAACTTTTGAACAGGCTTGTATGAAGCTACATGCAGTGCTCTTGACTTGTACTTTTCCTCAGTGTGACTGAAGTTCCTTTGGTTGCTTCTACTTGCTCTCCTCCTGACGTTTAAAATCTACTTCCTTCCTATGCATAAGGCTTTCCTTCTCATCACACTCAATTTTTGTGTGAGGATTTTCCCCCAATTTTTCACTTTTAATGACTATTTTAACAGGATGTTTATACTGAAAATGAAGGTAATTATTCTCCTGTTTTCTATTAACTAATTCCTTAAGCTGATTTCAGCTGTTCCAAATTGGATTATAAACCTGAAAGAAATATCAAGTGTCATGCTTCCAGGCAGTTGGTGACTTTGCAGGATTAGAAATACACTTACCTAATAAGTTGACTTTATCATTAAAACTGTGTGATACAGTGGTTCAAAACTTGCCAGGAAGCAGCTAACATTAGCCAGTGTTGAAAAGAGGATAACCACAATTCATATATCTTTGATATAATCAACATCACACATCCCCTCTTCTGTCACTCTGTTTCTTGTGCCTATGCCATTGCACATTGCAGCTGTACAGGTCTTCGTTTACTCTTGTGCTGTAAGCATATTTGAGAACATCACTTGCTTTAAACTTATCTCTTGGTTTCTTATATTTACCAACAGGTAGTAAGCACAAGCTGGGCTTCTCTTAATATAGCACTGAAATGGACAAGAAAATCAAGAAACATTAACTCTGACAATAAATGGGTATCTAATAACTTGTTATAATGATGAGGTATACTATAATAGTCAGTATAATGCTCATCATCCAGCGTAGAGAGTGATTTGTATCCATTAATATATTCACAGGTTCATATTCCAATATTTGCATGAGCTGGGAAAGTTAAGGTATAAATGAAATAATAAAAAATATAGAAGACATCCTGTTAGGGGTTAGGTGAGAAATAAAATATACTAGATGAAAGGTTGCAGGATTTTTTAAATTAGTTTTAACTGTTTGAATCTATGCTGCTGCTAAATCAGATGGACCTCTTACTGAGATGAAATGGAGACATGGAAGATGATTACCTGCAGCAGTAGTAATCACTATCAATTATTAAATTCTTATGATGAAGTTAAGTAACTAGTTATCATAGAGGGAGAGGCAAAATAGCCTTTAGAGTAAATAAAAGACAAACTACTGGAGCCAGCAGAGTGTCTCAGTTTGTATTAGCTACCAACACAGACTCAGCACTAGAGAAGGTCTGGACCACCATGGCAAAGATGTGTTTTATTTTTCTGCCTCCAGTCTTCCTCTTCTCCTCCCCTTCTTCACTGCTTAAAGTTGGAGAGAAAAGGAAAGGCTTTGATGACCTTGATACTGTTCCCTGTCTCTTCTTTGGAGAAGAGAACAGACCTTATAAAGTTCACATGTGCATATTAAGGCTATAACCATCTGCTGCAATTATGAACAGCATGGTGGTGAAGTTCAGCATTTGGAGAGGAGGTCTGAAGGTCAGCTGTTCTTCAGCTGTAGTGAAGTATCTTAGTTTGACTTGAATAAGTGAAAAATAACAGCAATAAACAAGCAGCTAATTTTTTAAGGGGGTTAGCTTGTGGGGTATTTAAGATCAGGAATAACACCAGAGGATGGTATACTCATATTTCAGATATAACAGCAATTAGAACATTCTTAATGTCCTTAGGATGCTGAAATATCTTCTTGACATTTTTTTCTTCTTTTTAAATTGTGATGGTGTAAAAAGAGTAGACTCGTACCTTAGCATGCATTTGCTGTGTTTTGAGCGGAACTCTGTTATTTAGTTGTTTTTTGGAACCTGTTTGCTTCCTTTCCTGTATGAGGAGATGGAATACATTAAGCAGCAAGTGCTCCTGGTGGGTTGTAGGAACAACTAGCTCTCCATAATAGAGTCCCTGTCGTGTAAACTCCGGATGTTTATGACTCATATTTTAGTATTCTGTGAAAGCATGCTTCTAGGTAGCTCTGTGACTTCAAAAGTTTGTTTTCTTTATTTAGTTGCTCATTGCTTAGATGCTGACAAGTTTTTGTGAAGTTTCAACTGTGAGAGGTGCCACCGTATGTTTTTTCTAGAAGCCATAATTATGATAACAAAGTACATTCTTTCTGAGAATGTTTCAGTTACTCAGATTAAAAGGATATCGAGAATTAGAAAGTAGTCTACTCATTGAAATTCCCTGTTTGGCCAACATTTGCTGTTTTCAGTATGAATGTTTAGTGTATCCACTCTGTTTTGGGGAAATTAAGTCTAGCTCCATCATGGCCTGATAAACACTTCTTTAAAAGTGTTCACTATGCACTTGTGAACAGGTAATAAAAGTCTGAGCATGCAGCCCAGGGACTCTGAGGGATGGTGAAAAGTACTAGAAGTCCAAAGAAGTGAAAGACTAATTCAGTACAGTGTTTAGACTCATTCTGTTGCATGCCCAGCACAAGAAAAATGCAGGAGCAATGCATAGCAGGTCATTATCCTGAACAGTTTTGGACTATCTAAAGTACAGTAGGAAAACTAATACTGCTGCAACAGCTTCTCAGACTTTCAAGTCGTGTTCTCTGGCATGGTGTGAAGGACTATGGAAAGGTGGAGGACAAAGGAATAGCCTCACCTATAATTTGTAGGCCGTGTTTCTTTTATGAGATGCAATATGTAGAAATTATCAATAAGTTTAATGAAGTGTTATTAAAACCTGCTAAAGATCACTGGAAAATATTTTGACTGCTTTTTTTTCTGTGAGGTGGGGGAAGGTGTGAGGAAAAGAAGGTTGGTTGATTAGTTACCACAGCCCTGCTGACGCCCATTGAACGTGGACTCAGCTCCTGATCTCTTAAAAAATCAGGACAATCACAAATTATTAATAACTTCAAGGTATTCTTTTTATATGATATTGCCACTTGGTTGTTTAATGAGTGTGATTTGCAGATGTTTCTTGTTTTGCTTTTATTTATTTACATATGAAATTGTGTAAATACATCTCAATGTGTAGTGATTTATCCAGGATTTAGAGAACTTTGGATACTTTGACTTTCCAAGACTGCCCCTCTAGAAATTTGGTTCAATTCAACTCAAGAAATTGAGTTACTACATAGTTTCATATGTCTTCAAATCCAAAAATATGAAAACACCTGAAATTTCTGACTAAGTAAAAAAAGTACTAGAAATAGACTTTTAATACAAAATGAGAAAATGCATCCAGAAATCCTATTCTATGCTGTTTGTTCAGTACAGTAGCATACTTGCAGTCTTGTTTTATATCTTCAAGAATGATTGTGTATATTTATAGGAAGTTTCTCTTTTTTTTAAAAAAAAACAAACACTACTCCCCTTAAAATTTTTAAGTACTTCACTCTTTTGCACATTTTCAGAAGTCCTTTTCAAATGATGATTTAAAGAAAGCACAGGCATTAATCTGGGCTATTTTATGTTTGCAATATTGTTTAACTCTCAGTGCATCCTATTCTGGTCTTTTATAGGTTTTAGATGGTCTTAGTTCTGATGTGAAAAGAGAATGGTATTATCAGACTTTAAGTTCTAAGGATAAAAATTGGAAAATATGTCTTGGTTTATTAATATTGGGTTTTTTTCAGTATTTCCATAATTGGTTCAAACTCTGTCATAATCCATAGCAAAAACTTCCTAGTAATTAATTTCAGCTGTTATGATTTCAGTGCTTGCTTCTTTATTATATATTCATTTCTGTCTCAGCTGAGGTCTTTGTGTTCATCTCAAGCGAACAAAGTGTTCAGACCATTACTTCATAGTTTTTATTTCTATCAGTAGAAAGATTTAGGGCCTAATGCCAAAATAACTCTTCATGAATACTTGTTAAAATGCTTTACTCAGCTGGTCCCTCCCACAGTCATGCTACTTTTGTGCGTTAATCTGCTGTGTACATTTAAATTGAGCAAATACTGTATTAGCTCTGGAGAAGACTGTGGACTGCTTGAGTCCTGGAACTGAACTGGAGCTGTATCATCATTTTCCAACAAATTGTGTGTATCTAATATTCTGTGATTCGAGGATTTTTGAATAACAAACTTCCAAGATTTTTTATAAATTGTTTATAAAAATATTGTTGTCTATTGTTTATAATTACAAAAATACTCCACTTTATATCTTTCTATCTATTTCAATTAAATGATAGTGATTTGGTCAGAGACGGAAAATGAAAGTAGGTAATTTGTTTTGGAGCAGAATTCTTCCATTGATTTTCAGCCTTAGTGATTTTGTGTATTCTTTTGAAACTTCCCTTATGTATTATCATAGAGCTAGTTATTAAAAACATAACAAAACAATAAATTGAAATTTCAGTCTATTTCTGTAGAATGCTGCAGTATTAAGTTTAACTCATATATGTATATTTTTATATATGTGAATGGAAATTTCTTCAGAAAAATACTTTCTTGAGAAAGAAGTCCTGTGATCGTATCTATCTTTCATGCGTACCAGTTCCCAGTTCTGTATCTAGAGTTCATGCGTATAAGAAGTTTTCACTAATTCCTTAGTTCTTACAAATCAAAATTGCACCGAGATATCAGTTGCTTTTTCTTACATTTCTTTTTCCAGAACCACCAAATGCAGTGATCTGGGCCTTGTAATGCAGCATCTTTTTCAGCTTGTTGCATCTGATACTTCAATATCCTGCAAAAGTAAACTCGAGAGCTAATAATAGGTACTCTTTAGCTAGCCTTTTTTTAAAATCTACTGTAAAAGTTATTGTTGTAATTGTTGAAGTGTCCACTGGAGACAGGATTCTGAGGTTATGGTCAAGGACCATAAACAATCCACCATTCTCAAAACTTCTGGTAGGTCAAGTTGTGTACAAATGTTCTTTTTTGTTTGGGGAAGACATCTGAACATTTTTTCCCTTATCGGAAATGAGCTTACAGTATATCTTTCAAGAGAGAAGTTTCCTGGTGCTTTTCGGATAATCTAACGCCAATCATTAAAACGTAGTTACGCACTGTTCTTCTTTGATTACTTAGTTAAGGAAATACATGGATTTTTCTTCCCTTTGTATTAATTTTGTTTTTGTCCATAATCAGTACTGCAGACAACTATCACAACACATGTCGCCAGAAGCTTTAACAACATGAGGTTTACCCATGCTAGATATGTTACACTAGATACGAGACTGCTATCTCTGCCAGCAAACCTTACTGTCTTGGAGACTGCTTCCTTGATTTATGCCGAAATGGCTTCTCTGGAATGCTCTTGATATAAAAATAAGGCAGAGATATGAGAAGAAACTGTACAGTGGTAATGTTGATGTTGCAAATTTCTGATAAGTTTATGCTAAACCTGATCAGGGAAGCCATAGATCCCACAGAGCTACATGGCCACTGAAACACGTAGCTACAGCAGTATGCTGAACTGCTGAGGTGATGTATGTGACAGGAGCTCAAAGCTGTTCAGAACTCTTTCTATGAATATTGTGTTGGTTTTGTCTAACTCTTTGAAATAAGATTTTATCAAAACACCCTAGCACAGGGAATTTGGTGGTTCTGGTCTTGTTCATAAGTGAAAACTTCATAAACTAGTAAAGTTAACTGAGAATAGTTCTCCTTTTAGAAGCATGTGCTCTTTTAACTACTAAGACTTTAACTGCAGTTCTGTCTTCTGTTTTACAGAATATGCTCAAACAAACAAACAAAAAAACCCCAAACAAAGCAAACACTACTTCTGTCTAGGTTTCACCACACTATTTTGCTTATAATTTTTTTACTAGAACAGTAGAAGCCTGAGGTTCTAATGAATAAGTATAGAATGATTATTTGTATTCAAAAGCCTTACTAACTTTCTTTCTGTGTCTTTATTTAGTACAAATATATGTGAATATTTACCTGCTAAATAGCTGAAAAAAAGAATGCTGTGAAAACAGACTCTAATCAGAATTTAATCTAAGAGATTAAAGTATATGTGTGTAATTTGGTATTGTGATCATCCATTTTGAAATGAAGGAGGTAGACAAACGTGTTTTCTTTGAAGTATTTTGAAGTTGGAAGTAATGCTGAAAGAAAACATTTCGAAGAAGCATCCTGAACTTTCCTGCCGTGCATGTTATCATTAGAAAATGGGAACATTACAGCTTTTCAAGGATAGTTGTTTAACCACATAAATGTGCAGTCAAATGTTGAACTTGAAAAAGTACATGTTAATCTTGAAGCAATGCTGCCATCATGATACTTGGAATAATAACAGTAATTGAGTTCAGAGTTGGATTTAGACGATGGAGACACTCATTCTGGAGGTCATCATTAAGCAAGTGGAGGAAAAGAAGGTTATCAGGAGTAGTAAACATGGATTCACCAAGGGGAAATCATGCCTGACCAATCTGATAGCTTTCTACGATGGCATGACTGGCTGGCTAGATGAGGGGAGAGCAGTGGATGTTGTCTACCTAGACTTCTGCAAGGTTTTTGACACTGTCTGCCGTACCATCCTCACAGGGAAGCTCAGGAAGTGTGGGCTGGATGAGTGGTTGGTGAGGTGGATTGAGAAATGTCTGAATGGCAGAACTCAGAGGGTTGTCATCAGCGGTGCTGAGTCTAGTTGGACGCCGGTAACTAGTGGCGTGCCCCAGGGGTCAGTACTTGGCCCGGTCTTATTCAGCTTATTGATCAATGACCTGGATGAAGAGTTAGAGTGTACCCTCAGCTGGGAGGAGTGGTGGATACACCAGAAAGCTGTTCTGCCATTCAGCGTGACCTGGACAGGCTGGAGAGTTGGGCAGAGAGGAACCCAATGAAATTCAACAAGGGCAAGTGCAGGGTCCTGCACCTAGGGAAGAACAACCCCATGCACCAGTACAGGCTTGGGGCAGACCTGCTGGAGAGGGACCTGGGTATCCTGGTGGACGACAGCTTAACCATGAGCCAGCAGTGTGCCCTGGTTGCCAAGAAGGCCAATGGCATCCTTGGGTACATTAAGAAGAGTGTGGCCAGTAGGTCGAGGGAGATTTTCCTCCCCCTCTACTCTGCCCTAGTGAAGCCCCATCTGGAGTATAGATCTGAGCTCCCCACTTCAAGAAAGATGAGGAGCTACAGGAGAGAGCCCAGCAGAGGGCTACAAGGATGATGAGGGGACTGGAGCATGTCTCCTAGGAGGAAAGGCTGAGGGATCTGGGCTTGTTTAGCCTGAAGAAGAGCAGGCTGCAAGGGGACCTTATAAATGCTTACAAATATCTAATGGGTGGGTGTCAGGAGGGTGTGGCCAAACTCTTTTCAGTGGTGCCCAGCGACAGGACAAGGGGCAATAGGCACAAACTGAAGCACAGGAAGTTCCGTCTGAACATGAGGAAGAACTTCTTCACTCTGAGGGTGATGGAGCACTGGAACAGGTTGCCCAGGGAGGTTGTGGATTATCCCTCTCTGGAGATATTCAAGACCCGCCTAGACGCTGTCCTGTGCAGCCTGCTGTAGGTGATCCTGCTTCGGCAGGAGGGTTGGACTAGATGTCCCACAGAGATCCCTTCCAACCCCTATCATCTGTGATTCTATGTTCTAAAGCAAATATAGTGTGTATCATAACAAGACAAACTGAAGTTCTCATGCAATATTTTCTGTTTCTTTCTGCAAATTAAAATATAAATAGCAGATAAATTGGTGTATTTTTTTTAAGCATCACTTGAAATCAAATGAAATGAGATTTTATATGGAATACGTGTGAATATTTCTAAATATAATAGATTTTAATCTATTAGGATTTTAAAACCAGCCTAGAAAAGGGCACAGTTACAGAGCTAGAAGGAACACAAAGTTAGAAACTTCAGAGTTTTCGCACAGCCAATATTGTATTCTGATGTTGAGAACATGAAACCTTGCTGGCATTGTGGCAATTTCTATACCTTTTAATGAGAAGTCTCCATAAATTATTTGAAAACAAATCATTGTGGAAAAAAGAAAGATATTTTAATCTATTCATACTTTTGCAGAGTAAAAATAGTATTAAGAACAATGATTAACTATAGATTCAAAAGTTAGTATGCTTCATAGATAATGGATTAAATGTTCAGCTGTCTTTACTAACTTAAGAAGTATAAGCAGGGCAGAATGATAAAAAAAAAGTGCTATTTACCTCCAATACAGGTAAGGAAATTTATCAGCTTTATCTAGAGAGCTGTATAAAAGCTTTTGTTGTATTTTAGGTTATGTGCAATATATATTTATATTAAAAAATTTGACTTTAACAAACTGGATTCTAACCTACCAGATGCAGCTGCTGCTCTGTCAGCTTTTCTACTTTGCCCCCTTGGCACCACTTTTAAGTGTGACCCTCTTGAAGGTTATGAGACTGTCTTTTATTTTACTTCTTAGGGGCAAATTCTGTCTCAATAACACGTACAAGGCTCCAGCTGCTGAAGTGTATCTGAGGTCACAATTTCTGCCTTAAGTGTTTGTCATTGGAACTACTTATTTAAAACCTGGGAGGAATTCTGCTTTCAGTTGCAATTATGTAGGTACATTTAGTCCAGGAGGGGACTTTAGGAATACAGATGCTTTTTAAAAGTGTGCTTCTAAAAGTGCTTTTTGTTGTTTGTTTTATTATTTTGCTGTGCTGGGAGATAAACTGGATGTGACATGTACCAGTTTTAGACAAAGACTAAAGCCTGATGACATTTAGAAGACGTTTCTACGGAAACTTTGGGCCTCTGAAAAATGTGTCTTAAATTCTGCCATAAAAGTAGTCAAGTTAAATTTACTAAGCTAACATTAATTTCTGTGAGTTGTTTTCATCTCATAAAATGAATTTGTGGTCCTTTTATCTGAATTTTGTTCCATAAGAACCTTTTCTTTGTAACCATGTGTAATGTATGGTTTCAAGACTTGGTGCAGGATAACTCAAGGTCTCTATCTCCAAAACATTTCCATCCCCTTCAAAGGAAAACATGTTTTTTGGTCTGTTCCCTTTCTCCTCCCAGAAAGCAATGGGACAGAACAAGCTGCATCTAAATGACATCAATTCTGCTTTTTTTTTTTTTTTTCCCATCCAAAGATTTAAAACCCAGTGGGAACTTAAATTGGTAAGAATTACATTTCCAAGATTGCTCCCACAAGTTATGATATGCTCTTCTTGGAGCAATGTAATCACAGGTTTCATGTATCCAAAGCTTTTGGGTGTTTTAAGCAGACAAAAAGATGAGGTTTGTTCTCAATGAAAGGCGGAGTACCTTATCACCTGAAGTTTACATATTTATGTAAAAAATGGCTAAATGCATGGAAAGAGATGAGAAAAAGGCTATCAACAGACATGTGTGGTCAGTGATTGGAATAACATTTAAAGACTGATTAGGTAACAATCTTGGGAAATGAGACAGCTGGTTTGATCATAGTGATATTTTTCTGTAGTTGTGGTGGCATAAGGATGTGGGTAAGAGAACCTGTGGTTTCAACATGAAATTTAGCCCAATTCCATGGCAGGTTAGAACCAACAACTGCTGACAGTGTAGAAACTGAAAGCAAGAAACATTTGTCTTGTTCATCCTTAATGAATCTCAAAGTTCAATTTGATATTTGAATAAAGGTTACCGCTGTGATTTAAAGGATAGTGTATAAAATAAAGTTCACACTTAGGAACAATATTTAAGAAGAAACATTTACTTCCATTTATGCTCTCTCTAGCTGCTTTATATAAAGATGCATCTAGAGTGCAATAAACCATAGTAATTTGATGCTTTCCAGGATTAAGAGAGGCCACAGGCAACAGAACAGTTAAGGGAGACAATCTTACCAGCAGGACCAGACTGGATGCAGAGGCATCGGTCAAGTCTCACACAGTTCTGGTGAAACCACAGGAGTAGAATCAGAACTAGAGCTCATACATTTCCATATTCTAGAGTATTTCTATACTAACATGCTTCTACTAAGATGGTTAAAACATAAACAATTTCTTAACTTTGGTGGATTTGTGTTTGTGCGTACACATTTTGTAATTGAGTGTGCATATAAAGACTTTTTAAACTTTTTTTCATTATATTATTTGTGTAAATTTAACTTGCAAGTCAGTGTTTCTTCTCAATGCAGCAAAACCTGACCTTTTTAAATATATAAGTTCAAGTGGTGAAAAATAGCTATTGATTAGAAATGTGTTGTGACATACCTGTCAGGTGTGAAATCTACTATCACTTGATTGAAATGAAAATAATTTTGATAGAAAATGTGTAGAATAAATGAAGATACAGACTGATTAAATCTTTGTATTTGCAGAATGTGAAAACATGTTGATTTTGCATAGTAGAAATAGATCAGTTGCCATGGATATGGAAAAGTTGATAATAAGGAAGCATCAACTGCTGAGAAAGAGGAAATCTGAATACAGCTAGTGAATGTTAGCACTCTACCTCCATTTGTTCAAGGCCAGGATGTTCTCCTGGGAATGGTCTTATTCTCACCAATACCAGTGAAACAGCCAATGGCTGCAGGACTCGGATCTTAGGAAGGAGTTCTTTGATCAAGAGGTTTGGGAGGTTTTTAGGAGATCAAAGTGGAAAAGCTTTAACCACTCTGCGTGCTGCGCATTTTGAATCAAAATGCCCTAATTCTCCTTTTGATAACAAAAAGAGAAGGCAGAATGAAGTGAGAAGATGAAGAAAAAAGAAAACAGGAATCTTCATATTTCTTGAAAGAATATTAGCTTTCATAGTGACCACTTGACATCAAAGATAAATGCTATAAATCATTCCATGGAAGGATTACAGAAAGATGAAACTGCAGTGACAATAAAGTCTCATCAGCTATCACGGCTGCAGAAATTCAAAAAAATTGTCCAGGGAGGAGAATTTGTACAAGTATTAATCATGAATTTAATATGCAATCCATCTGAAACCTTTTTCTGGAAATCTGCCTTCACCTAATAATTTACTAATTCTACCTTGTTCGTATGGTTTTTAAACAGAGAGCAAAATTTGGATGCTTGAGAAATGCAATAAACAAAAATATGCAGGTGAGGTTGAATTTGTAATGCTTCCCTGAAGATGTGCATGGCAATATGGAAGTCATAATTATTCCAAATCAACATGACATAGCAGTTTACAATCCTAAACTTGGTTTATTCTTTGCAGCATCTTGTGAAAGAGAAGTTTCAGCAACCTGCTAAAAATCACATGATTTTTTTTTAATGAGAAAATTTTCTTTTTAATGAAGAAAAATCATGTGAATTCAAAGTTCCTTCTTTCTATGACTAATAACATCCCAGTTAAAACTATGTGCTTTCTGGAGTGTAATGTATTTGTTTCATAAAGATAGCTAGCAATCTGATTTATTTTGAACTCTGTATATGCATCTACTTAGCCTCAACGAGCGTATTCAGGACTGGGGCACTAGCATCTTAGGTACTACCTAGGTGTAAAGACCAGTGTAAATCTAGAGTACCAAGCCATGAAACTGGTAGTTAAAGTGCCAGGAAGTATGTCATAACACCTGAAGACCTTAGTTCAAGTGCAATGCATCTGCAGGAGTACTTGACAAAAAAGGAAATACAATGAACTCTTTTCAGCCTATCATACCAATACATACATTTAGAAGTTTGGGGGTGAGCAGTTTCTCGAGGGTAGGATTTTCTTCAGCTGAAAGTAGGATTCTGGAAACCAGTTGAAGAAACTTAGATTTGACTCAGGTAGACACTTTATCAGTCTGTTCAGAGAGGGTCTACTACTGACATGAGAACAGTGACTAGAAAGTAGATGCAAGTCACAAAATCTCTGTACTGTTTTTTAAAAGGAGCAGCCCTGATGCTGCAGTCAGTGCTTGCTCAGCCATAAAGGCTAATTTGGCACTAAATTATGTTAATCTGTTTTTGGGAATGTGGGTCAAATTACTATGTGCCAAATCCTGGCTTTTGTAGAAGCACAAAAGTAAGGAAGCAAATGATATGATGAAGAGCCCGTCCACAGGCAGGCTGGTCAGTAACCCTGCACTGCAATTTTCCCTTTCCTTCCACCACAACAGCAAACATTAGTGTGACTGCAAGTTTCAAAAAAAATATTTGGTGGGGGTAAAGAGGGCTCTACTCATGGTGATATGTAAGTTATACTATATTTACTGAGGAGATGTCTTCTTGAAAATAGATCCAACAATTTCTGCATTGTTGGCATATTGTGTCAACTCATTGCAAGTTGTTTAGCCTTGGTAGCTTGCCGTTGGCCCAGATCCCTACCAGTAAGGACTAGGTCATTCCACAATAACTTGATAAAGAGCCAGACCCCTTGGCAGTTGGTGGAGGGCAGAGGAAAATTTTGCCTGAAGATGCAAATGGTGGAAGAAAATGTGAACATTGATACCTAATCACCTATTAACGAATACTATTTATTATTACATCGAATATTAACATAATATAGTAAGTTGATAATATCTGAAACTCTAGAGTTTTCGTATCAGAGTAGTACTTCCTTCACTCCAGCTTTCTGCTTCCATCAGTTCTCGTAGGGGATCAACTTCTCTACTGGTGCATAATACTAGATGTCCCCTAACTACACCGCAAAAATGCAAGGATATTGGTAGACTCTGGCGTTCACAAAAAGATGTTCTGCTGAACTCTGTGATATATTCCTGAGCATGTGCATGTACAAAAACCTTGAGCAAAGTAAGACGCCATCAGTAATGTGAAGCTTACGACAATAAGATATTGTCTGGCTGAAAATAAAATTATGTATTCAAAGACAAAACAGACCCAAAACAGAATGTATTGACTGAGGAATCTGGATTCTCTGTGATGTCATTTTTTTTCCAAATAAAAGCAACACCTGCTTGTTTTTTGCAGTTTTTAATCCTTATTGTGAAGTGTAGGTGTTGAACTCACTGGAAAAAAATGGGTTTTCTCCAAACTACTTTTGGTTAACGGCATACATGGATTTGCACCTTCTTATCTTAAAGGTCAACATCAACAGTCTAACTACCCTCTACAGTCTCTGGATATACAGCTTTATGCAAGTCCTCCATTTTACACTGTGTACAATATCCAAGTGTTATAGAAAACATGAACTATCAATGAGATGCAGTGTATGTTCAAAGACAGAAATACAATAAAAATAATAAAAGTGCCATGTAATTCAAATACGTTGCAGTTTACATTTATGCTAAGGCCAAGGAGGAAACTGTGAAGATAGCACCTGCTTAAAAGGACCCAGGAGATCAGGCAAAACTTTGACAGGAGAAATCAAAAGTGTGCAGTCCAGTGAAGAATTAAACTACTGGGAGTAATAATATGGGCTGATGCACTCAATATAGCAGTAATGTCCTCTGAGAAGGGTAGGAAATAATTCAGTTCCTCTAGGCTGCACAGAAGCTAAATACAGTATGACAAGAAATAGTAGCAGTACTCATTATGTCTGATTGCTAATTACCCCTTTGAATGATTCAGTTATGCCTGCTACTAGATAATTAGTTTAGTAATTTATGGCTGCAGCACAAACTAGTATTTTAATTTTCACTGCGTAGTTTTCACAACACCTACAGTTCAAATAATATCTCCCTTTTTATTCAATTTCAAATTGCTTTTTTGATAGCCAATGGAGGGGAAAAACAAGCAATTCTTTCAATTTCCTAGCATAGCTTTAATGTTAAATTATGTATTTTTAGGTAATTTTATTTGAAAGAAAAATATATAAATGTCGAAAACTACTTTACCTGAGATTTTAACATGGTTTCTTTATAGATTTGGGAACTGATCCTGGAAACACTAGCACAGGAATATTTGCTGTAGTAAAGTTATTCATTGTCTCTGCTCAGACTGGAATAAAATTACTCCTGTGTATGACTGTTGCCAGAATTAGACCCTCAGGATAGAGTAAGTTACTTTTTTGCATTGTTTTTGTAGTTGCACAGATATTTCTGCACTCCCTGTTTGTTTTGCTTACAGGGGCTGGTTCTTCTGTGTAAGGAAGGTACAGACTGAAGTCGGTGACATTTAGAGTCCTGCTTGTAGTGTATTCGTTGGTGGGATTTAAAAGGTTCAGCAGTTTTCAGGAATAGCTTTACGTTTCTTACAAAATCAACTACTTCTTAGTTCACTCAAGCAAGAAAGCTAATTCTAAAAGGTATTCAGAGATATATGTTGGGTAATTTGTGAGCTTTGTTGTTTTTCTAATAAAGCTACCACATGGTAATTTGGACTGGTCATGGAAGATGCATATCTGAATACCACTGAGGATCAAGGTCATATTTTAATTAATTGTAAAAGGTTTTAAGTTTCAGTCTTGCTTTGCTGATTTAACCAATATACTTTTATGTGTCATTATCTCAGTTTGTGTGTGATTCATGTGACTGTTTCCTCCCTTCTTATGAACAGACCTACCTGTGCTGGATTCAGTCTGATCATTTGGTTTTCTGTTTGTTGTTTTTTTTTTAGAAAAGAAAAACTTTCTATACTTCTTTTCCCTGTGTCTTTGGAGACACATATGCTGGTGGTGCCTAGGAACTTGTTAAAATAAGGCTATCCTGTGTGAAGCTGTTCCTAAAGTAACAGGCAGTTTACTCGAAACACCTTCAATCTAAATAGACTAGATAAGTAGAAGATTTGTTTTCAGGTGTAGAAGGAACATCAAAGGGATGTCATGGGAAAGCTGTATGACTTGTCCAATCTGGTGTAACACAGCAGCAGCAAAGGTTGTGTGGATAACATGGCACGTGGAGTAAATGGAGGGAGGGAGCAAACTGCCAACAAAAAGAGCAAAGAAAGACTACTCAAAACCACATCAAGCTTTGCATGGCTAAAATCTCTGAATTTTCTGAGATCTCAGTGATCTTTGGTTGCTGTTGCTGCCTTTCCTATCGTAGTGACCTCAACTGTAAGTAAACTGATGCTGCTTCACTTCAGCAGGCAGAGTTTTCCTGCCTTTCCTCCTGTATATCTCTCTTTTTTCCAATGACCGTTTTTCTTTCTCTACCAAGAGAACCAGATTGAACCAAGCAAGCCTGCTCTTAAATTTCCTTTTAATCTCTGTGCTAGCTAAGGAATGGGTGTACAGAGAAATGAAAGATGGCTCTGTAGGATGCACCTCTTCTCTTTTGAAAGGGCACAACAATTTGTATGCTTCTCCTGGCCTCGGAGGAAACCTGAAAAGCTCTTCTTGTCCCCAGTGCTGTTACATTGCAATGGTTTTTTGTGGTCCTTCAGAGGCAGATTTCAGGGCCAGCTCTCTTCTTTTGAGGAACACCTTTCTTCACAGAGCAATGTTAGTTAACCTTCAGAGGCAATTCGGGAAAGACATCCTTGAACTTAACCTGTAAGGTCCTACTTCTTAAAGAGAGCACTGCTTTTTGAGTTTTCTTCCAACAATGCACAAGGAGGCAAACACAGGACCATGGCAAAGTCTCAAGCACAGCCACCAAACCATCAGGACTGCTTAGTCAATGGCATGCGCCCTGCGCCAAGCATCGTCTCCTTGCTGGGTGTAGTCTGCAAGCAGCACAAGGTTGGGGTGATTCAAACATAGCCTCTCCATTTAGGGAAGGGAAGGGAAGGGAAGGGAAGGGAAGGGAAGGGAAGGGAA